>Ga0131853_10006706_pt1 | contig 20797 bp, 21 predicted proteins | sample TergutLab28metaG_FD_92764 | JGI IMG/M metagenome (GOLD analysis project Ga0131853, IMG submission 92764) | Labiotermes labralis P1 segment gut microbial communities from Petit-Saut dam, French Guiana - Lab288 P1 (version 2) (version 2) | ecosystem: Host-associated > Arthropoda: Insects >...
GGACCACCCCTTGTCGGCTGTCCACGACTGCTTATTCAATTTATTCACAGCTACCCTCCATAAAGGAGGCCGTTCCTCTATCCGCAACCTGAGGACGCGCCATGCCGTGGTGACAGGGACCCAGATTGAGGTCAGGAAATACTTGTTATCATTCGGTGCAGCATCTTTTGTCTTCTAGGTTGCTATCCAAAAATTTAAAGATTAAGATATATAGAACTATAATTTTGCCTGTGGTTTTGTATGGGTGTGAAACTTGGTCGCTGATATTCAGAGAGGAAAGGAAGCTGAGGGTGTTTGAGAATATGGTGTTGAGGAGAATATTTAGACCGAAGAGGGACGAGGAAACGGGGGGAATGGAGGAGATTCCATAACGAGGAATTAAATGATTTGTACTCCTCACCCAATATTGTGCGGGTGATAAAATCGAGAACAATGAGATGGGCTGGACGTGTGGCGCGGCTGGGCGAGGAGAGGGGGTGTATAGGGTCTTGGTGGGGAAACCGGAGGGAAAGAGACCACTGAGGAGACATAGGCGTAGATGGGTGGATAATATTAGGATGGATCTCAAGGAGGTAGGGTGTTGATATATGGACTGGATTGGGGTGGCGGACGCTTGTGAGTGCGGTAATTAACCTTCGGGTTCCATGAAATGCGGGGAATTTCTTGACTAGCTGCAAACCAGTTAGCTTCCCAAGAAGGACTCTGCACCATGGAGTAAGTAAGTAAGTAACAGTAATTTCAGCGGAAAATTCTGGGCTGTATTTGGCCTAAAATTGTCCAGACCACCCGGGGTTCCGGATTATCAGTTTCCCGATTATCGAGGGACTACTGGATTTAAACACACATAAATTATCGATGTTGGTACGATTAAAAAAATTGGTCATGTTTCAGATCTGGGGCCAAGTAGCTGATGTGATGCAGGTCGTAATGGTAGCAGTTTTATTTGTCATGCAGCTTGGAATATACTGCTTTTTTGGAGAACAGCTTATTCATCAGGTACGTTATTGGCAGCCATCAATAAAACGTGTGCTTCGCTTCTGTCTACAACATATGATCACAAAAATCTTCCTTCCGTATTAAGTCAGACGCCAGCTGAAAGCGAACAGATTTTCGTGTAGTTAGATCTTCGCGTTTCTGGGATGTTGCGCGGCGTAGATTGCCAGTTATTTACCGACTTTTCGGGACAACATATCAGGTACCATCTTCAAGGGTCAAACAGTCCAAGAAGAATTCTTCTATCGTTAACTACCAGTCAACGCCGATTAATATCACAGAAGTGCGAATATGTCATTTATACCGCTGCGGAAGAGTGAAATGACGCATAGATCTTCATGCAAAGTGTCACTGTGTTATGTGTCTGGATGGAAGTCAGCTGTAAACCTGGCCCCCTGACCACTCCACTCATGCAAAATCATCCCCTTTCACATTAAATAGGAGGCGGGGTGGTTCCGGATATTCTGGGGAAGAAAAAATTATTTGACCCCTAGAGGGATTCGTAATGCCAATCGTCCAGCCGGGATACCATAGTCACTACACATACTGCACGGACCGGGCTTCTGTTCCTAGTTGTTACGCCTACGAAATCCTCAAATATCACAGAATTAGAAGGACTGGCAAAGTCGTAGGGAAGTTATTCGATATCAGAATTTATGTAAATCCTTCCAGCGTTTCTCGACTGTTATATATGTTAGACAAACAAAGAGACAGGCAGATATATGGCGAAGTTAACAGGAGCACAGAAGTGACTGATAAGTTGACAGTGCGCATCGTCTCCTGCCAAAAACGCCAATTTCTGCGAATGGATAGCCAGCCTATTCCATCTATAAATATACAATGATGTATCAGTCAAAAACAACAAAATCTTATTACGTTTATTATTGTATTAGGGCGACATGTTTCGATTCTTATAGAATCATCTTCAGGCCCTTCTAAGATACAGATCCTTACTTAGCAATGTTTAAAATGCGCTGTGGGATCCCAAACGCTTACATCCTTGATGTAACTATGTATAAAATATTTTGTTGTGTCTGCCTGATACATCATTGTATATTTATATATGTGTTAGACACTTCGGGATGGCAAACATAAAACAGCCTACTCCAATTAGAAAGACAGCCTCTGTAACTGCAGCAGCATTAGACTATGGCCCATCTCTAAAGTATGTCACGTCTCTTACAATACTGTTGCATTACTACGCGAAATTTTAGCATCTCCTACACACCACTCGCCCAACCAGTATTCTGCGTGCATTTAACAAATTTACCCACCCATGCATGCTTTATGCCCTGCCCATTTTTAATGCTTTTTCACGTCTTGCTTTACAAATTAACGGGCCTACGACCACTGCATTCTGAATATGCTACCATACCAGAAAACGGGTTCCGATGTAAAGCAGCTCCAGAAGGGCACATTTGTTCTGCGGAATACAAAATCAATTACGTTAAATGATACTGTTCGTCTTGAACGAGGTGATGTGTCGTTGATATATTGGCTGCTGACGTTTTGAAAGAACCCAATACCTTGCGAGTCCTTGATCAATGAAAATGACGGCACTTCTTTCTTCAGAACTTCGCGAAGAACTAACCTAAGGAGACTGGAGGCTTCCGCCGCGAAACAGATGAGAACTACGCTCTTCTGGGTTATTACACAGCGAGTAGTGGTAATTTAGGGTGAAGAGAGAGAATCCAACAAGATGCGACTAATCAGAAGTTTGATAATAAACATCTGATTAGTTGCATCTTGTTGGTTTCTCTCTCTTCACTCTACGTTCATGATGCACGGTCACAAGAGCCTAAAATTAGTGGTAATTTCTTACCGACCTTTCGAGACTACCTATTTATCCCCGAAGATGACATCAGTATGTTGTCCCGAAACACAGCCCTCTTCTAACCTAGCGACACCACAGCCCATCCCGCAACAATGAATTTTCAACTGCATGCACTGATGAGATAGCTTTAATCAGAAATGTGAGGCCGGTGCTTAAAAGGAATGAAATTGATTTCAAATTTCAGGCTACACTTGTTAAGGACTCCGTGTGGCAGTGCCGATGGGTGGGGGCCCCCCTGCAGCAGCAGCGCACTCTCTTATTTATGATGACCGCAGCAAACCAGGACTTGGCCCTCACAGCAGGGGGCTTCGCGCCTCTGTCACGTCATACGATGATGACGGTAAGATACAGGCGAACTGAAACCTCGAACAGTATTTCAGACACACACCAACACGGTCCAAGCCATACCGCCCGTGACTTCCAACCGGAAAGTGCGCTTACCAAGACACCAGCTCCGTGACGGAGGCTTGGTGTATTTATTCCTTCTCTCTAGACTGACACTCTGACAGTCCTTTACTCACTTACTTATTCCATGGTGCAGAGTCCTTCTTGAGAAGCTAGCTGTTTTGCAGCCAGTCAAGAAATTCCCCGCATTTCACGGAACCCGAAGGTTCATTACCGCACTCACAAGTGTCCGCCACCTGCTCTATCCTGGGCCATCCCAATCCAGTCCATATACCCACATCCCACCTCTTGGAGATCCATCCTAATATTATCCACCCATCTATGCCTAGGTCTCCCCACTGGCCTCTTTCCCTTCGGTTTCCCCACCAAAACCCTATACACCCCCCTCTCCTCACCCATACGCGTCACATGCCCAGCCCATCTCATTCTTCTCGATTTTATCACCCGCACAATATTAGGTGAGGAGTGCAGATCATTTAGCTCCTCGTTATGCAATCTCCTCCATTCCCCGGTTACCTCGTCCCTCCTAGGTCCAAATATTCTCCTCAACACCATATTCTTCGAAATCAGAGCCGGTCTGAATGATTTCGAGAAGTGAATTACTTCTTGACCCTGACCAGAACCCAAATCCGATTCCTCTGCAAGTTCAGCCCGCACCACATTCGCCATAAACACGCAGCTAAACGTCTGCCTACAGGATTAAAAACAAAGGAAAATGTTAAAGTTCGCCCAAGAACAGGCAACAAAGTCTCCGTAGGTGTACATATAAATCTACTCTTTCTTTAAGCTCGGCGCCAGATGGGAGTGGGTAGTCAACGACATCACCTGGCACTTTACCACTGGGAGTGAGAGTCGGTACCCAATTGTATAGGAGGTTCGGGTGGCCCCAGAGCCGGAGTGAACGGGTGTGGAAAATCTCGCCCCCATCTGGTAATCGATCCCCGGACCATCCAGCCCGTAGCGTAGTCGTTAAAGCCACTGAGCTATCATAGCCCAACCTAACAGGAGTAAGAAAAACAAATGACGAGAAGCTTCATAACTTGCAATGTTGGCCAAGTATTGTTAGAGCGATCAAATCAGGGTGGAGGAACTGGTGGACGATGTTTTGCAGAGGGGTGAGATGATAAGTTCGAACGGAATGTTGACTACAAAACAATGGAGAAAGCGAGCTATTGGAAGGTCTAGAACGTCAGAAAATTTGTTTTGCGACAGGAATATCTGCATTCAGCAGGCTCAGGACAGGGACCACTGGTGGCCTGTTGTGAATACGGTGACGAACATTTGGCTTCTGTAAAACATGGGAAATTTCGCGACTACCACAGCGTCTATTCGCTTCATAAGGGAGATTGGCGCAGTTGGATAACTGGGTGAAAAATATTGTGTTGTTGCCTTGTACTTTAACGGCAATGTGGTGTTGAGTGTAATAAAATTTTCGTGTTATTATCACATTTCAGGTACTCAATCAGGTACTGTCCTACGTCATGTTCTTGATCAACGTCAGAGAAGATACTAGCCCCATGTAACCTACACAGAGCGCTCTGAATGAAGCGTTCGGTTTGTAATCGGACTTCAGATTTCATCACATGCTTTACTTCTGACATTTTCTGCCTGTCTCTCTTTGTATACAACATACTGTATGGTGCAAACTGCCAGTCACTTAGAACTCCTTACTTTTCTTTCTGTGAGTGATCCTAGAAGCAAACTTTTTTTTTGTACCCAACTCATGTAGACTGAAGAGATCAAAATATTTAACTCAAAAAAAAATCATTTTTGTAACATAAAAAGGGATATACATCAATCATATTTCTTCCCACAAAAGCCAAAATCCCTGACTCACATATACCATAACACAAACTGCCAGGGTATACAGTGAGGATACTTACACAAGACAAGAAAACCTTACACTTTTACTGACAATTTGTTTCACTTTATTGGCCACGACAGAGTAAGCAACCTTCCGCCCTCATATTTTCACCCAAGGATGCAGATCAAGCCATTCCCTAACATGAGTTTTTTGTTTTGATCATAAAATAAGTAACTCAATTTAGAGTACCATAGGAATTATATCCTTTGCATTATCTTCCTCTAACTCAAAATATATCCTACATCCTTTGTGTTTCTACTCAACAGTGGGTCATTATTTCCACTCTGTTCAAGAGGGATAACCACTTTTCTTAAAGTAGTCATCAATTCCTCAATTTGCTAAACATGTATTTTACTTCCGTACATCATACTTTATATGTCTGTAGAAGATTAATCTTGTACAATCCCTTCAACTCCTTCATATATGAATTTCTGCTCCTCAGAATTTGCCAATGGCTTTTTTCTTCTTAATCACTTCACTCTAAAAGAAAAATGTGGAAACTACCACCACTTCACAAAAATCACAATTTTGCCATCTTCCTTTACTACCAGTATTGTTAGTTATCATTAAATGAAACAAGATCCCATGTAATTCAGGACATAAAACTGATGGTACTCTATCACTGAATTTACAATTATTATTTTTTCAATGTATATTTTTTGCTGAAACCATTAATCATGGTTCCAGTTTTCAAATAGTATTTGGTCAGTTGTCAATAATTAGTTATGAATATTTTTCATTGCACTTAATGCAAGGGTAAACTACCATACTATAAAACCCACTGAAATTTCAAGTGTAATTAATGTTGAAGAAAAAAAAAAAAAGTAGAAATACCTAGTCTCAACAATATGGAAAGTTCTTGAACAACCACAACATTTACGTTGATACACTAAACCTGCCAAAATAGTAACACGCATTAAGCGTAGCTCATACTGCCACTTAACATGCCTTTTTTTAAACAAATGTGGACACTGCACAACAAATCAAAACATACCTTTCATTGCTCTAGTCTCCAGCTTATATTTGTAACTGCTAATGTACATATCAGTAACAACTAAGCATTAGCATTTTGTATGTGTTTCATCCTGATGTGGTGCACTCAACTAATGTTAAATATGGTAGATGTACTCCAGCTAATCAAGCACTGCATTTTTGCAATACTAACAGAGTATACCCAAATTACACACCCACATTACCTAATAATTTAAAACCTCATGTTGGATGATTAAAGTAAGATTAGTTTTCTAAGAGCACTCACAATGTTATTATAGAATCAAAATACCTGTTTCATCCTTAAATAACTATGTTAAACCATTTGGAATCTGTCACCAACACCAATCTTAACCTTTCTATCACTAAAAGGGTATTTTGAAATATTGTTTACAAATGGCATTTTCTCTAAAAGAACAGCAAGCTTAGTACTTACTACTGTATCACAGGCTTACTCATAACAATGTTTAAGATGTGATTAAATTAAAAGTAATTAATTGTTGTTGTTCATTCTTTTTCTGTACCCAACAAAAAAACCATTGTGTTCAGCCAGGACCCATTATTTTCTTAATAACATTAAACATGACAAAACTCAAACTATGGAGGCTGTTAATAATTTTAAGACCTTGAACTTCAGGTACCTACAAGGAATGTAACCCAACTGCAACCTAATTATGCACCATGCCACAACACACACAAAACTAAAAATTCCTTGCAACCCCAAGAGAACACACTTCAAAAACTCTGCCACATGTTCAACCATCAAGGTCCTGCAAGTCACTGATATACAATTCATTCCACTTACTTCAAAGACCCACAACACCAGAGCCTTCTAAAGATAAACACTAACCCATAGGCCAATGCCTGCTGTATTCATGTATTACCAGATTTACCTTCAACAAATGACACCTATAACAAATCAATAATTCCCTCTATGCTCCTCTAAGTTATGCCTGAACCTCCATATGCATCATAGGATAAATATGAAACCAAGATATGACAAATTTTTTGCAAAAATTTGCAGAAGATATAAAAAAAACCCCTACACTTGTTAAAACTGTTACTGACAGTTAACCAACTTAGTTACTTCATGTAGCACAGTCCATTCTGAAATGTGAACAGGTTCACAGCTAGTCAAGAAATTTCCTGCACTATATGGAAGGTTCAGGACTGCGGTGGCACAGTGGCTATGGTGCTGTGCTACAAATCCAAAGGTCACTGGTTCGATTCCAGATGATGTCATTGGAATTTTTCATTGACATAACCCTTCCAATCGCACTATGGCCCTGGGGTCGACTCAGCCTCTAACAGAAATGAGTACCAAGAGGATTTCCTGGGGACAAAGGCGGCCAGTGCATAAGGCTGACAACCTTAACACCATCCTGTGCAGGTGTCACATAATCTGGGAACCTTAACATCCTGGAACCCTCTGGGCCACTCCAGGCCTGTAACGGGACTGTTTTACTTTTTTATATGGAAGGTTCAGAACAACAGTCCTAAGCATCTGCTAGCAGTCCCTAAACCTCAGCCATGACAAGTGTCCCTGTAACCACAGTATGCTGCCTCAGGTTGCAGATGGAGAACAGCCTCCAGATATGTACAGCAGCTGCCAATACATTTAACAAGAAGGTACAGACAGCTGACAAACGGTTGTTCTCGAGCTTGGAGGTTGGGCAAGAAACTAACAACTCCTCACTCTAAAAACTTACAACATTGCAAGACATTTCACATGGCCTGCTACTGACAATATAATTTTAAAAACATGTTCAGCAGTTACTACAAGGTCAGTATTCAATTCCACACTTTTGCCCGTTTCAGGGGTAAGTATAAAGTTGAACAACAGAAATGATAGAAGAACCCCTCAAATTATGGGCATTGTACGGACAACAATGTCACGGGTTACAACACAATTTCTCCACCAGGATCAAATCAAACAATACGAGATGAAAAGGAAACAGCAGTTGAAAAAATTAAAAAAACAACCGAGTTTCAAAAAAATTTAATTAAATGTTGCATTGCTGATTATAAGAATGTACAAATCACTTAATGAACACAATTATCAATTGTGAATCAATATACACAGTACTAAATACATGACCAAAGGAACACAATAGAATGTTCAAATTTTACCTACCTACAGCATGTACATATGGTCTTCCTATCCCACCAACATGAAATCTTCACAGATTCCACACAGCATTGGCACATAAATTGTTAAAAATCTTACAGTATAAATAAACCAGGCAAATGTCTGGCATTTGAAGTACACAATATGAGGTTTTCCAAGTCATTCTCTGCATGATATTTAATGCACATTTAAACATCACACAGAGTAGCAATTATAAAACATGAATGTATGAAACTGCATTTCAGAACAGGTCAACAAATATTATGAAATGCTCAAATATGTGTTGGCATGAAAATGTATTACAATTTTTCAGCATGCACATTGTAGTGATTAGAGAAAATATGTTTGTATGAAAATGTATTTAAAAAATACGATATATATATGTATATATATATAAAATGTCCAAAACGTTTTCAGCTCAATGTTTACAACATCAAAAAATTTAAAGCACCATTATACAATGAGCAAACTGAATTACAACTGTTGCACGTGAGGGCTGTTATCATGCAATCTCAGTGTACTAGAAATGCATTTTTATATCACTGTGCCCATAGACATGATAGAAATAACATATAAATCAAGTCTTTTCATAATATGAGCACTGGCATATCACGGTATCTTAAATATTGGACCAGTCATAAAATCATACCAGCAAATACAAACTCTCTCAGTATGACTAGCATTTACAGCATGGAATACATGAGTACACAGAAACATCATATGCCACCAAAGCCTCATATCAATCTGGCTTAAATTACTTTAGCAAGCAGTTACAGAGAGACTCTGTTTACACAACACATGCTCTTGACAAATGACCCAAATCAGAGTACTGCTTCAGTTATTGCAACAGGGCATCAAATCTTAAATTAATGAAGCAGATACACGTACAGAAAGCATACAAAGGATTTCATAAACACAATATCATTAAGATGTATTATTTAATTAAGTGATATGGCTTCAGTTGACACATCTGTATGCTAATCTGTTCTATATACATGCAAACCACAAAATGTTCAAATTATTAAATATGACAAGACATTCGAAAATATAAACGATTCTTTTGTACAAAGTACTTATGTGACATAAAATTGTTTTATTTATAAATATGAAACCTCCCAAAAGGTGCAAGCAGAATTTCATACATCTGTCTGGATATTCTGCCTGCTGACATTCCAGAAAATTTCCCTTACAAAAACACAGACCTAGCACATTATTTACACAATGATACTGTTACAGCATTATGAAGATTACTATCTTCTGGGATGTGATGCAGTGTAGTCTGGTGGAAATTTAAGAATAAAAATATTTTGTAAAAACCTGTTGCCTGCGTCTTCAAGGTAGAACAGTCATTTCCATTAGAGAAGCAGTGCAGTGTACATGAGGGTGAGGACTGAATCCAAAACATATTTCTAATTAGAAAACAAGTTAAAGGCAAGGAAGCATGCTTTGTTCAGTACCTCTCAGAACAGTCTATATGAATTTGTACAGCAAATAATATGTTTTAGGGTCTGAAATAATCCCAAGCTTTGAGGATATTAACATACTCCAATTCTTTGAATACAAACCAAAGGAAGGAACTGAATCTCCTGTGCAGCATAACATGGCTGTAATGCGTAAAAATGATGTGTTTTGCACTCCACGGGCAGATAATGCAGTATATACTTGCTGTTTTGTTTCATTCTGTTCTCCCTTCCTCATATACCACACTGTTTTTTCTCCAAGCAGTTTCTCTTCTACCACGATCATGGAGGCCTCCACTGAACTGTCACATGCCAGAAGACAGTAACCTTCACAATCACCACCATAAAAATATCCAACCTGGCTCAATATATTACATTTAAATTAAGATTTTGTTCCCTGAATTTGAAGTTTCCTGATTCGTGCTTGCACTGACTCACACTTCACTTCACTAACTCTGTTATGCTTCCCAGATTTCACTTCCCTGATGACCACAATATTGCCATTCTGCTCACGCATGAAATCAACCTTTTGTATTGCTGAAATGTTATTAGTGCTTAAAGATGACACCAATACCTTATCCAAGACAGACGTGTGCGCTGCTTTGGCAAACTGCTTACGTGGTGTGGCAGAACAAAAGCTTCTATCTCGTGGTTCCTTTATTCCTGCTTCCTGCATATCTCCAGAAATGGAATTAAAGTGAGCAAATGCACTAGAAAATGTTTCACTACATGAATACTTTGACATTTTCTCATTCCTAGGGGTATTCAGTGTTCCAGTTGAATCCCAAACACTGTGGTTTGGTGAAGAATATGAAACGTAACTTCCTCCAGGATAAGGACGTCCATTTATTTTGGAATAATTATATTCTAGTAGGGAATCATCCAGTGAGATGATACTAGAGCGATCACTTGATGAATCTATAGACATCTCGCTAACAGTGTCACTTCCCGAATCGCTACTTGAATGGTCTGAGTATGAATGGGTATTTTCAGATGTCACAGTCATTACTGGGCCATGCACCAATACAGAAGCTGCACCATTACCAGCCGATGTTTCATCTTCAGAATCATCAATAATAAAACATCTTCTAAATGTATATACACAGTCGTCATTGTCTATTACCTTCCTTGCAACTACACTTTCTGTCTTCAAAGATACATTTAGGATCTGCTGTATTTGTTTTTCAGCTGTTTCTGTATTACTTGTTGGATGAGTGAAGTTAAAGCTCTTGACAGCACTTACAGGCATTGTCTTCATGGCAGTAGCTTTGTTAATTGACTTTACACTAATGCATGTACTGTTATTATTTTCAACCTTAGATGAAGCATTCGCAGACTCATTCACATTTGAAGTCTTCTCCAGTCCATACACTGAACTCAGTATAACATCTGATGTCACCAGTGGAGTGTTATTGTCTATAATGTTGTTATTTTTGGTATTAGACAGGTCAATGTAACTTTGTGCTAAATTTTCCATATTCTTCATAAAGCGACTTCTTCTGGAGAAGCTCATCCCTACTTTCTCAGATGCCTTGTCTACACCAGATATGACAGAAGACATCTGTGTGTTCTTTGTGTCCAGCATGCTACTCTCCCTGCGCCTACTAACATTAACACTCGTAACAGTTGTAACAGCTGTTGGTGATGTTTCAGACATGACAGTTGGTTCTTTGTATGATAAAATTTTGTCTGTGATGTTTTCCTGCTTTCTGGATATGGTAGGAGACAACTTCGTTCGAGTGTCTTCTCCCTTGGTTGTTACAGTTTCAGAAAAACTGACAGGTGTTGGCATGGGCTGTACAGACACTAGGTCGGCATTCGTAAACCAACAATGCTGCAGGCATTCTGTGGCACTCAGTCGCTTGCTGTAAGCAAACAGAACATACTCTTAACAACAGCTAAAAGACAGCCTCAATATAGTGTTGTTATATTTCAACAATGCTGACAAGAATACTGGAAACTAAAAATAAAGTAACACACCCTGAAAAAAAGAAAATCAAAATAAGGGGGCTCATAATGTGTACTTATCACCAAATACTACTACTACTACTACTACTACCCTGATCAAAACAAGTATATGACAGCTAAATATGAAGCATGCATAAGATGCACACTGAGTATTATAAGTCTGCCGAGACTAGACCACTTTGCAGTCACAGACTTACAAAGAAAGACAGCAATAAACTCCGCCTTACAAGAATAAAAAGGACTCATGAGTTTGTGGACTGGGAACAATGGTTACTGCAATATGGCATGGACCTTCCGGTATTATCACAAAGGCCAGGAATTGCCTGACCACATGAGCCACTCATCAAAAAGGCTATGCTCCATGGAGTTACTTAGTTATTTACTAAGTGCCATACAAAATACATATTGTACATAAAAATTTAAATTTTCTTCTTCTTTATGTCTTCCATAGTCCATGCAATAGACTGGTGAAACAGTCTTTACACCAAGAATTGCACAATCAACAGTAAATAACCATTTTTCACTGTACAACATACCTCCTACATGTTGCAGCCTCTACATTGTCATCCTCAGGGAACAACAAAGACATACAATAACAGAAAATTATGTGAAAGACGTACATATGTGGAGTCAAAAACATAATATTTAGAACTAAAATTGCTAAAAATAATATTTAAAATACAGACTACTAACAAATATTTTTCATATAAATGATTTATATTTCATCTTTGCTGACAAACATCCGTAGGAACATGTCACCTTCATTCTGGGGGAGTCATGTCAGTAGGTGCTTATACCATGGTCACTCACTAAGTACTATGTACCTGTTACTCAGCGAACCACCATGGCATATGCATTATAATTTGTAACCCACACACAAATAAATATCTGACATGTATATGCCAACACAATAAACAAGTACATTAACAATACCTTGGATCCTTAACCATAAGTTTCCGCATAAGATCCTTGGCATTCTCTGAAACATCCTCAAATAAGTCCTCGGGGAAGTCGAGTTTGCACTGTGAGATGTTACAGAACGTCTCTTGCTTTGTATCGCCACCAAAAGGAGAGCAACCGGTGAGCAGCACGTACAGCAGGACTCCAGCAGACCTACAAAAATAACAACAACAAACCTCATCCAACAGTTATCGACAAGTCTTACTCCTATTCTATTTAGGGACTTTTTCAGAGGAATATTATATTTCATTATTTATAACACCATATAGGTGGAAAGGTAGCACTAAAATTTTGGAGAAGCCTGCTCCATCAGTTCATCACACTATGCAGTCTTCATAAAAGACTACTTTTAATTATTTTGTGTTCTAATGTTGGTATGTTCACATAAACTCTGTACTCTGTGTCATAACCCACATCAACATAATATTAGTTCATAGCTTTCTTGTATATGTACAATGCGCAAGAGGTTGAAGTTCAATAATACAATCAGTTTCACTAATTCATGTAAGAATGGCAATGTAATGTAAAATCCTGCACTTACCACATGTCTGTAGCAAGGCTGATGGGTTCATAGTTCAACACTTCAGGAGCTGCAATACAAACAGAAAGTGAGTTAATATATGGCAACCCTAACCTACTTAACTGCAGCAGTGCTGGACCCTGAACAAAGAAGTGTGGATATTCTGAAAATGCACAACATTACCACAACAAGCTATAGGAATGGGAATTGGGGCAGCTCAATCAGTGTAGTGAATAGGCTATGAGTTGAATAACATAGAATTCGGCATCTGAATCCTCTTCTAGCACATCCACACTGGTTCTGTGGCCCACCCAGCAATACATCCAATACATGTCAGGAGCTCTTTCTCCAAGGATAGAGTGGCCAAGGCATGAAGATGAACATCCATTTTCATCTAACATCAAGAGGCATGGAGGTATACCTCCACTCCACCCCCCCTCATGTGCTTTGACACCATGGTGCTTAATTTAAGCATGGGGGCAACTTTTCTCTTAACTTACCTTTTACCCACAGAAATAAACAATTACAATGCCCTCAAATTTCAAAGTGTACAATGAACTTCATCTTAATAACATTAAAAAAAATTGGCTTGACATAGAGAGCACATTCTGATCTAGAAGTTAAGTCACACAGAAATGCAACCACACAACCTGGCAGTACTAACAGAACTTCAGTAACTGTCCTTTAGAATGATGCATGTGCAGAAGCACTCTTGGGATCTGTAGTCAAGCAGTGAATTTATCTGCTTCTGACCTGATATGGACAAACCATGGGCATATGCTAGGCACAAAATGCAGCCAATTCCAAGCAAGCCACTACAGCTCTTATTGAATGAAGGGAAGACAACATTTATTTCACACTTGTCCAGTTTTGTTGATGGTCTTGTCTAAGTTCTACTGTATATCTGCCTGAAGATTCCTGTATGTAACGAGCAACAGTCCGACACATACACGTAAAATCACACTCATGTATCAAACAAAAAGGAAAATTATATGTTCAGGGTAAGTATCCTGAATTTAAGACTGTCCCTACCCAACATCGCTGTTACATTAAAACTGTCATAATTTAATGTGTGCATGCACAATCAAATAGATGGTTTTCGAACAGATAAATTCTAGACAAGTAAAGTAACAAAAGCAAGAAAATATAAAACTTGTAGTATAATAGGTTTACTTAAAGCACCACACTCGAGGGAAGATGAATTTCTTGCACCTATAAATAACCACCTGTAATTATAGCATCATCCTGCAATGTACTACACTGAAACACATGTGTTCCAGTACATCCATTTCACAAGCAACTTAAAAATTATGAAACATCTGTTTCACAAAATAATTTCAAGTGAAGATTATACACAAAGATGCAAGTCATGCTTATGCCAAAGAGCTTAGAGTTCAACTAGTATTTGCCAAACCTTACTATGTTTATTCACATGAGATCATCCACTACGTACTTTTCCCTCGTATCATTTTTTGAGAACCTTCAAGATTTGAACATTAGCATTTGGCCTAATATGCACACAGTTCCATACTTCAAGCCATTAAGCTTCAGTAAGCTTACATGTCTAAATGTTTCTGATGGCAGGCAATATGATGCAGTAAGATACAGTAAGCATGATGTTCTTGCTTCAGATACTGTCTTATGTCTTAGGGTTTTCCAAACAGTGTTTCAGAAACCAGACCTAGTTTCTATTCAGTGATGCTCCTAATTGAGCATACCTCTAAGGTGCCTAAGAGAAGGAATCTTTACATGGTAACAACCGGTTTCTACAACACTGTGTGTGTATGTGTATTTGTGTGTGTGGAAAAATCCATGATGATGTGACAGTTTCTAAAATAAAAGTCATGACCATGTTGCATTTGTTTACTTCTGTAACAATGTAGAATATGACATAGTACCAAACAAAATAAAACTACCTAAAACTACTTCAGTTATATAAGACTGTGCTACAAAGACATTTTTATAAACATACAAAACAACTTACCAACATAATCAGGAGTACCAAGTATATCCCTGATGTCTGCACCTTGACTGATGTAGCGTGAGATTCCAAGATCACACAGCTTCACTTCACCGTGAGGGAATTCACTCATCAGTACCAGATTCTGGGGCTGTAACAAGACAAACTTTTGAAACTAACACACTTTATCAGTTTCAGCTAGAAATAATGTAATCAATCCACTGCTATAGACTCACTTCACAACAGAGCAGACATACTGCACACCCAGAATAATATGGCCACAAGTCAGAACTAAAATTTTACAGGACATCTCTTTGAACTTACACATGGTGCACATATATTCATTGGGAAAGAAACAACCTGGACGACCTAAGTGTAGATGTAAGGATAATATTACACTGTATCTTAAAGAAAGATGATGTGGTCTAGGTTCTTCTTGTTCAAGATAGGATGAGTGGCAGGCTCTTACGAACATTGTATTAAACTTTTAGATTCTACAAAATGCAGAGAATTTTTGACTATCTATGGAACTGTTAACTTCTCTAAAAGGATTATTCTCCATGGAGTTAGTTGAGATAATTTCAGTGAGTACAAATGTATGTACAGGAAGTATTAAAAGACATACACAACTAGTATGTAACAGCAGGAGGGCAGATACAGATATGCCCTGCTTCAAATACAGCAACTCCAGCTGCCACAACAGCAAAATAAAACATATTCTTTGAGTTGTAATCTTAACAGTGTATAACTGAGACATATAAGCACAACACATGTCTGCTTCTTGCCAAATCATCCCCCATCATTCTGAAGTGGCAGCTGGGTGCAATGCAACACTCCATGAGTCTGTTGTGTCCATAGTATATAATCATAACATGTCAAGTAACACAGAACTAAATCATAAATGGAACAAACCAGCAGCAATCACAAATTTACTTTACATCAGCTGCACTTATACCAGGCTAGTGAATAGCTATGGCTGTGTTCTGTTGTGGTCCTTCATGTGATAGCAAGTAATTACGAACAAGACCAGGAAATGGGAACAGCTGTTTGTTATTCTGTCATTATGTATGTTAATTATGACCTGACAGCAGAAGATGACAGAGATGGTAGCAGTTACAAACAGGAACAGAAAATGGCAATCAACAGCACTGAAAATCAAGCTCAAGTAAGCACACACGTAAATTAAAAAACTGTGTACTTTTTACGAAAATTCATTTCAAACTGTTCCACTGGGGTTAGGTATTTTTTTCTGAACTGACAAACGAGATTTTCACAGCAGTGACCACAAAGACATCTTTAAACAGAAAAAAAAGGTCACATATGCACATAAATTTTCTTAATAGACTTTATCCTAAACCATTTCTAACTAAAATTCCTATGGATTTTGTACTACATTTTTATTGTACAGTAAGATACAGCCGATTTTCTAAATACCATTCTGATTATGCAATCTACCAAGCTGCTCGAATTAGTACAAAAGTAATTTAAAATGTATCATACAGCTAGTTCTTGTCACCCCACCCCTCCTTTCCCTCTCCAGAATTATGCATATCCCTTGTTGAATAACTTGGCAATCATTAATTTGGTTTGCAGAAAAACAGGTTTTCTTCTTGCATGAGTGGGCCCATAAGTGGGAAATGATGTGAGAATCAAGAGTTTGATCTACACAGCACACCTGGATTTGCTGAGGTTAATAAGTTTCAGATTACACACAGATTAACTGGTTCCCGTACAAACAGGTATGTACATAAAATACAATACACAATGAAATAATACCTCTGTTAAGTATTCCACTCATGAAATCCAAAGGCTATCAATTTCCTTCCATTATTTACTTACTTCAGTTCACACTCAGTTTCCAACAATGTGTCCATAGCAACCTTTTGTACATTAAAACTTCCTTCAAACACAAACTGCAAATATTACATGCTGCTCATGGTTTCTTGTAATTCTGTGTTTAGATTTCTGTTCTGAACAGTCCAAATGCAGTTTCTTAGAAATGAATTTAACAGCACACTCCTTGTAATTTAATACATTCACTCTTTTAGTTTCTTCCCTAAACTGAGTATTTTGTAAATGTTTCAGGAGATTATTCCCAAAGTCATTCTCAGTCATCAATGCCACATGAACATGGATCTGAAGACATAACCCTACAAACAGTACACCTCAGAGTGGCAGTAATTCAACAAAGCAGGTAAACTCTTGCACCTGCTTGGCATTTGTGCGCCATTTACTGCCCTGCACAATCAAGTCAGAATGTGCAGATGATCAGTCTGAACATTACTGAACAACAGACAGTACAAAGCAGCAGTGACTTCCCATGCTGCATATGAATTATTTCACTAACGATGGCACAGTACAGGCCAAAACATGTCTAAAATGATCCCCTGCTGTACAGAGATGGTAATTTACTGATTATCAATATTGTATGTTTGATGTTTGTGCACACTAAGTACAATTACTTCCCCAAAACTTAAGAAAATATTCATAAGCACAGCTTAGCTATGTGTAAATCATTCTTTAACATCATATCAACTGATCTGCAACCATTCACAAATGTGCCCTTGTTCAGACTATCTGAGCTGGGAATGACCTCAAGCACAAGCTCCCAAAGTACTAACATAAAATTATGGAATACTGTATATGCTTCCCTGTCCACTTTTGATCAAACACAATTTACTTCTGCATTTGAAGAAGCACTTTAAGTAAGGTGTCTTGTACTTGCATGATTTTTCAGGCTTTATTCAACTACCTGTGGGGGCACGGCTGTTTATACAAGTTGCATTTCCAAAACCAACATGACTCTCCCTGTCAAAAGTGAACATGAATAGAAACTTTTCTTTACATTATTTATAAAGACCTTCTAATGAAGGAACCAAATGTCATTTAAGGTCATTTTAACAAAACAGTCAGCATCTTCTCTGGCACTAAGCAATGCGAATATAGGAAGGTCACCAGGATGGACAGTTCTGAGTATAATGCTTGTGGGGTGTAGTGAGAAGGTACCCAGTTTGAATCCTGGCTAGGATAGAGACTATCCTCACACACACTCACTTGGTTTTAACCCCTCCCTCCACACTAATTCTAGAATGGTACCTTCAACTGGCCCCAAAACAGCTATTCATTATACACCCCACGCAATCATTTTGTGCTCGGACTGTCCCTGTATAAACCGCAGTATGAATGGCATGTGCAAACTGATTAAGTATGATGCAAAAGAAGACACATTCAGCTGATGTAAACACAATATTAAATTATGTTTACCTGAGAATATTCAACAGAAAATGTAATTCTTGGTGACTTAATTTTGAAACACACAAAAAAAAGTCATGCTTGTTCATCAGGCACAGATAATCCATGAATCAAACAATCAACAGTACAATGCAACAACTTTCTCAGTGATGGCACACTGTAGTAGTAATTCTCTGCTGATCCTGGCAGCTGCTTACTTGCTGGGAATGTGGGTTCAAATCACTCCAGGGGCATGTCCGTCTGTCTGTTTCTAGTGAATGTTATGTGTTGTCAGGTAGAGGTCACTGCGATGGACCAATCCCTCATCCAGTGGAGTGCTATTGAGAGAGAGGGGGGGAGGGGGGGGTGTATGTGTGTGTGTGTGTGTGTGTGTCACTGAAGTGTGATCAAGGGCAACAATAACCCCTACACCTAAAATGAGTAGGTAGACAGAGGTTGAGGATGGGGAGAGGGGGAGGAGGAGGAGGAGAAATCCTGTTACTCAATCTATGCCCCTCCAACATAATATGCAGAATCACACACACACACACACACACACACACACACAGAACATTTCCTTCACTTATACTATTTTGAGGTCACAGCTAAATTATGATTACCATGTGCTTGGTTAAACTTAGAAAAACTAATGTAAAAATGCAAACAACTACGGGGTTAGACAATTGCTAATGGAACTGTACCGCAGTCATTCTTATCACACTCAATTTCAGTAAATGAATTCCGCGCTGCAGCAATGTATGGATGAGTGGGTGAAGTGACAGTCTCAGCCATGATTAAAGTGTGCAAACGGTCCGCTAAACGAGTCTTATGAAAGGGATGCGCTTTAACCTTCATGGGGCCAAGACAGCTCAGTTAGCTACGTGACGTACGATCGAAGAAACGCAATTCGACTGCAAATCGGCCTGAAAGGCTATGGGGCTCACTAAGCACCTCATACAACGAGTTAGGGAAACTCTTTACCTGAAGGTAAAGCGGCCGGGCCGGACCTCCAAATAGTGCCAGAGTTAAGAAAACGCGGATGTATTCCTGGTCTGTCATGCAGAGTACACGGAGACAGTTTTATCCTGGCTTTTCGTTTTACATCAGATGGTAAATGACGAACTGGAAGGATCTGGAAGGCAGTGATTATACCCCAAAGACGGTACTATTGCAGAATGTGCTTGGAGGGAGAAAGGGAAACCGCAGGAGTTCAGTCAGTCGGTTAGTCATCACCGGGCTGGGATTTGAACAGGTGCCATAAAATACAAGTCTTGTGCACTTGAACATGTACCTTAAAATGCATGTCTTGTGCACTTGAACAGGTACCTTAAAATACAAGGCTAGTGCACTTGAACACGTACCTTAAAATACAAGTCCAGTGTGTTACAGATAAACTCCCCTGCTCGGTCCGAAGCAAAACGTTCACGTGCATAAGTCTAACACTCGCTTCCTACCACCGAAAACACACGGCGTACCCACCACCAAGATCATTCGGTTACCGCTGCTACGTACAAAATCTGTAGACAGTGGCACAATAATATAGTTCCGTGCCATATGCGCGTATCTACCAGCGAAGCTGACGTCTAGGAAAAGACATGGAGTCCCACAGTGCCCGTAACCCACCAATGTTACGGCTATGCTGGCAGGGGTGCACCCGGGGGGGGGGGGGCAAGGAATCGAAATTTACAAAAAAAATTGTGGCCACGATCGTAGTAAACGTTTTACGTTATTTAACCTTTAGCCAAAATCAGCCACTGAAATCGGCTGATGACAAGCAGATTGGAGTCTTACGTGACACAAGACAATTAGACATTGTGATTTAAATCACGTGCGTAACGGAACATATTTGTAAGTATATAAATACAGCTGGAATCAGCGTCATGTTACAGTTATACTGACACACTGATGCCATAATTATTAAAATCAAAGTATATACAGCCCCAGGGTCCTCCCCCCGCAAAATTCTGGGTGCGCACCTGTCTGCAGGAACCCGCCAAACACAAGTCCCGATTTACTGAGTGACGCAAGCCAGCGGTCTACTTGTTCCTCGTAACTCGCGGCAGTTTGCATCTTCACGAAATACACCTTACGTTTTTGATGTTGTGGTTGTCACAGAGACGAACGATATGACGCCGTGCAGTCTGACGTTTCGGAGAGTTCTGTCCAGTCCATCTTCTCTGCCAAATGTAAAGACACGTTCCGCTGCCATGCCGGCACGTATTACCAACATAACCGGCAGCACAGCACGCAGTGTGGCCAGCAGTTGAGCCACTGTTGTACGCAGTCCACTGGCGCTCTAAATTGCTGCTCAACATGGACAGGGCTTGTACAGATAGGGGATATCATGTTCCGTGGAGCCGAGGCGGGGGGGGGGGGGGGGTGTTTGGAAGCTTTTAATTTCTCCCGCTGTGTGCCGCGGCCGGTCAACTCCCCTTGAAAAACCCCGGATCAGCCCCCCCCCCACCACCCCCCCCCCCCCACTCC
>Ga0131853_10006707_pt1 | contig 20797 bp, 8 predicted proteins | sample TergutLab28metaG_FD_92764 | JGI IMG/M metagenome (GOLD analysis project Ga0131853, IMG submission 92764) | Labiotermes labralis P1 segment gut microbial communities from Petit-Saut dam, French Guiana - Lab288 P1 (version 2) (version 2) | ecosystem: Host-associated > Arthropoda: Insects >...
CCACACACATACACACACACACACCACACACACACATACACACACACACCACACACATACACACACACACACCACACACACACACACACCACACACACACACACACACACCACACACATACACACACACCACACACACACACACACACATTTTATGTCACATTTTCTCCACATAATTCGGCGTCGTCTAAACAAACAGCCACCTGCCTGCACTCGATTCGTCAAAAAAACAACACACGATTTAAATCAGCTAAATAAATCTCACAGCCAATCGGTCCCAGCGTTTCCTCTGTCTTCCTACTTTCGTTTCCAATTTTTTTGTTTCTTTAGCTCTTTATTTACTTCTTTCGATTCGAATTTCTTTATTTTTAAGTTCTCGTGTCTGTCTTCATTCAGTAAGAACACAGAAATAGTGAAATAAACAGAGAGACAAGGCCAGAGACAGGACAGTACAGGAGACAAGGCCAGAGACAGGACAGTACAGGAGACAAGGCCAGAGACAGGACAGTACAGGAGACAAGGCCAGAGACAGGACAGTACAGGAGAGACAAGTAAATTAAAACTGCACAAACAAGGAAAGAGTAGGGAGAAAAAATGAAGGAAATATTTCTGTATTCTCCTTTGCCTCTTTCCCAGTATATTGTCTGTTATCTTCAGTCTCTCTGTAATCATTTCTTTATTTCTGTCGAACATGATGCTTAGCTTGAACGCACAGCCCAAAGTACCAGTACCAGAACCAGTACCATTACCAGTACCAGAACCAGTACAGCAATCATTAACACTGCAATTCTGTATTCCTAATAAAATGAATATTACAAGCAAAAACTACACGCATATCAACTCGTTTCTTAGTCTGGTTTTGAAGATCAAGTGCAATTATTTACGATAATTGGGTATTCGGTATTCTATCAATAAGAACAATCTATACAATAATTACTTGCGGTCCGCGGGCCGCATGCGACCGTCGAGGGAAGTATTTGCCGCCCTCGGTCATGGGAATGTTTTCGGTAATGCATTGAACGAATGTAATATAACAGGCGCACAGAACATAATGTGACAACGGTGCTAGCAGATAAAATGTTCAGAAACTAAATCTCGTCACTTTTAAGGCAGCACACACAAACCAATCATTCTTCGTGCTTTACCGAGTTTCGTACGGCCTATTGCCTTGACATTCAACTGTCCTGTCAGCGTTACAGGTTGTTTGCAAATGGCGAACTTATAGGGTTAATTAAACACCCAAACTCTTTCCGACATACACACACACACCACACACACATACACACCACACACACACACACACTCACACACCACACACGCACTCACACACCACACAAACACACACACTCACATACACTCACTCGCTCACATACACGCTCATACACACTCACACACACACACACACTCACGTACACACACCACACACAATCACGTACACACACCACACACACACACGCACACTCACACACTCTCACGTACACACACACACCACACACACACGCACACTCACTCACACTCACACACACACACTCTCACGTACACACCACACACACACGCACACACACACACACACAGACTAGCGGCCCTCAGACGAGGACTTAACGAATTACGCGGCCCTCCTGCCGGTTTAATTTCGCCAGTCCTGCTTTATAATGAGTGGCAATAGTTAAGGCTTCGTTCTGGCTCACTGTTATTCCCCTGTTCAAATGAAAACCCCTGATAATCCAAATTAGATCCGTACCTAATTATACTGGAGTCAATTAATCACGTTTTCGATTATCCGAACAAATCAACAATCTTATGTAGATGATTCAGTATTCAACCTCGACAAGAGGAAATATACTTGACTTGTTAATGAAATTCATTATAGCTAGATTAACTATTTATTATCCATGAAAATACAGGCTGAACTACACTGTAAGTCCGTTAGCTTGCCTGCAGGCTTAACGTCAATCAGGGTAATAAACCAGGGAATGAGATCACGTGATACGGCGAGAAGCGCATAAGAGGACTGCAGTCCGAGTTCTGACTGTTAGCCAGCTGTGGGGTGTGAGGCTGCCGGCGTACTGGACTGAATATTCGCAACATTTATTGTGTACTCTCGATTTCATTTTGCCCTAAATATCAACTGAGGATTAAGACTGTGAACTGCTAAATAATTCCTATACTTAATTCCAAGTTCCTTTTCTAAACAAACAACATTTGCACATACAGAATATATATAAACACAGTGTACAAATTCCTCCTAAATATTTCGGTGGCAACCCGCCACAATCAAGGTGTACACACACCGACATATTTAAAACGTAATACATTTTGATATAACAAAAACACAATAACGATATTCACTGTATCACATCATGTCAGTTCCACAGCTATGTGCACGTGCAAATGATGGTTCTTTTAAATAAGAAACAAAATCTCACAATCCACCTGTTTCAGAATGACAAGTGCCAAGTGTCGCATAAACAAAGTTGTTTCTCCTGATGATGGTCACGTAGTGGCCCGAAACATATACAGATTGATAAATATACTAAGAATAAATTGTGCACCAAGTTGACTCTATTTACAAGATTATACAGGGTTGCACGATCTGCAAAACATATAATATCATTACACGGAATGAATAATATACAGATAGAATTCCAAGCGTTCTGGCATCGATTTATGGAGCGTTCTAAATGGATATTAGCTAAGCTTACCTACTGCTGTGGTCAAGTCGGCCTTCCCGTACGGTAAAACACAAAAATAACCCCTCAATACAATTTACATAACTAAATATATTTGGGAGCTTAACTGTCGAAACTTTCACATTTTGGCCCAAATCGCGCGGAAGCAACGCGAACTTTGAATGAAGCCCTAAACATATTTTTGCGCTTATTTCTGACACTATATCGCTGAACGTTAATCGCTGTATAAACAATGCAAAAACGTGTCATGTCCGACACACATTTCGTCCGTAAACCTGAAGCGGTTTCGGATAATTAAAAACCAGTGAACTGACAGCAATCAATAATGGTTTATCCGAACAGCCGCCAGTATTAGCCACAGCCAGTATCTTGTTACCGACGTTGATTAAACGACGTTTCCAGTCGCGTGAATTTAAAAGTATAAACGCACATAAATACAGGATGTTTCGGGGGGAAATGTGCCACACTTCGGGCGGCAGTTCCTTAGCTTAACTTACATCTATATAACAGTAACACTAATATACGCAGTCAAGCGGCTACACAGATCCTGACACGACAAAAATGTAATGTACTTGTGGTTCGACGCACTGTACCTGTTTAGAGTGGTGGGTTATCCGTACCTTAGATGATCTGTGATCCGTACACTGCGCAGGACCGTCCTTGACGGGCAGCAAGGCCAAGCCACACGGCGGCGCGCCTCCCAGGTAAAGTACTTGGAACCCTAGGACGATTTTTGTAAGACTAGATTCGAGTTTCTCTTATTTCCCGATTTCATATGATTCGTGTTAATTGAGTTAAGTAAAGGTGTTAACATCACAGGGACTACAAATTGCTCCTAGTTTTAACACGTATCAATAAATATTTCATTCTTTAAACCATTTCTCACCATTATCACCATAACCGTTCGGACAAATGTGTTTTTGTTGTTATGTTGATGTACCTGAACCGCAGGAACGTCCTACTGCAGTGTGGCACATTCCCCCTGCAGCATCCTACATGTATACATCCAACTGAAATATATCTAATGTATAGTGCTGATGTAATACCACGCTCATAGAATTGACAAGTCAGACAGGTCAAGCGGTCATACTTGTAACTCTGTAGTTATCGGCCACGGCAAACAATGGTAAGGTGATCCGTGGGTTAGTGCCTACAGGAAACTCCGAGGACAGTGCGTTAAAACACAGCACAGGGACGTGTTTCGTGTGTCTTTCCATTTCACTATTCACTGCCATCCAATCATCATACGCTAAGAACTGCGCCGTTAAATGTGCTGGGTTACAAGCAAAGAAACCCCCCTTTTTATCATCATCATTATCATCATCATGTTTATGAAGGGTTAGGCGTGTTTCCTGTTCCTTAATCCTCAAGGTGAAGTTGGTCCCTCCATCTCTTCCTTGGTCGTCCTACGTTCCTTCGTCCTTACGGTTGATATTGTAGAGCTTGTTTTGGTATCTGTTTGTAAACGCCCCTTTTTAAAATATCTCCTTGTTTACTTAATTTTTGGTGTGTTTGTAAAGTAAGGTTGCAAAAATTACATCTCTTAGCTCCACCATGTCAGTCCGTCTGTCCATAACGTAGAAAGAGTGGCGAAGGAAACAGAATTTTGGGGTTTTTTTTGCACCCATTAAAATCAGCGACCTCAGACACAAGGACAAGTATCGAAGAATTTTGTTCCATAAATACAAAGAGAAGAAAGTCGGATTCTATCAATTCTGGCTGGCGGAATTGAGAAGCCCAAATTGACCTTTAATAGAGGAATGAAGTCTTCTGGGAATCGCACGCCGTGTATACTTCGGTCGGTCGTCAGCAACACGACTGCGAGGGCCTGAAATATCGCATGATTCTTTATTATGCAACTCAGTGAAGCAGACAAGTTCTGTAGATGCCTGCAAACGCTAAACTCTTCAAGAAAACGCCCACATTTTACGGAAACAGACCGCTCATTTGCAGGTTGACAGCAGCCCACCATATGACACTACATTCAGCCAGGTGAAGCCAGTCCGATCCGTCCGAAAATATTCATACAAAATTTACATTAATACTGTCCTTCCATCTGTGCTTGGTTCTCCGAAATATGTTCTTTCCTTAGGGTTCTCTGACTACAGGACCATCATGTTGTGTACAATCTTCGGCAAAATAAGCTACGTATCAGGAAAATGGTAAACTGTTACTCTGACTTCACACAGTCACTGTCCTGATTCAACAGGCAGAGTTAGGGGGAAACCCCCGCTACATAGCCCTAACACAAGTTGTTGTGAAAATCAGCCCCAGAACCGTTTTGGAACACTAAGTATGCGGTTGGAAGAGAGCTGTTACACCCCATCAAGATAGACTGAATTGTTCAGATTGTATGGAGTCGCTGGTAAAGTACATCAATGAAATAGGAGTACGGAGCGATGGTCGACTGATAGTGACGGGGGAAAACCGAAGTAGTCGGAGAAACGAAACTGCGCCATTGCTACTTCGTGCACCACAAATTCCACGTGGAAATCAGGCCAGTATCAACACGATGACAAAGCCAACGGAAACTTGCGGAGAATATTCTGTTAAAAGAACAACGATCCGATAAAAAAAAAACATACCTCGCGATATTCGTTGTTTAAACTCTCGACGCTGGACAGTTACGCCTACTGACTCAAATTAGTCCGAATAGACCTGGTATTTAGCAAACATGTTGTCAATAATAAACGTCATTCCATTTAGAAACCACATGAAAACAGAACTCGTGACAAATAGTTTCCATGACGCAGAACAACTGAACGGTCGCCACCGCTCGACCTCTCCCGCTGTGTGCAAGACACTCGGACCTTTCACAAATTACTCGGCAGTGCTTCTCCTCATTCCGTGGCAACGTGACAACGCTGGTCCAAATAACTGCACTGTGACATTCGCAGCCCACAACAGACGATGCCAACTGCAAAGGAACTTAGAAGAATCCGGCTCCCACATTTCATAAATACAAACGAAGTTATGAGGACAAAAACTTGAGACATTCTATGAAGAAAGCATGGTGACTGCGCAGTCCTGCCGTACGTTCCGTCCCAAATATATTGTGACCTAGAAGGAAAATGAAACAGAATGTCCACTTTTCGAGCCAAATAATTTATTAGCAATAGTATAAAGTTTTTTATTTATAATAATGTTACTCAAAATGGCCGCCTTCTGCCTCGACGAAAGCCTTGAGACGCTCCGGCTACTCTGCTATCGCGGCACGCACCGTCTCCAGGGGGGGATCTCTGCCGCTGCTTTCACGACGGATATCTTCAGACTGTCCACGTTGTTGTGGCACTTTCGGCAAGCCACGTCCTCCAAAACAGTCCACGGGGTTGAGGTCTGGACTCCCCGAGGGCCAATCCTCTGCGCCGATAAAGGCCGGAACGTTCCTCCGCAGCCACTCCCGGTCGATATGTTCAGCTCTCGGGACACGATCTTCTGTTTCCAGGGTGAATTTCAGCGAATCCGCTCCCGTACTGGTTTGATAGTGGCTTCAGCCCTCACACTTTCAGGCGTCCTGACCAAGCCCTGTCTTCAACACCCCAGAGTTCCTTGTAACGTTTAATTGCCCCATAGACAAAATTTCGTGAAATTTTCAATGGTTTCAAGAGTTTTAAAATTTGAAAATCTTATTTTCCGCATTTGTGAAGGGCAATCACTGCCACACGGTTTTCCTTGAAACCCCACTCCATGTTAACACTGCGAGAGACGAGAGCAAACTGCCTTGGCAAAAGTACCGAAAGGGTCAATAGTCCAAAAATAACCAACCATTGAACCCTTCCGCCTCATTGTCTCCAACTGCGGACTACATGAAATTTGGGGCAGAACTTATAGCAGGACTATGTATGTTCTGTCGGAATACATCAGTCCGCTGCTCAACATATAGGCTTTTCTACAACCATTGTGATCGTACGTTTCAGTGAAAGTAATTTTTTTTCTGTTATTAGAAACTTTTACATCATCAGTAGCAGCTCCTTCCAATTCCCTGCCCTCTGCGCCTCACTTCAGACTTCTCTCGTGCATATCGGTTCAAATTTATCGGCAGCTGACAAAGCAAGGCGCAGGACCTCAGCCTTCTTAAGTTTCCGAACAGCATAAGGCTGGCTTCGATGAATGTGGAGTCGAATTGCAGTACAATTCACAACCCCATTCCGAGTTGAGTGTAGCAGCCTTTTGCTGGTATAAAATGCTGATTGGAGCTATACGTGGCGAAATTTGGTCGCTATTCAATACAGAGAGGCGAATAAGTGAAATAGAGAGGGGTCGGGGGGTGGGGGTTGGGGGGGGGTGGGAAAGAGAAACAGAACTGAGAGACAGAAATATTGGCGAATGAACTGGTACCGACTGAACCTCTTATCGCTGTTGTGGTGTTGAAGCATCTTAAATGAAATTCAACGAGCAAAACGGCTCGAGGGATGAAGGTTCTGTCTTGCATTGGAGAGGTCACTGGTTCGAGTCTCGGCGCGAACATTGACATGTTTTGAATTTTTCGCATTTACATTCAGCCCTCTCAGCCAAATGCCTCGGCAATACCCCAAAAACGAGGACATCAACTGTTCCTTGAACGACCTTCCCAGTACGCAGTAACAAACCTGCACAGCCAGAGACAAAGACAGCGATTTAACATATCAAATACATATTAACAAAGTTGCTCTGCTCCTACAGGGCTACAGGCTGCTACAGACCGTGACTCAGACAGTGCAGCTAGCCACAGAAGTTCAGAGCCACTGCAGTATTACAGCCAAACACAACACCAGGGTATTTGTCACAAAGTGCTGTACGTTTCGGTGCAACCAAGCATCATCAGGCATGACGTCACAAACATTTAAATCGTTCACAAAAAATAACTTCGTGTTCAGAACATCACAACAAAAGTACAGCTGCAATTATGCACTATTTGCACTACGCAACTGCACTTGAGCGTTTTTGTTCATTTTGTAACGGCTGACCATGCTTTGTTGAACAGAAACGTGCAGCACTGAATGGCAAATATCGAGCGGTTGTTTTAAATGATTGGTGACCGTGCATTGATGATTTCTTGTGAGCAATATGGTGAAAGTGCATTGATGATTTCTTGTGAGCAATAACCAACAAGTGCATATGCTGCTACGTATATTGATTGTATTACAGTCAGCGTAGTCTGCTACATGTTTCGGCCACCTGTTGTGGCCATCTTCAGGGAGGTGTTCTGTGGAGGAATACTGCGTAGAACGGCATAACAGTTTACATGTATAAAATGTTCACTTTCAGGTAAACGGATCAAAATATATGTTACAATACAAAACACTGATACAATTGTCTGAATATGCCAACAACAGATGGCCGAAACATGCAGAAGGCTACACTAATTACAATATAACAACAAGTCAACACATTGGTATGTGCACGTGTTGGTTAGTTGCCACAATAACTGTGTTGTGTTGGACTGCAGTGCTTCATAACACAGCGGGATAAATCAGAATGAAACTAACTCAGAATGTTTTGAATACCAAACCTGTGTACCAGGCAGGCAGTATAATGACAGCCAGGCACCTGAAGCCACGCCGCATGGCCGTGTACACCACACACCACACGCACGCATACAATGCACGATGCACAACACAAAGATTTGCCCAATAATGAATCCACCATTATCGCACCCAGCCAACAATTAGTACAATAAACAATAGACTTATCTGTCGGATTAAACCTGTAACTATATTTAACTAGTTAATCCGTAAAATTCGTTGTTTTTCTAGTCTTCGTTTTTAAACTCTAAACGGAAATTAAAACATTTTAAATCACACAAAAGGTACAGCAGTCCCTGCCCACGCCATCAAAGAATCTAGGTGGAGCAGAGCCACGGATGTGCTATGCTTCATTTGGATACAGGAGACAGCTAAGTGGCCAAATTCGCACATCGACACCGACCGCTGTAGCCCCGGGCAAGAACTCCGGTATCCACTGAACAGAAGGATGTGGGTCCACACAGCCGGTCGGGTCGTTTTCATGAAGAGAAAATCCTCTTGCCACTACCGGAGGTAGAACTCCGGACTGTTCAGTTCAGCCCGGCCCCTATGTAAAAGTACAAAATGAACTGAACTGAAGTGACACAACCCGTTATGAAGGTCATTTATTACGAGTGGCTTAAAGTTAAACCGAAAATTCGAATATATATATATATATATATATATATATATCGTGTGTGTGTATGTGTGTGTGTGTGTGGTGTGTGTGTGTGGTGTGTGGTATGTGTGTGTGTGGTGTGTGGTATGTGTGTGTGTGGGTGTGTGTGTGTGTGTGGTGTGTGTGGGTGTGTGTGGTGTGTGTGTGTGGTGTGTGGGTGTGTGTGTGTGCGTGTGGTGTGCGTGTGTGTGTGTGAGGTGTGTGTGGTGTATGTGTGGTGTGTGTGGTGTGTGTGTGTGGGGTGTGTGTGTAAGTGTGTGTGTGTGTGTGTCACTGACCGTGATGAGGTGCATCATGAACACACTACACGTACAGTGATTAGGTAGAAGAGACCAGACTAAGATAGAAAGAAAAAAGAAAGCAGTTTTACTCACAAACAATACAGCGGACAGCGTCATACGTTCTTTCAATAAATGAGAATAAAACGTGTCCATAACAAATTACATCCTTATACAAAAGCAACGGGACAACTTCCAGTTTACCCACGTGTCTGCCATCCAGTACAAACACGTGTTTGTTTCCTTTCATGATGTTTGATATATTCACTCATGTAATAGCATCGTGACATCAGGACATTGGGGCTATCCGCATTTAGTTCTAAATTACACAAAATAATTATATATAATTATTTGTTATCCGTCTAAATTTAATTTCTTTCAAAATGTAGTTTTCATATTGAATGAGCAGCAGACGCCATGTTACAATCGCACACGTGCTGACACACGTGTTGTGCGTGCCTGCGGCCTTAGCGTCTAGCAGTTTCTAGTTTAAAAATATTGAAAGGCAGATGATAACACATTAGGCAAGTGAGTCAGAATCGCCATGTTTATTGCTTGACGTCTGGGGATGAATGCAGCTGATCTAGCTAGACAAGACAGCCAAAAATTGTTCGTGTCGATAAGCAAGCTGGGGCGGTTGCAACACTGGACTACCGAAATCTCAAGCTGTCCACATTTAAAATTCTGCCACACTGACACAAGTCTCAAGCTGTCCACATTTAAAATTCTGCCACACCGACACAAGTCTCAAGCTGTCCACATTTAAAATTCTGCCACACTGACACAAGTCTCAAGCTGTCCACATTTAAAATTCTGCCACATTGACACAAGTCTCAAGCTGTCCACATTTAAAATTCTGCCACATTGACACAAGTCTCAAGCTGTCCACATTTAAAATTCTGCCACACTGACACAAGTTTCAAGCTGTCCACATTTAAAATTCTGCCACAATGACACAAGTCTCAAGCTGTCCACATTTAAAATGCTGTCACTCAAATCAAGTGTTTATATACAGCAGGGTCTAGCAAAAAAAATCGGCTCCTCTGTGGATCAATAGCACACTGATTATTACCAAACGACATGGCATGTTCTTTCAACACAGTCCCTGAATTAAAAGCACCCCTCGACTTATAAGTTAACAGGAGAAGAAAATTGAACAAGATGAATCTCATCCGGTTACGTCACTGGAACACGTGACTCTAATAAGAAAAGTCGGTGGTTCAGTATTTTATGTAGTTTCCTATACCTTGCCACTATTATGTTTGCTCTTTTTCAATTTCCCGCGTTTCAATTCGGGGGAAAAAACACATCTCTACGAGGTCGATCTGATACGGTTAGTAATATACCGTCTGCCTGCCTCTCTCTCTCTCTCTCTTTCTGTCTCTCTCTCGCTCGCTCCCTTTTTTATTTTATCTCGTCCATCAGTAATCACAGGAACGCTTTCTGTTGCCGCCCGCTAACTTGAAATTGAGAGCACGCCATTCAGCTCCTTACTCCCTCTTGCTCTCTTGCTGCTAAGAAGGATGGCCAAACTGCACACACAACCAGCAGAATCGCAAATTTCGCTTACGTTTCACCATAATTACAGCCTTCAGTGTAAAGTCAGCGGTGTTCATCGCGAAATTTCCTTCAGTTAAATACGGACGCTGCATGCAGCATGCGCACAGCTAACCGCGCAAGTCGCAAGACACAAATATCACGATAAGTAACTTGTCTATCGTTTCTTTCTCACGGTTCGACAGCCCTAGCGGGCCGAGACCTCCTCATTGTTGAGGTTTCGATATCACACTCAGACACACCACACTCGGTAGGATTCCTCTGGACTAGTGATCGGACCGTCGCAGAGACCTCTACCTGACAACACACGACACTCAGACAGACATCCATGCCCCCAGCGGGATTCGAACCCGCATTCCCAGCAAGCGATCGGCTGCAGACCGCGCGGTCAATGGGATCGACATTTATTTATTTAGTCGCTTATTTCTTTACGGTACACTAAATGACACTGTCAACAGCTCAGTGTACAGTGTCCATACACTGTCAACATTTCAGTGTACAGTGTCCATACACTGTCAACAGCTCAGTGTACAGTGTCCATACACTGTCAACAGCTCAGTGTACAGTGTCTACACACTGTCAACAGTTCAGTGTACAGTGTCCACGCACTGTCAACAGCTCAGTGTACTGTACAGTGTCCATACACTGTCAACAGCTCAGTGTACAGTGTCCATGCACTGTCAACAACTCAGTGTACTATACAGTGTCCATACACTGTCAACAGTTCAGTGTACTGTGTCCATGCACTGTCAACAGCTCAGTATACTGTACAGTGTCCATACACTGTCAACAGTTCAATGTACTGTGTCCATGCACTGTCAACAGCTCAGTGTATGGTAAAGTGTCCATACACTGTCAACAGTTCAGTGTACAGTGTCCATGCACTGTCAACAGCACAGTGCACTGTACAGTGTCCATACACTGTCACCAATTGAGTGTAGAGTGTCCATGCATTGTCAACAGCTCAGTGTACTGTACAGTGTCCACACACTGTCAACAGCTCAGTGTACTGTACAGTGTCCATGCACTGTCAACAGCTCAGTGTACTGTGTCCACACACACTGTCAACAGTTCAGTGTACAGTGTCCATGCACTGTCAACAGCTCAGTGTACTGTACAGTGTCCACACACTGTCAACAGTTCATTGTACAGTGTCCATGCACTGTCAACAGCTCAGTGTACTGTACAGTGTCCACACACTGTCAACAGTTCAGTGTACTGTGTCCATGCACTGTCAACAGCTCAGTGTACTGTGTCCACACACTGTCAACAGTTCAGTGTACAGTGTAAACACACTTTCAACAGCTCAGTGTACTGTACAGTGTCAATAAACTGTCAACAGTTCATTGTACAGTGTTCATGCACTGTCAACAGCTCAGTTTACTGTACAGTGTCCACACACTGTCAACAGTTCAGTGTAGTGTCCATGCACTGTCAACAGCTCAGTGTACTGTGTCCACACACTGTCAAGAGTTCAGTGTACAGTGTCCACTCACTGTCAACAGTTCAGTGTACAGTGTCCATGCACTGTGAACAGCTCAGTGTACTGTACAGTGTCCATACACTGTCAACAGTTCAGTGTACAGTGTCCATGCACTGTCAACAGCTCAGTGTACTGTGTCCACACACTGTCAACAGTTCAGTGTACAGTGTCCATACACTGTCAACAGCTCAGTGTACTGTACAGTGTCCACACACTCTCAACAGTTCAGTGTACAGTGTCCACTCACTGTCAACAGTTCAGTGTACAGTGTCCATGCACTGTCAACAGTTCAGTGTACTGTACAGTGTCCATACACTGTCAACAGTTCAGTGTACAGTGTCCATGCACTGTCAACAGCTCAGTGTACTGTACAGTGTCCACACACTGTCAACAGTTCAGTGTACAGTGTCCATGCACTGTTAACAGCTCAGTGTACTGTGTCCACACACTGTCAACAATTCAATGTACAGTGTCCATACACTGTCAACACCTCAGTGTACTGTACAGTGTCCATACACTGTCAATAGTTCAGTGTACAGTGTCCACTCACTGTCAACAGTTCAGTGTACAGTGTCCATGCACTGTCAACAGCTCAGTGTACTGTACAGTGTCCACACACTGTCAACAGTTCAGTGTACTGTACAGTGTCCATACACTGTCAACAGTTCAGTGTACAGTGTCCATGCACTGTCAACAGCTCAGTGTACTGTGTCCACACACACTGTCAACAGGTTAGTGTACAGTGTCCATACACTGTCAACAGCTCAGTGTACTGTACAGTGTCCACACACTGTCAACAGTTCAGTGTACAGTGTCCACTCACTGTCAACAGTTCAGTGTACAGTGCCCATGCACTGTCAACAGTTCAATGTACTGTACAGTGTCCATACACTGTCAACAGTTCAGTGTACAGTGTCCATGCACTGTCAACAGCTCAGTGTAATGTACAGTGTCTATACACTGACAACAGTTCAGTGTACAGTGTCCATGCACTGTCAACAGCTCAGTGTACTGTACAGTGTCCATACACTTTCGGTTGCAGTGTAATTATAGTAAAGTAATATTTATTTACTGCTCATCTGTGGTCTTTTTGACGACGCGGTCCGCAGCTGCAGAAAGTTAGCAATAGCTATAGCGAACGAAAAGTGGAAGGAATCAATCGTGGCCAAGTGTGAGGTCGCTTCCTAACTTGGAGGAAATAGGGAAAATAACGAGAAGCCTCAGTCAGAGAGGCGTAGGTATTGGCTGGGATTCGAACCGGTCACCTTTCGAAAACAAATTGCTCGGCACGGGGATAATATTAAAGTGATGCTAAGATGAAGGACACGTATACAGACTGGCCGTAAGGGATTTAATGGATCATTACTGAAAGTAGTAAACGTGGTAATTTAATATGGACAGGATGGAACGTCATGACAACCAGAGACAAATGGCGGCATGCACGGGTATAAGATGTGGCTGTGGATGATAAATAACAAGATTAAGTAAATATTTTGCAGAAATCATCCCTTTGCGGTACAAGATATTAAAAACTGATAAACGAATACCATCAGCGGTGTACAAATCCTTCATGTTGCTGCCGTACCTCCAACCTTCAAACAGTAAATACACAAAACGAATTTAAGAACACACACATTTTATTGCTACACAAAAATTAATATGACTGTACAGTCTGAGAGACGGCACGCGGTGACGCAGTTGGCTGAGGCACTGCGCTACAAGCCGGGAGGTCGCGGGTTCGATTCCCGATGGTGTCATTGGAATTTTTCATTGACATAATCCTTCCGGTCGCACTATGACCCTGGGGTCGATTCAGTCTCTAACAGAAATGAGTACCAGGAATATTTCCTAGTGGTAAAGGCGGCCGGTGCGTAGGGCTGACAACCTTACCACCTTCATGTGCCGATTGTCTTGAAATTTGGAAGCCTGAAACTACTGGAACCCTCTGTGCCTGTCCAGGCCTGCACAGGGATTGCTTTACCTCTTACAGTTTGCGAGATGTTACAAATTCCATACATACCCACTTTTATTTTGAGTATGCAATATCATTCCCGATTCGCTGGTCGTCCAACCCGAGGTCGGTTCTTACCCAAAGCGTACTGGATAATTTTCGACAGGGGGTTAATATAACGGATCGCACTGCCGACCGATTACCTGCATCTAATTATGAAGTTTAACAATTAGGCAGCCACACCTCCACAAGACACCCAAAAGACTCGCGCTGTGATTTAATCCCATTACTTGGCCTCTTAATCTTTGGTTGGTCCGACTACAGTGTAGCCAAAATATTTCAAATTTCGGCACTTTGAATAGAAAAGACAGAAATATTACGTGTCAATATTGGTTACACGCCGAGCATAGCGACTGACCCAGTAACAATTCCGGTAAATACTCGGGGGGGTGCTCGGGTCCAGTCTCGTCTGGGGAATACCGACCATCACAAAATCAGGCCTTCTGTGATTTTCCTCATTCCCAACAGGAAAATATCACGTGATACGTTAAGGCAGACCTCCAGTGCTTCACGCCACACCCATCCGGTCGTTCGCGGCTATATATGGTCTGCTTTACTGACAGCGTCGTTAAACAAGTAAACGAACAAATAAACAGTACAACCTTCAACACGTAACATTAAGCAACAGTGTACTTTGCTGCAATGCAACAAGTGCGGTATTTGCGGCTGCTGAACAACACAACGGCCACAGGACCACGGCGACCGGACAGCAAAGGTTGACGTGTCTTCTGCTCAACAGATGACGTAATAACTTCTGCACGGTGTCAGCGGCCAGGAGTACGTCAGCTAGCATAGGTACGGGCTGGACAGCCGAGGTATGCGGTTCGAATTATGCGAGGGAGAAGAGATTTTTGGTAACTCCAGAGCGTCCAGACCACCTCCAGGACCCACCCAGACTTCTTTCACCAGATGCGTAAAGCGGCCGGAGCGTCAAGCCATCACTCACTTCGACCCAGTGCCGAGGTTTATAAAGAGAGGTGCTGTACAGCCACTCCCCACGTGACTTAATGTAGTGCACATGCACAGTTTACACAGGCCTAAACATTTAAGCGTTTCAAAGAATGTGACTGACTCAATTAGCTATTAATTAGGCAGCTGTCAAAAGCAGATAATTTATCGCCTTAATCCTTCCGGCCGCACTACGGCCTTGGGGTCGACTCAGCCTCTAACAGAAATGAGTATTAGCAATATCAACTGGAGGTAAAAGCGGCCGATGAGTAGGGCTGACAACCTTGTGTAATTTACGTGCCTAGCGTCTAGAAATTCCGGGAGTTTGAAACTCCCGGAACCTCTAAATGCCTGATCTGGCGTTTAATGGGATAACTCTCCCTGTAGCAACAGCAGGTAATAAAATTGAACGGTTTAGGTGATAAACACAGCAGTACGACAGCTGATTTGGGATGCAGCGTCGGAATCCTAAAGACTTGACGCGCATTACTGTGCCTTCGTCATGCCAAATGTCAACAATGGGCAAGACACAAGATGAGGGCTACCGACAGCGGACTCGGGCTCCGGTGGAAAAAAAAAAATTCGTAGCCCCCCTCCCTCCCCTCTCCAGCAAGGGTGGACAGGTTAAAAATATTTACAATAAATCGGAAATACCGTCAGTCGCACAGCGCCTTGGGCTTGGTCTGAAATGTTCAATTTTTAAATGGACGAATAATGCTACCAACGGGGAAGACAAAAACATGTGCAATATGGGGAGGCCTCAGGCGCCGGTGACATGCACCAGTTTGCATTACTTGCAAAAAAAACATGCAATTATACAAACGTGCATGATTACACACAATCTTATGTTTATTAAGCGCAATTAGAGACCGCACTGCACGCCTACATACGATATTCATCTAGTGTTTGGCGACAAACGAAATACATTTTCTGCTAATTTGCATTACTAAAGCTCTATACAGTAAAACACCCCACACTGAGACTCTAGTCAAGCAACATGAATACCAGTACCACCTCCCAATTGGTATGTAAACGACAGTACACTGTGCACTGTACACTGTCGGAATACACCAAGTGAGCATAACGTGAAAATAATGCATTACTGTGGAACACCGCGCTGTATCAGCAGTGCAGTCAAGGTCCTTGTTCTTCTGGGATACTGAGCTACGTCACTGGGTGATTGCCGGCTGACATTTTGAGACAGCGTCACGGTCTAATCTTCCAAGGGTCGAATTTCCAATGAAGAGGAGAACGGAGACCTCAAACGAATTATTGATTAAAAAAGAAAGCAATTATGAAAAAATTATGTCTGAACCGTTAGAGTTGGTCGCTGCAACTTAGAATAACCAGCAGTGGCAGTTTTTCCCCTTCGTAACTGTATCAGATTCGTACAATGAAGGTTCTCACAGCGGTACTGCTGAAAATTAAAGTCTTCTGGGATCTCACGCCTTTACTACTGGTAAAAAAGTTACCGACGTTCCAAGAATCTTCGTCTTATCATCCTTCGGGTGCAGCAGTACCAGAAGAGGAGAGGTAGGAAGACTTAACCTTGAAACCGATAGAACCGATACCTCTGCTTCCTTCGAAACGACAATTCAACAGTCAAAACAGAGCAACACTTCACACACTTGATACGTGCTGCATGAAATTCCGTTGTTCCCTGAATGCAAATTGCATCTATTTTGCTGGAGGTCAATGAGCAGCTAACCGGACTCTTAAACTACAGTCACATAAGTCAGTACATTCAACAAACCCTGCAGAAAACTTCTGGATGTAAATAACTGTCGTTTGATTTAAAATGACTGGCATATTATTAGGTACAGCAGACACTAAACGTATTGTGTTTTTCAGTCTCACGCCCGTTCTCAAGCTGCGAAACCGTAACGCATCTGACGGTGAATTTCGTTCTTTGCATAGAAGGATTCCCAAATCAGAAGGTCACAAACATCTATCTGGCCATCCACAGACTGCATCTACAAAACCAACGAAATTAAAGTTGGTATCAGGCACGTGCACTAAAATATGTTGTTGCGTGAATTGAATTTCGGTCTATACTGGTGCAAACACTCACCGTAATTTCCGTAACGTCAATTCAAACTTTTACCACTTTTCACAAAAGCGACTCACAATCCACAAGGAAAGAAAAACGATGTAAACGAACGACAGGTGACAATAAAGGCCCTAAATTTTGTTGGGAACGTTTTTTTATTTACAAACTAAAAGACAATCACGGCTCAATGCAGTAGCCATTTTGTGACTGTCTCCGTACAGTAGCCATTTTGTGACTGTCTCCGTATAGTAGCCATTTTGTGTCTATCTCCGTACAGTAACCATTTTGTGACTGTCTCCGTACAATAGCCATTTTGTGACTGTCTCCGTATAGTAGCCATTTTGTGACTGTCTCCGTACAGTAGCCATTTTGTGACTGTCTCCGTACAGTAGTCATTTTGTGACTGTTTCCATACAGTAGTCATTTTGTGACTGGGATTCAAACAGCAGGTCGGTATCATCGGTGAACATCAAACTCAGTGTGGCAGGGAAATTTCTAAATACGCTCTGACGCATTTGAGAAAGTCTGTGTTTGTCATGAAGGAGGCGGGGCAGCCAGATCACTACAGTGACTGGGCTATGGGCTGGAGTACCTAGCAGTCGAGGTTAGGTTCCCGACAAACGTCTAATTCGGCTCTAATGTCCACACAGCCTCAAATTCAATGGGTAATATAGTGGCCGGGACGTGAAACAGACTCACTACCGAGGTTAAGAATGCGTGGAGTTTAACCTCCAATCACCCATCTGCCTTCATGCTATGATGTTTAATTAAGCACGTGCACAAATTTTATTACACTTGCCTTCAGTTCCACTGGGACAGTAGCTGCAAGTGTGCACTGTGTGTCCGTCGTCTTTTGTTACGATTCAGAACGAACGGTTTCAGTCCAGTCACACAGACACCTTACCGTTACATGCCAGTTTGTAATTAAACACTGCTGCCGAAGGTGTGAAGTGCGCAAGGCTAGTTGGGAGCAATACCACAGCCGTTCGGTGGATAGCCGATCCGTAAATTAACGAACGTGTCATAACATCTGTAAAGATTACTGTCGAATTGAAGGCTGTCCAAAGCACATAAAGTTCTCACAGCAGTGCTGAAGGTTCAAGCCTTCTGTTCTTCAAGTCTAAATATTCACCAACATTTCGAAGGATCCTAATATTTTTTACCGTCCGTATCAAACACTTGGACTGCTTTACCGTAAAGGCGAAGACACTGCGCTCTTTCGAAATACCAGTAACTAAGTTCCAGTCTATACAATGTAACATCCCAAACTTGACTGTTCTTCTAGAAATGTCTCGATACAGCCAGAAGGAACAGCGAAACGGAAAGACCTGTGGCTGTCTTCAAAACAGCATCACACAATTCGTAAGCACACTGAAGAAAACCCAAGCAGGAAAAAACACCTGGCGAGGACATTCAGGTGTCCGATTTCTTACAAAACAAAAGACATCACCTTCGCCAATATTCTCCGATACGGACGGTGATACGAAACTTTTATGGTATTATGCAGGCAGTATTTGTCTGAAACAGAGAATTATGAAACAGCTAGATATTACGTTTGTTGCTGCCTGTCTTCAGGATCCCACAGACGTGTGGTCCAGGACATGACTTTGCGTCACCGTGCAATTCATTCTCGACGTTTCGAAGAGCCTAGTTCCTTCACCTTCAACAGTCTAGAGGCCTAAAGACACTGTACCGGTCCTCAAAGGTCACAATTACCCCGGATATTCCTAAAGCGTCTATAAATAACCCCCTCAAGGATTACCGAGATTTAATTGGTAACAGAAACGTGCAGTATAAACGCAATCTAGCGTCGGCCGAGTATGGGTAGCGCATTAGGCCGAAAGCTGCTTGGGCAAGGGCAGGTAAAATTCTACAATTCTGGAAACCGCAAAACTCTACCGTAACTATATGTGGCCCAGTTAGGGGTAAGGATTGGGAGCAGCGAGCAACATGTGGCTATAATCAAACGTAAAAAGTGACGACGAAAAGTTAGTCCAAGAAATGAAACGTCTTTAGAAAAGCATGTTTTAAAACAGTGTCTCCGAATACTGATAGCAGAATTATGCGCAATACATTGGGTGTAGCCAAGGTCATACAATTAAAATTATCCAGTCTGTGGGCTACAAAGTACAGATACGATAATCGCTGTTTGGGAGACAGATCAAAGAATGCAGGAAGTAATTGTCACTAACGAAGCAAAAACTTCAAATCATGCGCCGCAGGAAGTACCATGACCCGAATAAGACATGATTGTTTCCTCTTCACAACGAATCATGCTAGTCAGTGAAGTTAGCATGATGAATGTGCCCAGGCTAGCTGTTACTGCATGTACAGTATCTTCAACTGCTACTGCATGTATAGTACCTTCAACTTATCATTCAAAAATTGTACGGTTCTGCCTACCGAGTGCTTTTGTGTCTCCTGTACGGAACGCACAGCAAACAGCGATTATTTCCCAGATTCTCTTGTAGGCGAGTTCGCAAAATGGCGAAAAGCCGCTTATAGTTTCGTTACATCTGTCTGTCCGTCTGTCATTCCATTCAAATAGAACTCGGCTCCCACTGGATGGATTTTCATAACCTTTGAGTATTTTTCGAAAATCTTTCTAGAAAATTCAATTTTCACTAACGTGTGACAAGAACAGCTGGCACTTGACATGAAGACGTCAGCACATTTGTCATAGCATCTCGCTGAATTCCACTTATAATAAGAAATGCTACAGACAAAACGTGCAGAACAAAAGCACGCATTTTACGTTCACTGACTAACGTGCAGCCAGACAGGCTACAGGGAACACTATGGCGCATGCGCTTTGCATGCTAGATAACTAAAGCCATAGACACACGCTCAAAATATGCAATAATTACTGTTTCTCCAGGCCAACAATGGTTACGCGAAGGCGCCTTACTATTACATTAGAGTAAAATAGCTGTACTGCTAAACTAAGATGTAATGGGTTTACTGCGCGGTACGAGCTGCAATTTTTCCCTGCCAGGCTAGTGAATGAGAGAGCTTTGTAGAGGAGAAAATGGCATTTGGGACAGTTTGTGTTTACCGAGTACTTCGGCTTCTATTGTCAGCAAAACTAAAGGCATAACTTAGCTAATAACATTGGGGGGGGGGGGGGGGGCAAAATTGGCCATGAGTATTAGAGTGAAGTTAGAAAGAGGGATAAGATTGGTCTGAACCAGTCCCTCCTGTACATACACCCCTTTCAGCAACTCTCACCCAAATTTTTTATTTTTTTTATTTGTGCCTCTTCAACTCAGTCCTGCGACCGGCCACTTCGACACAGGGTTTTCTTGTTTTCCCTGTGTCCAAAAGCAAATGCTGAGATGGTTCCCAACATTCCAAGTTGCCACTACATGCTTCTCATGTAGCCCTCCCGACTTAAATTCAGTGGTAACCGATTTCATGTTTTATATACATCTAAAATAACCACTGCCACCGGGTAACAACCCAATTAGAGTAAATAATTATTATTATTATTATTATTATTACTCTTCGGTAGAAAAATACTGCGGGGGCGTTTTACCCCCTCCCCCCACCCAAGTCTCACTCCACCAGCGCTCCGTAAACATCAGAAGGACGAACAGGCGACGCCTGGTCACCTTCAAAA
>Ga0131853_10006708_pt1 | contig 20794 bp, 17 predicted proteins | sample TergutLab28metaG_FD_92764 | JGI IMG/M metagenome (GOLD analysis project Ga0131853, IMG submission 92764) | Labiotermes labralis P1 segment gut microbial communities from Petit-Saut dam, French Guiana - Lab288 P1 (version 2) (version 2) | ecosystem: Host-associated > Arthropoda: Insects >...
CTTGTACAGATACTCACGGCATTGCTCTTCTGTGCCGTAGGCGTTTGTAAATTCTATTAGTGTCATCTTCATCACTCCCGGGGCTATTTTACTGGATTATGAGATGTTTGAGTAGTCATTATAGAAAATATAAATAAATCTGCTATATAAGGTTGCCGCAATCCAAAACTAGAAGGAATATGGAGCATTCGGGAAAAAGTTCTGACAATTGTAAAAGCAGTTATTAAGCTAATAATTATGGCAGAGACTGAAATCATTTTACATGTAGATTTTATCAAATAGCACCTCCAAAAAAAGCCGGAGAACCCTCTCCGGCTTTATGATAATGACGTATTGCTATTCCCTAAAACACCGTCTGCTCAACCACATCAGTACAAAGGGCATCCAGCGCTTTCTTAACCAGCTTACGCCGCAGTTCCTTCTCCTCTGCAGGTGGCAAGCTAGGGTCACCAAGAGGGTAGGGGATTGCAACAGTAGGCACAATTCTATTGGCTCCAACTGTCACAGAAATAGGTACTACAGTACACATATGAACAACCGTAATGCCATGCCGTTCAATTTCTTTCACCATCGTTGCACCGCAACGAGTACAGGTGCCTCATGTGGAGGTCAGGATTACGCAGTTTACATCATCCCGCAGCAATTCCTGGGCAATTTCCGTGGCAAAAGCCTTGGAAGAAGCAACGGCTGTACCGTTACCAACAGTGGCATACCAGTAATCATGCAAGCTGCCAATTTCACCAGCAGCAACCATTTCTTTTATAACATCCACCGGCAAAACCCTGTCTAGTGACAAGTTGGCATACACCGGGTCATACCCACCATGGGCGGTCTCGCCGTTTTCTGGGGTAAAGGATGTGATATCTGCCAAAGAGTACTTGCCAAACTTGGATGCGCTGGAAGATTCAATCCGGTCTGGGTTACCCTTGGGCACCGGCCCGCCAGAGCTTACTAGCGCGATACGCGCCTTACTCATATCGGCAATAGCTGGCCCTGGTGCTACCCGGTCAAAAACTGGCATTGGGTACTCTGTTGTAAAGTCTTCACCGGCGATTTTTTTAAGCAGCATGTCTACTGCCCGTTTGCTGCCACGGGTGTCTGCAAAGTAGTTAACCCGCAGGCCTTTTTCAAAGAAGCCCTCTGCTACGGCTTCGCCAGCGATTAGCTTTTTAATAATGGCAACCATATCGGGCACGGCTTTGCGCATTGTGCCGGCGTTGTTGCCTGTGGGTACAAAGTAACCGTGGCGCTTGTAGATTTCCAGGCCTGGGTTTTCTTCGTACAAGCCGCCTACTACTGGCAGGCCAAGCTCTTCGTCCACAACTTTGGCTACCGTACCGCAGGCCATGCCATAGCGCCCTGCGTTAAAGCCTGGGCCAACTATTACCATGTCTGGGGAGAAGCTGCGGATCATTTCCAATACTTCTGGGGTTGCGGTTTCCAGGTTTTCGTTGAAATAGCTGTCGCCGCAGATTACGGTTCCTACTATTTCCCCTGCACCGGCCAGGGCTGTATTTATTGCAAGGCCGGGGCCTACTGGGCCGTCACGTTTTTCGGGCTTAAGGTCGGCTTTTTCTTCGCCGCCGTATCCCGCAAAAAATTGGTTTATATAATGGACAATTTTCACGAATGTTTCACCTCTTCTCCAAGGTTTTACCCTCTATACGTAGCCACTTCTGCCACAATGGCGTCTACATCCAGCACCATTTCCATCATGGCAATCTGGTCTTCGTATACAGCGGCATCTATTTCGTCTTTTACTTCAACAATATGGTACGCTAAGAGTCCCAACGAGACCCCGGCCAATGGACCTGCATAGGTAGGATCACCAGAAGCTACGGTTTCGGCAGCTAGGCCAGAGGCTTCTGCCTCTGCACCACCAAGCAATACTATAAGCTCGGTGTTGCCGTATTTTTCGCATAGTTCCTTAATCCTTGCTTGGTTTTCCAAATCCATGGCACCTGCGCTAGTTCAGACGAAGCATTCTGTTGTAGAGAACACTATTTCCGTACCGGGTACTGTGGCCACACATGCTTCAATAGCTGGGCCGGGTATACCGTCACGGTCGCCTAGAATAGCAATTTTTTTGCCTTCTAAAATTCCCATGGTCATCTCCTTTAAAATAAAAATTTTATAAACGAAAGTTGCTCGTTTTCGTTGTTTTTGCCACTTGGTGATATGTGAAATAGAGCTTCATCTCTTTTCCACATGCCGCCGAAGTTGTTGGCAAAGCAGGTGTTGATTTCCGTAATCACCGCAAACTTTATTGACAAATCGGTGGTTTTATACAGTTTTTCGAATAAGCTGTACAGAGCCGGGTCATTTTCTGCCATATAGGACAAATGAACCCTAGGTTTCCCTGGCTCTAAGCCCTTAGTGTCGGCATAAAAATTAATAATCATGCTTGCGGTGTCAGCAATCATGTAGTGTGAATAAACTTCATCGTCAAATAAGCTGTGTTCCAGCTTATCCAGTGTGTGCCTGGTGGCAAAGCGAAAAGACATAACTTGGTTTTCGCTAATATGGCTGGGTTTTTTCCACTTAACTTGGATATCATCCAGTATTCCCTGGGTAATCCCATCCTTGTCATAGAGGACTTTAACATTAAGGTGCACTAGGTGAAAAAAGTCCCAAGGCTGTGGCGGCGCGAAATCCTCAACACTAAGCAGCATACAATCCACAGGAATCCCTCTCACATGAAAGTGAATACCAGAGAAGTTGCTGGAAACGGGTTTTTCGAAAATGACAGTTAAATCATAATCCCCGCCAGGCAGCATATTTGTATGGGTACGCCCGCCATATTCCACAATACCCACAACACCAGGCAATGTAGAAAAATGCTCTACCATTTCGGATAGTGACGCAAATGTGTTTGTATCTGAAATCATAGGCAGCTACACTGTTTTCGCAGTCAGATACCCATACCCAAGTTCGTTGGTTGCGCCAATTATTACTTGAATCTCGGCTTCAATACTACCATCTGGGCGTAAGCTGCCTTCCCAGCCACCAGCGATTACATGGGCTACTTCTGGGTAGCCAAGCACGGTGTCCATAGGTGGCATCACCAGCACTTGGTTGGCGTTGCCTGCGGTAACAACCGCATCCCCATGGGGGGTAGAGTCTGCCAGGGACTGGCTTGCACCGTCTTGCCCGGCGTATTCGTCGGTTATAAGCACAGTTTTAATCCCTTGGGCTTCTATTTTGTTGCAGTTCATTACCAAGTCGGCGTCGGGGTTGCCAAAGCCTTCTTCTGAAATAATAACCGCGTCAGCCCCAAGGAAGCCTACCAGCTTGGCTGTCATATTGCTGCTGCGTTCCTTATCTTGCAGGGTGACGTTTTCGTTGGTGATTACACAGCCCAGGAAGTTTATTGTCTTGCCGTGCTGGGCGTATAAGTCCATGATTACTGGGTTATTGGCATGGATATAGGTAGGGTTTTTGTCGCAGGCAGAAACACAGTTGCCGCTTACTATGGCCCCGTCCATAATCTCTGTTGGGTACATGAATGTAGGTACAATCTGCCGCACGTCTACACCATAGAAGTAAGTGTTGTGCAGTAGCCCCTGGGTTTGAAGCATGTATACATATGCCACCTTTGGAAGGCCGGGATACGCGGCTGCTTGCTCCAGTATTGGTTTTGTTTCGTAGGCGGTTACGTTTTGCGGGGTGGCCTCTTTACCGGCTTGGCCTAGGTAGTTGGCTGCCCTAAAGCCTGCAAGCCTTACAACCAGCTCGTGTTCGTGCTGGAGGATACCGTCCACCGGCTCTACTTTTACTACTACGTTTTGGGTGGCGGAGAATGGTGTGTACTCTGCACCAGGGCCAGACATGTCTATAATGCCCTCTTGGAAGCCAACAATTTTGCCCGTGGTAACCACGGCTGCGCCCTTAAGCACATGAGTGCGGCCACTGCCTACTTGCTCCACACCGGTCATAAAGCCTGGGAAAATGCCCCCTGGGCCTTCAACCTTTACCCGTGGCTCTATTACATCCTTAACGGGAAGGATGCGGACAGACTCCCCTGGCCGGGCCAGGAAGACTTCCACGGATTTTATGCGGTCGTCATCTGCGGCTGCTGCGGCCAGTTCGGTTTGGTTTACATAAAGAACGCCGTCTTTTACCGTTGTGGCTTCGCCAAATTGCACATCTTTGATTAGAATCTCGCCTATTTCTAAGCGCATGACATACCTCCTTTTTTAATGGGGGCTACGCCCCCAAGCCCCCCCGCTACGCGGGCTGGTCGCAAACGCAAAAACCGCGTTTGCTGCTCGCCATGCAACCGGGGCATAGCCCCGCTTCGCTTCCTCGCTTGCGCCCTTTGGGGCGCATTGCTGCGGGCGGTGTCGCGCTTTCGCGCTCATTTATCGCTTTTACCAAAAGCGTCAAAACCTTTGCCAAAAATGAGAAAACCTATTTTAGCCTACTAACTCGTCAAACTTTGCCTGTACGGCAGCAATGCCGCCTTCATCTATTGCTTCTTTGTCAAAAGTGAAGACTTTTTCCCCGCCTTTGTAGAATACTAAGGTGGGCAGGCCCATTACCTTTTGGGCAATAGCTAGCCGCCTATTACCTGCTGTGTCCAGCTTGCAGAACTTTGCGCGGCCTGCGTTTTTTTCCGCAAAGGCAATAACCTCTGGCATAAGGTTCATACATGGTTCGCATTTCTCACTCCAAAAATCTACGAATACAAGGCCGTCCGCTTGTAGTACTTCTGCTTCAAAATTGTCTTTTGATAATTCAATCATTGTAATCATCCTTTTTATTTATTCAGCTTGCTTAATAACTCCGGCGTAACCCGCCCTTCCACATGCCCTTCCAAGTACCGTTCAATAGTAACAGCCGCAATAGCACCGTCAGCCGCAGCGGTAACAACCTGCCGCAGATACTTTACCCTGGCATCCCCCACTGCATACACCCCAGGGATGCCGGTCTCCATTTTCTCGTTGGTTATGATATACCCCTGCTTATCCAGGGATACTTTACCTTGCAAGAAGTCAGTATTGGGGACAGACCCGATAAACACAAACACCCCATTAACCTCAAGGTTAGTAATTTCATCGGTTTTAATGTTTTTCACATTAACGCCCTCAACCAGCTCGTCCCCAAGAATTTCATCTAATACGGAATTCCATACCCATTTGATTTTGGGGTTTTTCATGGCTTTTTCAGCACTCATTTTATTGCAGTCCAGCACACCTTCGTCGTGGATTACAATTATAGTCACGCTTTCCGCAAACTTGGTAAGGTACATAGCTTCTTCTATTGCGGCGTCCCCATTGCCAACAACCACAACATCAAGCTCTTCAAAGAAGTCAGCATCGCAGGTTGCGCAGTAGGAAACACCCTTCCCACGCAAGGCGCCTTCCCCTTTAACACCAAGCATACGGGGCTGTGCCCCTGGTGACAAAATAACTGTACGGGCTTCGTAAGTCTCCCCGGTTTTGGAGGTTACTTTCTTTACCGGGCCTTCCAATTCCAGTTCTGTTGCCTGGCCTTTTATCACCTCTGTGCCAAAATGCTTTGCATGGGCCAGGAACTGATCCATAATCCCAGGGCCAGAAACCTCTTGGTAAAAGCCGGGGTAGTTTTCCATTTCCATGGTAGTCGCGGCTTGGCCGCCGGGGCGGCCTTTTTCTAATATGGCGGTTTTTAGGCGGCCGCGGCTGCCGTAGATACCGGCGGTTAGCCCGCCTGGGCCTGCGCCAATAATAAGGATGTCGTACACTTTTCCCATCACCTCGTTTATATTTTAAATGCGGAATTTATATGGTCCAAATCTATTATGCGAAAATCTTGCAGCATGAATTCGTCATAGCTGCGCTGCTTTGCCGGTAGCCGCCTAAGTACGCCAATTGCGTCTTCTATTATTTGAAGGGATTTAAAATCCAGCGGGCCGGTGGTGTCTGTAATTACAACACTTTTGTATGGGGTATCGTTGGGTTTTATGCTGCCGCTTAGAGGGTGGCTGATTACTTGCGCGCCCTTGTGCACGGCATCCCTAACAGTTTCAAAAATTTCCGAAACAGTGGAGTCTTGATAGCGTGATATGTGGGGGTATTTTGCCGAAATATCCGGGTTGTTGGTGATTATTACATGCAAGGTATGCCTCCAGGGTGAATATTTCTTAACAAAATCTTAACAAAAAAAGAGAAATAGCATAAATGCCATTTCTCTGTCATTTTCAGAGCCGGGTCATACCAGCGGTATTTTTGCCTGAGAGTTTCGCGTATGGCTCGGCAGTCCATAGCTTGCCCCTTCGGCGTCGTGTAGGCGGTTAACAACGATTTATAGTGTAAGCGCCTTAGACTCTCCCGCTTGTCGTCATCCCCAATAATTTTTTACGAATGTATCATACTGCCCAGTAAATGTAAAGGTTTCTGTGATGAAATGGACATTTGGTTGACACAACTGTACTAATGCATATAATACACATAGGTCGCGCAAGAAAGATCAACCACAAAATGAGCGCGTAAGCGCGAATCGTACTTGGGGCGGAGCCTCATATGCACTAATTTATGAACAAGCAAACATCATTTGTTTAAAAAGGTAGGGGGTGTGGGGCGCTAGCCCCACAGTTTTAAACAAAGCAAAAGGAGGTGGAAAGTGTTCCAGATAGACCTAAAAAGCCGTAAGGCCATATACGCGCAAATCATAGACAACTTTAAGCGCTTAATCATTACAGGGGCCATGCAGCCAGAAGACAAAGTCCCATCAATAAGGGACTTAGCCCAATCCATAACCGTAAACCCAAATACAGTACAAAAAGCCTACCGGGAGCTGGAAAGCCAAGGCTATTTTTATACAGTACTAGGGCAAGGCAGCTTCATATCCCCCCCCGGCACCCAAACCGGGGAATCAAGGCCGCCAGAAGTGGATGAACTGTATGACAAACTAAGAACCATTGTACAAGAGCTGATTTTTAGAGGGCAAAAACCAAATGAAATATCAGATTTTATAGAAACACACCTAAGGAGGTAGTTATGGTACAAATCCAAAACCTAACAAAACACTTCGACAACTACACCGCCCTAAGCGGCTTTAACCTAAACATAAAAAAAGGCTCTATTTACGGCTTGGTAGGGATAAACGGCTCTGGCAAGACTACCGCAATCAAGCACCTTGCAGGCATATACCGCCAAGACTCGGGCAGTGTCACCATAGGCAACCAGCCCGTATACAACAATGCAGCCCTTAAAGCCAAAGTTGGCTATATCCCAGACGAGCTTTACTTCTTTGCAGGCTATAACCTAAACATGACACGCCGTTTTTATAAAAATATGTACAATACCTGGGAAGACACCCACTTCAACAAACTGGTAAACCTTCTGCAACTAGACGAAAAACGCCGCCTTAACCGTTTCTCCAAAGGTATGCAAAAACAAGCAGCCTTTGCCCTAACCCTGTCCACAATGCCAGAAGTACTGCTGCTGGACGAGCCAATAGACGGCCTGGACCCAATAGTGCGCAAGGAAGTGTTTAAGCAAATAATTGAAGACGTGGTAGAAAGAGGGATGACCGTACTAATATCTTCCCACAATCTAAAAGAAATGGACGATATCTGCGACGCGGTGGGCATAATCAAAAACGGAAAAATGGTAATAGAGCGGGACTTGGACGACCTAAAAAGCGATGTGCAAAAAATCCAAGTAGCCTTTGAACCCGGTGCTGAAGGTGTAGAAAGCATCCCAGAAATAAGCATACTGCACAAGGAAACCCGGGGCACTGTAGAGCTGCTGGTGATCCGGGGCAATGAAGAAATGGTAACAGCAAAGATAAAAGCCCTTAAACCCCTAATATACGACCATCTGCCCCTAACACTGGAAGAAATATTTATCTACGAAAACAAGGAGGGCACACAATGAAACATATAATAAATACCGCCCTGCTGCTAGAGCAATTGAAGCGCTTTTGGGCCATTGCTGCAATAGCTGCGCTTGGGTATCTGCTGCTGATTGTTCAGCTTATATATTTTTCATCCAACCGTATGGTGTGGGGTATGGCAGAGCTGCTTACCATGGGTAATGGTGTACTTATATTTGCAATGGTTACGGTTCCTTTTTGTACTGCGCTGGCTTTATTTTCACATCCTTATAAGGTTGCGTCAGCTGCGGCGTACCATTCCTTCCCTATGAACAGGATGCAAATCTTTTTTACCAATGTCCTGGCAGGGCTAATTCTTATTCTCCTGCCCCTTTTATTGCTTTCTATTATAATGCTTACACCTGTGTATGCTGTTCCGTCTCGCTGGACTCCTATTGGCACAATGTCCCATATTGGGGTTGCATATGGCGATGTTATTAACACCTTCCCACGGGTTATAGGCTTTTTTTTCCGCAATGCCCTTGGTTTTACATTTTACTTTGCTGTTTTTGCCCTGGCGGCATCCCTTGCGGGCAATAGGGTAATCGCTGTTATTTTATCGGCTTTTCTTCCCTTTGTGCCTTTGGGCATAGTTGGCTTGGGCGAAGTTGTTGGTTCTTTTTACCTATTTGGGTTTGGCGGTTTTATGGGTAATGCTATGACCAGGGTCGCAATACTATCCAACCCAGTAGCGGGCTGGACAACTATATATGGGGGAATCTCTATTTTGCCTGTGCGGTCTCATGTCCCGCTTGCTGCTAGCTATAGCGTTATTACATTGGCTGTGTTTGGCTTGGCATACCTGGCATACCACCTGCGCCCGCTGGAAAGGGCAGGGGATGCGGTGGCTTTTCTTCAAGTAAAGCGTGTGCTGGTTTTCTTGCTTTCCCTTACGGGCATGATAATCATGGGGATATTCTGGCTTAATGCTTCCAACAGCCGTGGCGGGCTGTATGTGGGGTTTGTTGTAGGCTTTTTTATTGCATACTTTGTAGCCCAAATGCTTGCGGAAAAAACCTTCCGGGTAGGGCACAAGGTAAAATATGTAGTTCATTACGGGGCTGTAGCCCTTGGGATGTATATGCTTCTCCTGATTGTGACAAATATTGGTATGATAGGGTATATGCGCCGTGTGCCCCAATCCCATGAAATAACAGGGGTATTTATAAGCCAGCAGTGGGGTAGGGCGTGGCATGGCATGGATAACCAATTCTTTATAGGCGACCGGGCCACAATAGATTTGGTGCGTGACACACACCAAAATATATTAAATGAACGAAGAAGCTTGCAACGTGCCCGCTGGGGCAATACAAATTTACGCCCCTGGCAGATGACCCCATTTAACATCACATACAGGCTGGCAGATGGCAGCACAGTGCACCGGTCATACATGCTAACCCATGCGTTCAGCTACGGCAGGTGGGATATCCGGGGCCTTATGCAAAACCCTCATGTAATACTTTCCCATTCCCCAGCCCTGGCAAGGCCGGATATAGTAGGGCTTATAAGGTTCCATGTTAATCTGGACAGGGGCTGGCTGATTCATAGCGAAATAGAACTTGCCCGTGCGGCGGCTGATGCTGGTGATATAACATTGGAGGAAGCCTTGGGAGACAGGGTTTATATTATGGACTTTGTTTTCCCAAGCGTATCTGAAGTACGCAATCCCTCCCATATTACTGGGCTGATAACAGCTATTAGGCAGGACTTAGAATCCTCTGGCGATAGAATGGAGTGGCAAAACTCAATCAGCTTTACAATAAACATCCACCGCCAATATCATAATACCGGGCTGTGGAGGCACGACTTTAATGTGCCCATTAATGGATATGCCGGGCGGTGGCTTGTGGAAAATGGGTTTATACGTAGCTGGATGCTGGATTGGGAGTAGGATTATTCTAAAAAGCAGGGTAGTTTTGCCAAGCCATATAATTAAATATGTATGCAATATGCGTAGGGGGCGGCGTCCTGGGGCTGTTGACAAATGCAAATTTGCGGGCGATTGCCGCCCCTACGCCAGAAATGCCGGTTTTACAGGGTGACCTAGGGGCGGTAACCTGCCGCCTACACCACAAACCCCCTTTGTCAACAGCCTCGAAGACGCCGCCCCCTACGCTCATTTTGCATATTTATTATTATAGTGTTTTATTGAGACAACCTCTTTATAACCCACTAGAGCCCCACAGCCCGGCGCTTTTTTAAAAAGATAATCCCAACAGCCGCAACAACCAAGAACATAGTACCAGCAGTAGCAAGCAAGATTGATGTGCCCGTCCCGCCAGCCTGCGGCAGGTCAAACCTTCCTATAAAGTTAATGTCATAGTTGTTAAAGGGATGAATGTCTAAGCTTAGGGATTCCCAATCATCTACAGGCCTTGGCACAACATCAAGGGCATTGAACGGTGAAAATTCCCGGTGTCCTGCCATATTGCCGCTGAAATAAACATTCCGCAGGAAAAGATTATGATAAGCCCTGTCATCCCCAGTAAGCCGGGTTAGGGGGTTATTGTACTCGGCAGCTTCTGTAAATATACCGCCGCCCCGTTCCTCTGCCGCATTGTGGGTGATTGCCAGGTTTGCCGCATCTGCTTCCATTATCAGCAACGCATCCTCTGTTACATAAAAACCGCCGCCAAACATTGCCTCGTTGCCTGTAACAATTTTTTCATCAGCACCATGGATGGTAAAAGTGCTTACGCCGGTGCTTGGGCTTGGCATTTCTGGTGTGCCTACAGGCATACCGCTAAGCCATACACCGCCGCCATTATATCTGGCAATATTGCCGCTTATTGTGCCCCCGTGGAATTCTATTGTGCCGGGGCCAGCACCCATGAAGTTAACGGCAGTCATACCACCGGCATAGTCTGCTTCATTGCCGCTTACTGTTCCGCCTTCCATAATAAATGTGCCATATGCAGCTACTACAATGCCGCCGCCAATTTCGTCAGCTTCATTGCCATGGATAGTGCCGTCTATCATGGTAAGGTGACCATTGCTTATATATGTCTGGGTTATAACATCACCACTGGAAGCAACAACAATGCCAGCGCCAAAAGTGGCTTGGTTGTAGCTAATTGTCCCGCCGTCTATCACAGATACGCCATTTGCCAAAACACCGCCGCCATTATTATACGCTGTGTTTTCAGTTATATATCCACCGGTCATTGTGAAATTATTTAGCGATTCAAAATGCACACCACCCCCGGTGCCATCATGATCTATGCCACTAATTATAAACCCTTCTGTTGAGGCTATATTATTTCTTATATAACCGCCGGTCATGTTAAATGTACCGCCGCTTACACGCATAAATACACCGCCGCCATGGTGTCTTGCGGTATTTCCATAATCAGGTGTGATGCCGCCAATCATCCCATCATTGAGGGTAAAAGTACTGCCGCCAGCAATGGCTATGCCCCCGCCGCCATAAATGGACCAAGTTCCGTCTTCCCCTATGGAAGTGTTACCGGCTATTGTGCCCGACGTTTCAATTGTTGCACCCCCCTGGGTTGCATTGCCTGGGTCCATTGTAAAGGCAGCGTTATCCTGTAAGAATACACCGCCACCGGCAACAGCTGTGTTTCCCTGGCTGCTATTGCGGTCGCCGCCGATCATCCCGCCGGTCATGGTGAAGGTAGAATCTTCACCTGTCACATATACACCACCGCCAAGGTAATCAGCCTCGTTGTATGTGATAAAGCCGCCTTCCATAACAAAATTTCTTGAAATTGCGCCAGAATAACCTGTGCTGTGGATGTAAACACCGCCGCCATTGTTACGGGCAATGTTTTCATGTATTTGGCTTATGTTGTTGTACCCGTTGGCGGTAACATTGCGCATATTAAATATACCCCTCCGGGAGAATACGCCACCCCCATTACGAGCCTCATTTTCATCTATTAATCCTTCATTAAAATAGAATGTGCCGCCATTGCCGCCTATGGCAGCGGGGGTTATGTGCACACCTCCGCCATCCAAAGCCGAATAATTGTTGTAGATTTGCCCGCCATTCATGGTGAAGACAGCAAGCTGGCTATGAAGCAGTACACCCCCGCCCCCGCCGCCATATGGAAACCCAGTGTGGAAGCCGGTGCCATATGCCCGGTTATTTTCAATTACCCCGCCATTCATTGTGAAAGTAGCGTTGGCCCATGTGCCTGGGCCGCCGCCTACCCAAACGCCGCCGCCAAAGCCGTTTAGTGACCTATTGTTATAGATATGGCCATAGTGCATGGTCACGGAAGTGTTATTCATTATGCGCACACCGCCGCCACTTGAGTAGTTGGCATTATTGCCTTCTACAATGTTGCCGCTTATGGTGCCGCCATGGATAATAAATTGGGTGCCGGCCAGGTTTTCTATTGTCTCTACCCGTACACCTGCAGCGCCTGTGAAGGATGTATTGTCTTTTATTTCACTATAATCAAACATTTCAAAACGGCTTCTGGAGTGAACAAAGACACCGCCGCTGTGGTTTATTATTGAATCATTTTCCTTGATAACAGCATCATTGCGCATATACATTACCGCATGGTTGCGCAAATAAACACCGGCAGCATAATGCCGTGCTTCATTGTTATGGATTTCCCCGCCATTCATATAGAAAGTACTTGCATATCCAGCATAGGCAAGACCAGCGCCAACACCATCCACAAAGACGCCCCCGCCATTGCTGCCATGGGCATTGTTTGCTAGGGAACCAGGAACGCTGGACCCATGCCAGTTTGCCCAGTTGCTATGGATTTCTCCGCCATTCATTGTAAAGGTAACATTCCTGTATATGCGTACCCCGCCGCCGCGGTGTGCCCTATTATTGTGAATGTAAGCACCGTCGTTCATTGTTAGTGTACCGCCGCGGTTAACCCGTATACCGCCGCCGCCATGTAAGTCAGCAGGTATGTGATTGGTGGCTGTAGAGCCTGCACCCCAGTTGATTAGTGCAGAGTTGTTGTGAATCTCGCCGCCATTAAGGGTTATTTCACTGCCAGGGCCGGTTGCATATATGCCGCCGCCATTAAACCTTGCAATATTGCTGTATACCCTGCTGCCGGGATACATGGTTAGGTGCCCGTCAACAAGGGTTATGCCGCCGCCGCCATAGTTGTTTCCACTGTCATTTCTGCGGCTGTTTCTTACCATGCTGCCATAATCTAAGGTCAGCTGCCCGCCATTTATTACATCTATTCCGCCCCGGGTGTTGATAGTTGATGACAAAAGAGGCGGCACTGGTGGAAGCGGCGGGTCTGCAGGTGTATTTCCGTGCACTTCAATAGTGCCCGAACCGCCGCCAAATGTAAGGGAGCCTCCCCCATCTATTATGAAATGGCGGCCGGGGTTGAAATTGGTTGTAAGCCACGGTGCCTCATCACTTGTAAGGCTGTATATAGAGTCTGCGGGAGATGCTTGTGGTACAGCCATAAGCAGTACGATATCTTCGTCTGTAGCGGCCTGTATTGTTACATCCCTGTCTATGAGAATCCGGTGTGGGTTGTTGGTTGGTGCATCGTCTATTGGTACAGTTGTTATTGTCCTGCCTTCAAACCCGGGATCTGGATGGGGGTCAGAAACTAGCAGGTAGAATGTTGTAGAATCTGCCATGCCTTCTGTTATCCCAGGTGAGCCTTCGGGGTGGATGATAATAGTTGTTGGCTGTTCTGGGTTTTCATTTATTGCATCGTTTAGCCGTACCCAGTCTGGCCTGTGGGGTACAATCTCCAGATTTCCCACATGCCAAGCATATTCTGGGCCAAAGGCATTAAAATCATGGTTGGTAAAAACATGTTCTGTTGGGTCCACAGTTATTGTGCCTGGCGCAATCTGGGCATTTAAATCATGCATTTGGTGACTGACTCGCATACCGCGCCCGGCAATGTTTTGTCTAAATACTGCACTATTAGCAACAATGACTCCTGGGATGCTCTGATTGTTATCATGTGAAACAAACACACCGCCACCATCAACGCCGGCCCAGTTACGGGTAATGCTGCCTTCATGCATGGTGAAAGCGCCCCAGCCAGGTGTTATAAATACACCGCCGCCATTATGATTGGCAGTGTTTAAGCTAATAGAACCGCCATGTATAGTTATGGATGAAAGATCAATACCCCTGTGGATACCGCCGCCGCTGCCATCTGTGTGATTAGAGTGGATACTACTGTTACCATCCATGATAAATGTGTTTGAGCCTTGGGCCCCGCCAAGGTGTACACCACCGCCGCCGCCAGTGCCAGCAGTATTGTTGTATATTTGCGCATCGCCTTCTACCCTGATGGTTGAATAGCAGCACATGCCAATACCGCCGCCTTCTACAAGGCCAGTATTATTACTTATTCTGCCACCTGCTATTGTTATATAAGCAAACCAATCCGCACCATCTACATATATACCGCCACCTTGCGCGGCTATGTTGTTGATGATATTGCCTTCATGCATAGTGAATGAAGAGCCAGAAAAAACAGCAACACCACCGCCATGCGTGGCACGGTTATTGGAGATTGTGGCATTTGGGTGGTTCATTATTAATGTGCCGCCCAGCTGTACACCGCCTGAATTGAATGAGCTGAATTGCTCTGCCCATTGGGCAGACCTGCTGAGGGTCACATTGCGCAGTTCTAGAGAGCCGCCTTGGAGATTAAAGTGCCGGCCAGAGGATTGGTTGCGGTTCCACACTTGGTTATCATCTGTTAGGCTGTCAAGGATAATGCTTACACCACTGGAAATATGAATGGGAGATACAGGTGTATAGTCTGTTGATGTTGCTATATTTGCAGGGAAGTCAAGAAGCAAGCGGTATGTGATGCCGTTTGCTGGTATAGACCATATCTGCTGTTCCAGCATATGTGGGTTTCTTATAATTACCGGCCAGTCTTGTACTGGGCTAAAGGGCACAAAGGGTATATATGTGCTACTTGTATCGTTAAATTGATTTCGCCCATGGGCTGATGTGTATTCTGGGGCATTGCCAATCTCCCCGTCATATGAAGTGTAGGCTGGGACGGGGGCATTCATCATCAAAATCATTGGCAATGCCCGCCAAATAAACTCAAAATTACCATCTTCTTCTGTGATGGATACAATCTCCCCGGTGGCCGTGTTAAAAGTTATTAGCCAGTATCCCTCAGGTTCCATAAATCCATCTGGTTCTTGAGTTTCCACCAGCTTGAAATATATATCCTCTGGCGGTGCAGGTGGAAGTATGAGGGTGTCTGGCGGGTTTGGGCAACCGCCTATTTCAACTTTACCGTCTATTAATGTAAGGGTAGTGGTGTAAATCACTGTTTCATCCAGCAGCCGCAATTCAAATATTGCGTCTTGCAGTGGGATTCTATGGGCATTTATGTTAAATGGCTCGTTATAAATTGTGGCATCTACCTTGTAAAAAATAAGATGCAGTGTGTAAACCGCTTCAAAGTACCTGTCACCGGTGACTCTTAGGTCTGCTACGTCTTGTGATGACAATATGTCAGAGTCTATTATTTCCCCATATGTGTCTACTTCCCGCCATCCCCTAAATCTTGAATTTATACGTTCGGGGTCAGGTTGCGGTACGCCGCGTTGTGGCATTGCGTATGCATCAAAGAAGGGGTAGTCCCACACTGGGTGGCCAATTACAGCGTCACCTTCGCCAAGTTGGATAAAACAGCCTTGTAAGCGGTTGCGAAGTACAACAGGGTCATTATGGGTAGGGGAAATATACCCGCCGCGCAGGTGGAAGGTTATGGTGAACACTGGGCGCATACGCACATGCAGGTAACCATTGCCAAATACAGTTGTCTCAATAATTGTATAGCCATGGGGGGGAGTGATTTGCATTGGCAGCATAACATCTATCCCATACTCCTCACGGTATTCATGCCACATGGGGCGGCGGTGAAAGTCATTTTCATAGTAATTGAAATATGCATTTTGCGGCGGCGAAATCGTTACTATAATGTCGCGGTAGTGGGGCAGATAAATGGCAGTGTAGCTAAAGTCGGTGACAATATACCTTTGCGGGTTATTAACCCAGCCTGGGTTATCCACAACATATACTTCGGCCATACGGCTTGAACCTTCAGCTATTGGGATATTTACTGCCAATATAGGGTTGTCATCTTCTGTAATTATAGGTACTTGAAAGCTATTTATTTGGGAATTATCTGTTTGAAAATAGTCTTCTGCTGTGTATGTATCTGGTGCTTCGCTGGGTATTTCGCTGTAGTAATCACTGTATATGGGGTAACCCCCTTCCTCATGGTAGGGGGTAATATCATTTTCGTAAAAACCATGGCTATGTAGGTCATCATTATGCACGATATTATAGTCATCATTATTATAAGAATTTGCGAACAATATAATAGAACCAATTGTGAATACAAACGCAAAAAGAACAGCAAAACGGAAAATGTTTTTATTTTGCTTTATTTTGGTTTTATGTTTGATACCCCTGGGTTGATTTATGTATTTTCTTTTATTTAGATTAACAAAATTGATGTTTTTACTGTCCATTACTGCCTCCTGCTAGATATGTAAATGTAGTGCCAGTGTGACATATATATTGCAGGTCACTACTCAAATAATGCATGTTACTATATAGGTGTTACATGTTATACCCAACACATGTGTTATTCAAGTGGTTTAATGTTACAAATGTGTAAAGTTTACAATGCGGTGTATTTGGGTAATGTATCTTTGCTTTTAGTTTATTAGAGTGGCATATCTATGGTTGGTATGGTTTTAATTTCTTGCATGTTTATTGGGAAATGAAATGTGTAGTGGTGTCAGTTGGTGTATGAAAATGGGGATTTGTGATAGTATGCAATAAGTTATTTTTCAAAAGCAATCGGATGCAAAAACCGATTGCTTTTTTGTGTGCAGGAGAAGCATTCTGCATTTCGCGTTTTCGAAGTTATACTAATCTCGAAAATCATCGTCGACAACACATCGCGAAAAACGGCTTAAAGCCGCCGATTTGACCCTCGGTTGCCGACGTGATTTTCAGAGATTCGTATTAATAATTACCTATACATCCTCATTGTGTTACAATAATTGCGTGTCCACTTGCTGGCAAGTTTGGAGGGACTCATGGATGTACGTATAAGGGTTTGCTGTGTGATTGACTGCGATATTGGCGATATAGCAGAAGTTCACCCACCAAGCAACACCACCGAAAAATAAAGGGGCATGACAAAATGATAACAGGCGAACTAAAAAATAAAGTTGACCGTCTTTGGGAAATGTTTTGGACAGGCGGCATAACAAATCCGCTGGATGTAATAGAGCAGATTACATACCTTATGTTCATCCGCGACCTTGATGAAATGGATAATGCTAGAAAAAAAGACAGCGTAATGCTTAGTATAGCTTATGAAAGCATCTTTGCCGGAAAAGAACACCTAAAATGGTCAGCCTTGCGCGATAAGCCGGCAGATACCATGTACCAAAGTATGCAGGGCGAGGTTTTCCCCTTTATAAAAGGCTTGCACACCAATAACGGTAGCACCTATGCCAAATACATGGAAGATGCCATCTTCAAAATACCTACGCCGCAGCTTCTTGAAAAAATCATCACGGCATTGGACGAAACATATGCCTTTGTTGAAAAACATCCCGACCGCAAAGATGTGCGCGGCGATATTTACGAATATATGCTTTCCCAACTAACCACAGCGGGTACAAATGGGCAATTCCGCACACCGCGCCACATTATCCGCATGATGGTAGAACTTCTGGACCTTCAGCCCAGCGATGTAATTTGCGACCCAGCCGCTGGCACAAGCGGGTTTTTGGTTGCGGCAGGGGAATATTTGAAAGAGAAATACCTCGAAGAAATTTTTTACAACAAAGAAGCTAAAAACCACTACGACAACAATATGTTTACCGGGTACGACATGGACAGAACCATGCTACGTATTGGTGCTATGAATATGATGACCCACGGTATTGGAAATCCCCATATTGTTTATAGGGATTCCTTATCAGACCAAAATCCCGACAACGGCATATACACAAAAATACTGGCAAACCCGCCGTTTAAGGGCAGTTTGGATTACGACATTGTTTCCACCAATCTTATCAAGGTGGCAAAAACCAAAAAGACAGAACTGCTGTTTTTGGCACTCTTTTTGCGGATGCTTAAAAACGGTGGGCGCTGTGCCTCCATCGTGCCGGATGGTGTGTTGTTTGGCTCAAGCAAGGCTCATGTGGATATCCGCAAGGAAATTGTAGAGAACCATCGGCTTGAAGCCATTATTTCCATGCCTTCAGGCGTATTTAAGCCATACGCAGGGGTTTCCACTGCCGTTATTGTTTTCACAAAAACAGGCGCGGGCGGCACGGATGATGTGTGGTTTTACGATATGCAATCAGATGGTTATAGCCTTGATGATAAGCGTATAGCCCTTGAATCCAGTGATATTCCCGATATTGTAGCGCGGTTTAGTAACCTTGCTGCAGAAAAAGACCGCGAGCGTACCGAGCAAAGTTTCCTTGTGCCGAAAGCGGATATTGTAAAAAATAATTACGACCTTTCTATCAACAAATATAAGCAGAGTACCTATGTGGAGGAAGTTTATCCACACCCGAAGGAAATTTTGGCGGAGATAAACGAGCTGGAATTGGAAATTCAAGGCGGTTTGAGGGAATTGAAAGAGTTAATTTCACTATGAGCAATTCCGACCACACGCGGACGGAATTAATAGAATCGAATTACGACCGCGTGCGGACGGAATTGAAGGAGCGTACCATGAGCGAACTGAAAATTGCAAATACAACTATTTATAATGATATAAGAAATATCATAGTCAACGCTCGAATCAACGCTGTGAGAAGTGCAGAGTTACAACGAGTCTTGATGTATTGGCATATGGGCGAACGAATATTTGTAGAAGAACAGGGCGGGCAAGACCGTGCGGCTTACGGAGACTATCTTATTCGCGACCTATCAAGAAAGCTTGAAGAAGAATTTGGGAGCGGTTTTTCGGCTCGCCAGCTTGAACGTGCGCGAAAATTTTACCGCGTATATCCGAACTTAAACGATGTGCGGCCACAGTTAAATTGGTTTCAGTATCGCCTTTTAGCTGCTATTGATGATGATTACAAGCGCGAGTATTACATGCTCGAAGCCACCAATCAATCTTGGACAGGCCGTGAATTAGAGCGACAAATAAATTCGCTATTATACGAACGTCTTTTGATGTCTAACGACAAAGAGGCGGTACTTGCAGTTGCCAGAAAAGAACGCGTACCCGAAAAACCTACAGAAATCATAAAAGACCCCATGTATTTGGAGTTTCTTGGATTAAAGCGAAATGCGAAACACTACGAAAGTGATATAGAATCCGCGCTGATAGACCACTTGCAAGAATTTATGCTTGAACTTGGCGATGGGTTTTTATTTTCTGCAAGACAAAAGCGTCTTCTGCTTGAAGATGACGAATTTTTTGCCGATTTGGTTTTCTACAACAGATTGCTTCGCTGTTTCGTGATTATTGAAATTAAAACGCACAAGCTGACCCATGAGGACTTGGGGCAACTTCAAATGTACGTTAATTATTATGACCGATATATAAAACTTCCCGAAGAAAGCCCAACAGTTGGGGTATTGTTATGTACAGCTAAGAATAATTTGCTTGCAAAAATAACTCTCCCTGAAAATAATACACAAATACTCACAAGTGAATATAAACTCCATATGCCATCCGAAGAAGTGTTGTTGGGGGAAATTAGGGATGTGTTGGATTCGGCAGAAGGTGGTGGGGTTGATGGGTAAGTGGGAAATGGTGCGGCTGGGGGATGTTTCCACGGGTAAGGTGACGAATATTGCCCAAAAAGACTTATCTGACAATGAGGGCGAATATCCAATATACGGTGCAAGTGGGCTTATTAAGCACGTTGATTTTTATAGAGAAGAACAGCCCTATATTGGTGTAGTTAAAGATGGGGCTGGTGTTGGCCGTACCGCACTCATGCCAGCAAAATCATCATTAATCGGTACAATGCAGTATATTTTGCCCAACGAAACTGTCAATGTTGGTTATTTATATTACGCTATTTCGAAAATGAATTTGGCAAGGTTTTTCACAGGGGCTACAATACCGCATATATACTACAAGGATTACAAGAATGAGCAAATGCCCCTGCCACCAATGGATGTGCAAATAAAAATTACTAATATGCTAGACCGAGTCGCCGCACTTATCGAAAAACGCAAAGTGCAGATTGAAAAGATGGATTTGCTCGTTAAATCGCAGTTTGTTGAAATGTTTGGAGATTTTGCAGTAAATCCAAAAGAATTTGCATTTACTCAATTATGTGATGTTGCTGAAATAGTATCAGGAGTAGCGAAGGGAAGGAAACTGCCTAAAGATGGCATTAAACAGATTCCGTATATGCGTGTAGCCAATGTAAAAGATGGATATATTGACTTGTTTGATATAAAACACATTGAAGCTACTGAAGTGGAAATGGAACGCTACCGCTTGAAATATAATGATGTTTTATTGACTGAGGGGGGCGACCCAGATAAATTGGGGCGTGGCGCAATTTGGAAAAATAAAATTGAAATTTGCATACATCAAAACCATGTTTTTCGTGTGCGCTTAAATAAAAATGTTATAAATCCTGTTTTTTTTGCGGAATACTTAAAACATCCAAAGGCCAAGAAATACTTTTTATCCTGTGCAAAACAGACAACAGGAATTGCAAGCATTAATATGACACAGCTAAAATTAACACCAACACCTCTTCCACCTCTTTTTTTACAACGTCGTTTTGTTAATTTTGTCCATGCTATCGATAAATCAAAATCCGAATTACAACAGGGATTAAATAAACTGGAATTGCTTTACAAGTCACTAATGCAAAAATGCTTTGACGGGGAGATGTTTTAGGGTGGGGAATATAAATTCAGCTTTGCGAGCAGTTTGTAATTACGAAGATAATGCTGAAAAAAATA
>Ga0131853_10006710_pt1 | contig 20793 bp, 20 predicted proteins | sample TergutLab28metaG_FD_92764 | JGI IMG/M metagenome (GOLD analysis project Ga0131853, IMG submission 92764) | Labiotermes labralis P1 segment gut microbial communities from Petit-Saut dam, French Guiana - Lab288 P1 (version 2) (version 2) | ecosystem: Host-associated > Arthropoda: Insects >...
TTTGATCTGTGTTTCACATTGTGTGAATGTTTACAGTGATTTCCAGTACATTATTTGTCTGTAAATCCTTCTTCTTTTAAATGTTTCTTCATCTCAGCTTTCAGCTTGTCAGAGTATTCAGGGATGATGAGTGTTGAAACAGAAGCCAAAGGTTCTGTTGTATGTCTCTCATTGACACATTATTTACAACCAAACTCTGGTGCCATTATCAAAGTTCTAATGGAAAATGAGTACAATGAAGTGATTGTTGTTGGAACTGCAACAGCACCGCTTGGAGATATTCAGGTGATGGATGATACATTAATATCGTCAGTATATACTGTTGTGTTTAAATTGTATTATGTTTGTTATGTTTGTGTAGATGTACAGTATGTTACCAACAGTCGCACATGGTCTGACTACACTTCAAGCCATCTTCCACCAGATTTGTTTCTGTTATTACCAATTGCTGTATTGATTGAACAGAATTCACTTTCTCTCTGAGAAAAGAGAGTTGCCTTTAATCTTTTCCTTATCTGTGACCCTCAGTATTTGCATTATCACAAGCATTTAAAGGGATTTTCTCGTAGTACATACAAGCTTATTTTCCCCACAAAACAAAGAGCTTATAAATAAAAGATGTTTCTATGAAAGAAAGTGCATTAGATATTGAAACAAAGATCAGTACTTATTCCGAATTAAGTTAATAATGTTTTAAAGGAAATTAAATGTACTGCCTCATAATCATATGATCACAGGTATAGTGGTATCTTTATTTCTAGGATAGTATTTTGTATAATAAATGAAGTAGTTGCTGGCAACTTTGGATAGAATTGCAGGCTTACAAGTCTTACAATGTTTTACATATATATATATATATATATATTTGTAAGTTCAAACTCAAACTTTAAAGTGTGGTTAATATCAGTATTTGACATGTTACTTTTGTGTTTAGGCCACTTTGGCCATAGGATCATGTCCTACATGACTCAGAATTTTGTATATCAAGTCTTTAATATATCTTGTTGTTGTTGTTGTTGTTGTTGTAATGGTTACACATTCTGTATGCAGCAAATTTGTCAGATATAACCTGAAATCTTAATACTGTCACCATTTTATTCTTGCTTCCTTGTACAAAATATTCCACACATATTTTGTAGAAATGTTTGTAATCTCTATACATATAAAATTTCATGTTATTTGTGATCGTGGCCTGTTGTCACTGTCAGAGAGTTGTTATTTTATATTTTACAGTCAAATTACCCCACATGAATTCCACATTTTTTGAAGATTTATTATTATCCTTAAAGTTTTTGAAGTTTCATTACCACAAATAATTTTAGGGTCCTCTACTATCTCTATCTCAGAGAGCCATGTACCAACTGTGTTGATATTGCCAAATGTTAGAAGTTAAAATGTACAAGACTTGGGTGGTCTTGATTGGCATAATGCACATGCAAAATTTTGTGAAAGCAGTCAGGTAGTTCAGAAGATGGGTGTTGGAGGGCGAACACATCCACAGCATGGTGAACTGAAAAAGTCTACTGTTAGGTGCATGTTAGGGAGCTTTACTGAAATCTGTCAAAACGTTGAATTTTGGGTCAAAATCACACTGGAATAATGGATGATTTAGATAAAGACACACCCATCCCTGCTTGCATCTGTAACATAACGTGGTATATATGTACTGAAGTGAACAGTTTATTTAACAAAAGTTCTAGGGAAACGTGAAGCACCCAATGCCCCAGAACTGTCACTATACGTGACTTCTTGGGTTTCTGTCACCACAGCATAATACCTCCTTTGGTCATGAATGGAGGAACGGCCTCCAGATATGGAGTATAGCTGCGAATATATTGAATAAGAACCGTGGATAGCCGACAAGGGGTGGTCCTCCAGCTTGGAGTTGGGTGAGATGCTAACAGCTACTCATTATATAAACATACAGTGTTACAAAACATATCACAAGGTCTGGACCTGGACTCATCCTTTGGTACTAAGAGGGATGAGGTAACAGGGGAATGGAGAAGACTACATAACAAGGAGCTTTATTGTCTCTACTCCTCACCAAATATTATTTGGGTAATCAGATCTTGATGAATGACATGGGCAGGACTTGTGGCATGTATGAGGGACAGAAGAGGTACATGTAGGTTTCTGGTGGGGAGACATACATGAAAGAGACCACTTGGAAGACCCAGACATAGGTGGGAGGATAATATTAAAAAGGGGTTTCAAGAAGTGTGGAGGTCATGGACTGGATTGCTCTGGCTCAGGATAGGGACAGGTGGCAGGTGCTTGTGAGCACAGTGATGAGCCTGTAGCTTCCATAAAGTGAGGGGAACTCCTTGGATAGCTGGAGATGTGTTATCTTCTCAGAAGGACTCTGCTCCATGAAGGTGGACCAAAATTAGTGCTACATAGTATATTCTGAAATAATGTATAGTGACACCTTCAAAAAATATATGGATCAAAAATAGGTATTACTGTTGTGGATAAATTCAATACTATTTGTGTATTCCTGAGCTACAATTATGTTGTTCATTTATTCATTCATTCAATTTATTTTCTGTATATCCTTATACAGGTAAAGTACCAAGGATGTGGAAATTGTCAATGTAGTTGTACAAATATCTGTTAAAAATACAGATATCAAATGTTTAAATATAATTAAAATATAATGGTCATATAGTTATTAACAATTATAACATCAGAACAATTACAATTAAGATGTGTGAGTTGTTACTATACACTATTAATAGGGTTCAAATAATTACAATTAAGATGTGTGTTTTTATCAGTCTTCTTCTTCTTCAGGCGTTGAACCTCCTTTAATTGGAGGTTTTGGCCCTCTCAACGACATCCTTCCACTTTGCTCTATCCTGGACACAGGTTAACCAATTTTTGATCTTCATTTGACGAAGGTCCTGTATGATGTTGTCCTCCCATCTATATCTGTGTCTTTCTCGGTCTCGTGGTTAAGGGATTCCATTTAAATATCTTCTTATTTGCCCTGGCTTCAGGCATTCTTTGTATATGGCTGAACCAGCTTAGTCTCTGGGCTTTGATGTAGTTGACTATATTTTTGTGCTTTATCAGTTTGTCCAATTCCTCATTGTTTTTAATCCTCCATGTTTGATTTTCTTTCGTAGGCCCAAATATTCCTCTTACGATTTTCCTCTCAAAGACTAGCAGTTTCTGAATTATATTTTTTTCAGCACCCATATTTCTGATGCATAGGTCACTATTGGTCTTATTACTGTTCTATATAATTTTAATTTTGAACCATTAGTGACTAAACTGCTTTTGAAGAACTTCAGATTTCTATAGTATGCCTTTATACCAAGAGCTGTACTTTCCATAACCTCTTCTTCAATAGAATTGGTGTCATTTATAATGGACCCTAAGTATTTATATTGTTTAACCTGCTCTATATATGAACTTCTAATATTTAAGTTCTCTATCTTGATGTCTTTTTTGGCGCACTTAAATGTTTTGTTTTCTTCTCGTGTATTGTTAATCCAACTTCCAATGAATTATTTTTAGTTGTTGGAATTTGTCCATTAGTGACTGTTTGGTACATGCTGTTATCAATATATCATCTGCATAAGCCATAAGTTGTCTAAGTTGCATGAAAATATTGCCTCTTATGTCCTGTTTCTTTAATATTGTGTCGATTACCAGACTGAATAACGTAGGAGAAAGCAGGTCCCCTTGTTTTACTCCACTCTCTACTCTGAACTCTGATGTGTATAAGTTGTTCACTTTTACCTTTGCCGTGGTGTTTTCAAGTGTAAGCTTAACTAGCCTTATTAATTTGGGGGGGATTTTATACTGGATTAAGGAATCCAATATTTTATTCCTTTTAATTGAGTCAAAGGCATGTGTGTAGTCTATAAATATATTATGAATATCAATATTATATTTATAGCATTTTTCAGTAATTTGCCTTATCATAAAAATGTTGTCAGTTGTAGACCTGTTAGGTCTGAATCCTGTCTGGTACTCATCTAACTCAGTTTCTATATCTACCAGCCTCTGATTCAGAATTATTGAAAATATTTTATACGCAACATTTAACAATGTTATAGGTCTATAAATTGTTCAGGCCAGTCTACACCCCTTCTTATACATCGGGCAGATTATTCCTTCCTTCCATTGGTTGGGCAATTGTTCTTTTTCCAAAATCATTAGTATAAGTTTTTATAAACTTTGTTTCAGAGTTCTACCACCCTGCTTAACTAATTAAGTAATTATATTATCGGTGCCTCCTGCCTTGTTACTTTTCAGTTTATTAGTTATTGAGCATACCTCACTAAGACTGCGGTTGTATTTCTACTTTGGTCTGGTTGTCACTTGTTATTGGCTGTACCCTATGGTTACTAAAGGAGTTATCTGTATCTAGGTTCAGGATTGTCCTGAAGTAATCCTTCCATCTATTTAAGATTTGATTCGTTTGAGTGATGACGGTACTGTTTTCATCTTTACACATAAACAGGAGTCTTATATTCTGCTGTTTAAGTTTTTTGATCTCAGTAAAGAATTTTCTTGATTCGTTCTTCTTGTGGTTTTCTTCTATTTGTCTAATTGTCTCATTTATCCATTCTTTTTTCTTTAGTGCTCACAATTTTTTTTGCTTCATTTTTTTCTTATGATACCATTTGCTACTCGTTCTGGTTTTATGCTGTAACCACTTTCTTCTCACGTCATTCTTACTCTTAATCACTAGCTGGAAGTCCTTGTCCCTTGTCTGTTTCTTATCTTGCTTTTGGATTACTTCATTTGCTACTTCTGTAATTGCCATCCTAATCTGCTCCCATTCTTGTTCTACATCTTGCTGTTGTGTTTGTTTTGACAGTCTGGTGTATAAGGCTCGTCTGTATTCCAGGCACTTTATTGGATTCTTGAGGTTTGATTTATTCCACATCCCCGCCAACCTCTATTTTTCTTAATATATACTTTTGGAAGTTTTTGTCTTAGTGTTATCTTAAGGAGATAGTGATCTGAGTCTATATTTGGTCCTCTCATGGTTCTAACGTCCTCCATAAGTTCTTTCTTCTCATTGCTGATCATTACATGATCTATTTGATTTAGTGTCCTTTGGTCAGGGGCCAGCCAAGTACCTTTATGAATCTTCTTGTGTTGAAATTGGGTGCTCATGACTTTTAGGTTATTTCCTAGTGCAAACTCTAGTAGCATCTCACCATTTCTTTTCAATAATTCATGTGGAGTATGCTTCCCACTTATTTCATTATAAACATCTTCCTTCCCTAGTTTTGCGTTTGCATCACCCAAAACTATTACTGTATCACTTTTGGGTGTTCTATCCAGTACTGTTTGGAGATCATCATAGAACTTTTCTTTTTCTACATCCGTTTTGTCTTCAGTGGGAGCATAGATATTAAACAGGGTCAGATTGTTGTATTTGCTTTTTAATCTTACCTTACAAAGTCTTTCATTTATTGCTTCAAACCCAATGACATTCTCCCCAATTCTCCCTAAGAGAATAAAGCCAGTGCCCGCCTGACTTATTTGATCTATGGTTCCACTGTAATACATGGAGAAGTCTTTTTACTTTATTTGCCCAGTTCCGGGACATCTCATTTCTTGGATTGCTACTATTTTGAGTTGTGCCTTGGCCAGTTCCTCTGCAAGTTCTTGCATTTTACCAGGTTTGAGTAGTGTTCGCGTTCCAAGTGCCCATATGCAATTTGTTACTCATATTCCTTTGTACTTGCTTTCATCTACATCCATTAAGCCATCCTGTTCTATTCCTTCATTGAGAATCTTTAGCTTGAGAAAATTTTCCGTGGATGGTTAGCTGGCCCTTCGCATAACCCCCAACCTGGAGGACCAGGTGATTCGTTTTCGAGGTTTTCTTCCTCTAGCCTTTACAGATCCCTCTGTCAACTGCACGGCAGTGGTACTGGTTTTGGTCTGCCCCGGGTATTTTATCTCCCCGGTACCCTCCATGTGTTTTTATCAGTATCGTATACTATTAACAGGGTTAAAATAATGTATCAGTGAATCAGCCTCTTAAGGTTTATATTCTTCTATCTTCCTTATATTCATAATATTTATTCATTGAGTAGAAAGAATGATGATACAAGAACCTCTTTAATGTGGATTTAAAATATTTATGACCATTAGGCAAAGCTCTAATATACTGAGGAAGGTGCTTAAAAACATTTATACCTTATATATAAGCTCCTTTATTGAATTTTGATAAGTTAGCTATTGTAAGGTGTAAATTATTGTTATTACTAGTTTTATATTTATGAATTTCGTTATTTGTATCAAATAGGTGTTTATTATTCATTGTGTATAAAACTAATGAATATATGTACTGAGAATATAACATCATTTTTTCCATACTCTTGAAAACTTCCCTGCAAGTATCTCTAAGTCTAGTGTTAGTTATAATTCTGGTAATTTTCTTTTTGAGTATAAATACCTCATTGGCATAGGAGGAGCTACCCCAAAAAATTATATCATAGCTTATAATAGAGTGTATATGAGCGAAATAGATTACTCTTAGCATGTCTATTGGTACTATATGTTTTATGTTCCTCAGTGCATAGCATGCAGTGCACATTTTGTTGAGTACCTGTTCTGTGTGTTGTGTCCAGAATAAGGTGTCATCTATAGTTAATCCAAGAAATTTAATCTTAGAGGCGCTGGTTATACATTCCTGATCATATTTAATTTGTTTATTAACATTATAATAATTCTTAGTTCTAAATTCTAAGTACTGAGTTTTATTAAAATTTAAAGTAAGTAAATTGACTTTAAACCAGGTGTTTATATCTTTGAATGTTTGATTAGCATTTACATTAAAGTCCCTTCAATTTGTGTCTGTAATTATAATGCTGGTATCATCTGCAAAGAGTACCATATTGTTATCATTGTTCACTATTGTAGGTAAATCATTTGTGTAAATTAGGAAGAGCATAGGGCCAAGAACTGAGCCTTGCAGCATGCCACATTATACCACTTCCCATTTGGACGAATTGTTATTACTGCTTATATTATTCAGAGCTACTCTTTGGTATCTTAAATAGGATTCAATTAATGTTTTAAATTTCCCTTCAATTCCATAGAACTCTAGCTTTTCTAGTAATATTTTATGATTGACACAGTTGAATGCTTTTTGCAGGTCACAAAATATACCTCCCACCATTTGATTGTTGTTCATAGCAGTTAGGATACTGTTTATTAAAGTGAAGGCAGCTTGTTCAGTTGAGGAGTGAGTCCGAAATCCATATTGTTCCTGAACCAAGATATTATTCATATCAATGTGAGCATGGAGTCTAGCATAAATGAGTTTTTCAATAATCTTGGAGAAGGAAGTTAATAAAGATATCAATCTGTAATTGGAGATTTCCTGTTTGTTTCCTTTTTAAAGATTGGCTTGACTACAGCATATTTTAATCTATCAGGAAAAGCACCAGTACTAAGAGCTGCATTACATGTGTATGTTAATGGCGAAATTATAAATGGTGCAGTTAGTTTTATAATGCGATTAGAAATTTCATCATACCCACATGTATTTTTAGTCCTTAATGACTTAATAATTTCTTCAATTTCGTAAATAGAGACATACCACCCAAATTGTTTTTGCAAAGTGTCTTCTAAAATTGTTTGTTAGATAGATAATTGGATTAGTCATGCTTGTATTTATATGTTTGCTTTTGTCTAAATTGACTATGTCTGCTATTGATATAAAGTAGTTGTTAAAAACATTTGCAATTTTATTCTGATTCATTATTACATTATTGTTTATTACTAAAGATTGGATGTCAATACTGCTTTTTGTTTTCCCTTTTTCTTCATTTATTATTTTCCATGTACTTTTTATTTTGTTCTTAGAACCAAGAATGATTTTGTTATAATGTGGTTTTTTTGCAGTAAGAATTACTTTAGACTGTACTGTGCAGTCCCTTTTGTAATATATTTTGAGGTTTAAATCATTACTGCATCTACACAATTTAAAAATTCCTTTTTTTTACATGAAATTTTTATCCCTTTTGTTATCCAATGATTATCTGTGGCATTAGGTTTAATTTCTTTTTTCAAAAAGCTAGAGTAATAACACCTCAGTTATGTATTGAGAAAATTATTAAACATATCATTAACATTGTTATTCCCAAGTATATTGTCCCATTGCTCCCAGCTTAGTTGAAGTTGGAATTCAGCTATGGTGTTTTTATTAATGTTTCTGATGTAAGAAGGTTCAATGTTACTAAATGGTAGGAGGAATTTCTTTAGTATTATGAGTTGGGCATCATGGTCAGATAATCCATTTATATATGGTTTTATAGTATAATGTCTTCTGTTGTCAATAAAGATGTTATCCATCAAGGTGGCTGAATTGTTGGCTGTTCTCATGGGGAAATACACAGTACTTATTAAATTATAAGTGCCTAACAGGTAATGTAGTTGTTCCTTTTTGTTATTAGTTCCTAAATAGTTTATATTTATATTGCCATGTTTTATAAATTCGGTTTTATAGGTATGAAGGGAGTTGAATATGTAATCAAGTTTATTTAGAAAGTAATCAAAATCTCAGAATGGAGCCCTATACACACAGAATATAATCACATTTTTTTCTTTAAGTTTTAGTTGAACAGCAGTAATTTCAATATCCCATTCCTTACAGTGTTTTGGCAGGCTAATGTTTGTGAATTTTAATGCTTCTTGGATATATATATATATATATATATATATACACAAACACCGCCAGTTTCCAATTTCTTTTGCCTTATTTTGTACCTAGTTTGTAATTAGAAATGGGTGTAGCATCTATTTTGTAATTTTTTAAATGATGCGCAGTCAGGCAGATCAAGTGAGGTGCCTCTGTAAGTAATGAAAGCATAATTTAATTTGTTTTACCTTTTAGTCCCCATATATTTTGGTGATAAATCTTAAATAGGTTGTTTGTATCACCATTCTTATTAGTAACATCATGTCTGGGTACAGGAAATATTTTATTAATATTTAGATTTGTTAAAAGCCGAGATTTATGTACTTGTTCTGTACTATTAATACTTGGTTACCTAGAGGATAGGTTCTTTGGCCTATTTATAGTTACAGTTGCCATAAAAAATCCTTACTTCTAGTGACAAGAGCTTTTTTCTGCCTACTTGAATTCTTGCATAGTAACTCACTATCTTTGTTATTGCTTTATTGTGAATCTGAATTGGTGAGATCAGTACTTTTGAGAAATCATCTTCATTTACCATCAGGCTGGGCTTATGATTATCAGTTACATTGATGCTCAGATTAGTTGTCTCTTCCTTCCAATTAAGGGCAATTATGGGTTCAGTTTTGTTGCTGTCACTTACGAGCTTGTCAGTTTGGGAGGCAATCAGTTTAGCAAGCCACTCTTTTCCAGCATTATTTAAGTGCAAACCATGTTTAGTGTAATATTTCCTGTTAAAGTCTATTTTGACTAATGTAACATGACTGAACAGTGTTGCAAGTTTGCTTAGTTTGGCGCTGAATGTCTGAATTTCAAAGTTTGTACTAGAGTCCTTTGCAAGATCATGTCTCTGGGGAATATTTACAAATACCATATTGGTGTTATTGTACTTCTGCATAAATTAAGTCATCATTACTAAAGTCTCATTTCTTTTAGTACTATTGTTACCAATATCACTTGTACCTCCATTTATAACAATTGCATCCTTCCTTCCTAGGGACATAAATTCCATTTTCTGGGAGTGAACTGTTTGGTTAGTACATGCACCAGGTTTGGTGAAGCTGCATACCTCAAATTTTGTGTTTAGATACTGACTTATTCTTGCAGCTGATACTTTAAGGTGACTATCACCAGTTATTTTCAATTTATGATCATATCTGTTGGTCTTGTTACCAGGAACACATGATGAGTTCTTTAGTGATGATGAAGGCTTCTTGGTTTCAACATTCGTGACTCTTCCATTAATTATAGTGGGTATTTTATTGCCGGCACTAGGTTGAATAATTTTTTTTTCATGGAATTTTTTGCTGATGACCACTCACAACTATTCCTTGGATTTATCTCGACAGTTTGGTTCTCACTGAGGTTAGTCAGCGGTGTGAAGCGATTTGAAGACATGTTGCCATTGCTGATACCATAGTCATTTTCTTCTTTTTGTTGAAGCTGTGTACTACTGGAATCCATTTATCACCAGCTGCTGCCACTTCGGAGAAACTCAACTTTGATGAATGTTTCGATGGTCCATTTTCAAAGGGTTTTACATCATTTCCATTAGAGCCTGGTTCAATCCCCCATGTGCTCTTAGGGGTCGCTTATGGAAGCAATTCCTTTTGAAGAAACTCGTTGTTCATTCGCATAGAAATAAGTTCGTCCAGAGCTTCTTTTAGTTGAGTTTCTTATTCACTGCACTTTTTACAGATAGTCATATCATTATTACCTTTACTTTTCTCCGAAATATGAGAGGAACATTCACCACTAACTTCTATGTCCGCCATCTTGAATACAATTATATAACTCAGTGAAACAGGATTAATTGAATTTGTTTTTAATAAATTGTATCCTTTTACAGTGTAAAACATAAAAAGTGCACATTTTTCAGGTGACTACTATGACTACACAACAGTTTATACTGGAAGTTGAACCAGATGAATGGACACATGTCATATATAAAATTCAAGCAGAAAGAATGTTACGTGATCAGACTGTGCTGATAAGTGCTGTAAGTGAATGCTCTGATAGAGGTAATTAACATATTTTTATATCAAAATAAAGCAGGCCTGTCAAACTCAGAACAGGTTGCGAGCCAATTTGGTCACACATCTTGGGTTTCAACAGATAAGGTCACATTCTCTTGATGTTTTTTATGTGTCAAGTTTTAAATACAAAAACTCAGGCACTGACAATACTCATATTATTTAATTCAAAACTATTTTTTGGGTATATTATGCAAATAATAAGTCTGTATCTTATGCGTATTGGACCGTGCATCATCTTGATATTTGAATTACAGCCTACACAACGCAACAAGTAGTCACAAGCTCCTGAAGATGGATGTATTAACGTCTGAAACATGTTGAGCAGTAGATAATAAAGCAAGTGTCATCTAGTTGGTCAACCTTTATTCAAATAATAAGTCTGTATGTTTTAAAAGTGTGCGTGTGTATTTGTGTGTAACTACACACATGCTTGTACTTGCTCGCGCATATGCAAACACATGCAGGATGCAATACAAAAATGTTTGCTGTTGTGTTCTGAAACACGGACACTAAAACTTTGTAAATATAAAAACATGGTTGGGCCACATCATAAAGCCCTCTTGTTCACATTTGACAGGCCTGCATTGAAGATAATAAAATATTTCAAAAATACTTTTCTGTGGTACATCTTGGCTTACCCTGTATTCTTTGTGTGTGATGTTATGCTTTTCAGAGTTTCCAGACTTCAGAACAATTGGTGAAAGAGGAACAACTGAAATACATGCCATGACGAATGCTCGGGGTTTGCCTATTCTGTTGCCTAATGACACAACGTTAAGTAAGTTTCACTATATACTTAAGGATAGCCTCACATAATACACAACAGTATCACCAAATGTTAATAAAGATAAGGGGCAGTAAAAATTTCGATTAATATTTGACGTCGGGAATAATGCATGTGAGAAGTGAACTGAATGAAACTTTATATGGGATAAATTTAACTCTGAGATCTTGAAATTGGATCTGCACTGAAATTGTACACTTGTTGAAAATTTCATCTATAAATATTACAATCTGTCCTCATTGATTTTGTTAGGCTCCTATGTTGGAGTTAATATGGAAGAATGCACTCCTTTGGATGGAGGTTGCAACTGGAATGTAAGTAATGGTGACTGGCGCAATGTCCTGCTTACAACGAAGGAACATCTTCCACTACAACTGTCAGGTAGAGAGACTGTTTTGTCTTTATATTCATGTAGCATGAGACTGTTTGAACATTTTTTGTACCTTCTGAAGTTAAAATTTAATTTTGTGGGCTCAAGATACATACACAGAGTTTCAGAAACAGTGTAAATTCTGACTGCACAGTACAAGAGTTCACCCAAGTGTATGTTCATAATGTCAAAATTATTTTGTGGTCTAATGTATTTCAACTCCTTTAATCACAAAGACACATTTAAAAAAGATACTTCTGGAGTTCCTTTTGCTCTAAATTCCAAATGTCACTACCATAATTAAGCATTGCTCCTTATGTGATGTTACATAGGCATAGTTGATGTTAAAATTTAGTGGATCTTTCTTACCGGAGTCATATTTTTTTACTTCTCAAAAAATATTTTCTGATTAAATAAGATCAGATATTTCTTTTATTACTGCTCCATGTGCAGCAAAATTATTTTAATCCTTCTTGCATGGGACTGAACAGGTGCTGAATTATCAAGGTGAAGGTGAAGTTTAACCTATAACAGGCCAAGAAAATCCATAGGGTTAGCAGAGTTATAACTCTAGTCTTCCTTTAACCTTGGCATTAGCTGCGGTGGGTGGTCAACACCATGCCTGCTGCTTTACCTGGAGCCCATTGTACAGGAGGCTGGGTGCTGAATTATCAAATATTCTGGATTGTCAGACATTAGCTATACCAACCTAAGTCTGGACAGGTCATTTTTGGTGCTTCTCCTATACTTGGGCTGTACATTCAATGTGAGGAGTATTTAATTTAGGTATCTCCTTCATGGGTTGGTTCAGGGTCATCTCCTGTGCCTTTGTAGCAGACAAAGTTGATGGAGTAATAGACAAGGGATCAGCTGTTACTAAATCACTTGACCTACAGACACTTTTGGGCCGGTTTCATTGATATAGCTTTTTCTGGAAAAAAGCATGTCTTACATTCCTAATACTGTCCTCAAGCATTGGGTTACCAAATTCTTGGTTTTCAGATTAAAGGAATTGTGCCCTATTTATATTTTTACTCTTTATAATATTTCTTCATTCTCATTACTGTAATTTTGAATGTTGACATTTTCATTTTATATTTATGTGACATTGTGTTAAGTTGGCATGTTGTGTTATGTTTCTACTTCAAATTTTGATACTATTATTTGGTATCATGCATATAATGCTTTTTAACTGATTTTCATTACATACCAATGGAGTCCATTTCTGCAATCTCCTTGTGATTATTGTTTGGTTATGTATACATTATTCTTAAAGTGTGTAGTCTATTATTTCATGAAAAATCAAGTTATTTTAAGAAGTAATGGAAATGGGCAGTTAACCTTATATTGAGAAACCATTCAACAATCTACATACTTACTGTAACTAAGGCATGAAGATTTCCATTGTATATAATTGGCAAGGATGAAGATAATAGACATAGGACAGACACAACCTCTCATCACCAACAACAACTGGAAAAACCAGACCCTCTTGTTAACAAGATCTGGTCATGAGCCCCATCTGGGTCTTGATGTCACTGAAGATGAACTGCATGACAGTTAAAAAAAAGTGACTGGACACTCCCACCAAATACATCACTCATGTACTTGATATATTCATAGCCAAAAGGTATCATCCTACATTTGCATCCTACCATCTGCTTCATACTCAACTCAGTTCACTTGCTAGTCCTGTCAACAGTACACATCAATCATATTTTTAAATCCCTCTAAGCCATCCCAGTTTTGAGCTTGCAGACTGGGCCACATTCCAGACTTCCTCAAAGACAGAATCCTGGAAAATTTGGCAATACCTGATGAAATGCCAGTCAACAAGTCCATTAATGAGGAGAAGGTGATGGACCAGTGTCATCCATGAGACCTTAGCATTATCAACTCCTAATTGTGTGTATGGCTACCTGTCGCCTTATATGGCTGCTAGTGCTGAGGACCAAATATGCCTGTAGTACTGGCTAAGGAAGAAGTGACAAGTCACCAGGGATGTGACTCAGAAGGCCAGGTCTGTTGCCTCCTGTGGTTGATAACCTAATGTCTGAAGGAGTGGAGAATTAACCAGTGGAGCCATACTACAAACATTAAACCATTTAGAGTCTGAAACATCTACCCAATTGAGAAATGACATTTCTCACAAAGGGTTTAATGTTGTCCTCTACAGGCAGTATCTCCCACAGACATGGAAGCAGTCCCACTTGAACTCAGTACTGAAGCCCCCTATGCTGTCCTACCAATCCATATGTCTCCTTGACACTACTGGTAGTTGTTTTGAAAACCCGTACTCACGAGAATCCCAAGTGAAGTAAGTAAGCATGGGACACTGCATTATGAGCACTTTGAGTTCTGATGCAGACACTGCATGGCACTTTGACACAATAGAGAATTAAAGTTGCCTCTACAAGCTTATCATCTTCAGTTCCAAACTTGACTTACGGAAATAATGTTGGCCTGTCTGTGAGTAAACTGGAAAACACTGCCGATGATCTACTCAACCACATCATCTTGCTGTAGCATGTAAGCTTGATTGGTTTTTTGTGATTTTTTCACTGTTTCTTAGGCCTGTATGTGAAATGTATGCCAGCACCTTCTGATTAAATTGAATTTGCACTCCATGAAGATGACAGGGCCAACCCAGCCATGTTCCACAAGCAGTAGCCACTCGTTGGCTACCTGCAGAATTATCTCAGCACCTTGGGCACTGGTTATATGACTGCAGGATTGCCATCAGTGTCTCAAAGAACACTGTGGTGCTCTTTGTTCAGACTGCAAGGCATGTCTGAAAGCTCCGGTCGGTACAGTTTTTGGACAGCCAGTGCACTGAGTCTATACTGCTAATTTTCTGGGGGTGACTCTTGATGCATGGCTGACCTGTTTTGTTCATATAAATCAGGTCAGAAGAGGGCAGCACAGAGGCTGGGAATGCTAGGCCCTTGCCTTAATAGAAGTGGCCTGTCCATCCAAAAAACTGTTCTGTTTTATGAGCAGCTCATGCATCCTCTGGTGGACTATGTATACCTTATCTGGTGGTCCATCACCCACACCCACATTAGGAATCTGCAGGTGTTACAACGCAAGTGTGCTAACTTTGTGATTGATGCACATTCCTACTCATACATTAGTAACAAGGAAATTTACAAGGATTTGGAAGTTCCAATTTTTGCTGACCACATCAGGTCACTAATGAAGGGTTTCAAGTCAAAGTTAGCAGGTGTGGGAAACCCCATATTGTGGGAACTTGAACTTGAATTTGGTAGTCTGTGATTTTTCTCAGTTGTGTTGTGAATACCAGGGTATAGTTGCAAGATGGTAATCATCTTCCATCCCTCCAGCTCATAAAGGTCTTCAACCAATGTGACACCCTTCATCCCCACAGGTCACAAAGGCCTTTAGCCTAGATGACTGAGCAACTCTGGGTTCAGAACATCCCAGTCTCCCCCCTCCCACAACAGACATAACCCGAGCCTTGTTTTATGCCTGTTTGTTTTACGCATTTTTGGCTTAATGCCTTTTGGCTTGTTTATTTGATTTTAGTCTGTTTTTGCCTTTCCTATAAATGCCACAATGACACACCCAATCATGGAACAAAAAAAAAACTGACACAATGACAGAATGTCTATTACAGTGATGACATGGAAACTACCAGATCTGACAAGCCTAATATCTATGAACTGGGCTGGAACAGAAATTGGAAATGATGATGAATAATACCATCACTATACCTACCTATATTAAATTGGCACAACCAAAATCCTAACTGCAATAAGAATCTTAACAATGGTAATGAATAGTCTGAGTTGTAAAGGCTGTGGGAGTAAATTTAGTCATCCATGACAGTGAAGATATTGGAACACATGTCATTTGTGACAAGTGTACACAAGTTGTTTACAATTCTTTTTCGATTTACATAGGCTAAAAATTGGTATTAATTGTTTATTTCTATATTAATATCAGTAACACAGCAGCAGTTAATAAATAAATGTACATATAGCGCATATGAATAGGCTGTGACATTGATATGATTGCCCCTAACCCCTACCTATGCAATTGTTTCTTATGGGAATATCATTTTTTATTTAAGCCTTTTTGATTTATGCATACATTTTCAGGAAAGCAACAATAATATGAAAAAAGCACTGGGAATATTGTCATTTGGGACAAGAGTGCTAATCATGGCCACATCAAAGCACCCTACCAAGGCATGAAATTTATTAGCATTGCACAATTCCCATTATAGTTGTGTTCTGTACCATAGCTAGGGATACAGTTTGTATGCAGGAATTACTTCTGGACCAAGGGACAATTGTTTGTACTTCATGCAAGTCTACATGCTTACTTTTGGGTTTTTTGTTTGTGTGGCTGCTAGCAAGACCCTGAATGTGGAGGCTGCTTGCTTCTCTGAAACATCAGTAACTGTGTAACAATCAGCATATTCTAACATCCCAGAAGATTGTAATCTCCATCAATGCAATTGGCATTTTGTTTTAAAATGCTTTGTAAAGACAAAATAGCATAATAATAATAAGAATGTATTAATGAACAGATAGTTGAATATGTGAACAGAAAATGTGTGGAAAAGTGAAAGTTGTAGAATGGGAATGAAGCATGGAGTCCCAGGTAAAATTTCTTGCAGCTGGTGGCACTGTTTGGTTCATGATTTCGTTGTATATACAATAAAATCCAAGTTCTTCATTTTTGGTGACCACCTATATATTGTTTCAAATTTGGGAAAGTGTGAATCCAGAAAAATTAGACTTACAGACTATAGAAAAAGTGGGTTACTCTATAACAAAAGACTTGGGCAGACCATTTAAATTAGGAGCTTTTGGACATTTTACAATGTAAATACAACATGGTACATGTATGTAAATTCGGAACAACTTCCTCACAGTGTTATAAAAACGTGATCTCACACGCAACACTATGATGGCTGCATACCTACATCAGACATTCTCACATACTTTGCAGTAATCAGCAGTATTTATTTATGGTACCTGTCAGTAAATATTTGTTTTTTATTTTCTGTAGCTCTCAATCTCTAGAATTCATTTTCACTTTTGTAGTTCATTATAATAATACTATCCTTCATATCGCCCCTGTTTTGTAAAAATGGGCCAACTGACACTTTGAGTTGAATTGGTTATGTGTAGTGAATAATCAACCAGCGGTCCTCTGTGATATGTAAAAAAGGCAACTCCATCTTCAAGAGTAACCAAGATAGGTTGGTGGTATCCTAACTCTTAAACTATTTGTCATATGTAAACCTGAGCTACCTTCTTGCTTCTCCTGTACAATTGATATTTTGTGGGTTGTCCCCTTTTTACACAACAGGAGCAATATCAAATTGTCCCATGTGACTTCTGGCCACATGTAGTGTTTTCAGGGCATCCAAAATTGTTACTGAATGTTTTGCCACTTCCTCTTCTTCCTCTCCTGGCCTGGTTAACTACTAGTCTAACACCTGAGTTACACTCTGGGCTCATCAAAACTTGAAATTAGTGATATATGTCGTGCAGCCCCCAGAGTATCCTCCACAAGGTTATACAACTATGCCAGTCATTTTTGTCATCTGCAGAAAGTTTCAGTGCATTGTCATAATTGCTGTAGCATGATCTACTGGAAAATCACACTTTTAAAACAGTTCTTGATAGTGTTCAGAGTTATCAATGTCCAGGCTTCTGCTGTAAGATGCATAGCAGATGGTATATCTGATTTCTACATGAAGCATCTTGGAGCATACTGCCATCTATTATGGCAAGAGTTTTTCATATGAACATCCTCCTATAATTATACTTGAGTGCATGGACAAGTCCTAAATCTAATGGCTGTAGCTAGCTGGTGCAGTTACCTGGGAAAAATGCAACCTTTATGCTCCTGAGAAATGTGATGTGCTGTGAATAAGCAGCATGCTGTTCAATGAAAAGCAGAATTTTACGATTTTTAGCACCTACTTTTTTGTCTAGTTTTTGAAGGCAGTCTTTAAATATTGTGCTGGTTATCTGGAATTTGTATTAGCTTCATATTCTGCTGCTAGTTTTTAACTTTCTTAAAGCAACATTGTCCCGTCTGGTGACTTTAATCTGGCCAAGCGACCACTTATTCCCAGCTATGGTTTTAAAAGGCAGGGTGTGTGTGTGTATGGACCTTGTCACTCACCACAATAAAACGATACACATGCGCCCATTACACACCTGTTCTTAGGGAGAATTTTTTGTTTACCCCGCTTGTTTTAACCCTTTTTTGGGGTTGTTGATTGAGACGTTCCATGTGGACAGACGCTGTCCTGTTTGTATTTTTTTGGGGACTCGTGACCATATTTGGTAGTAACGCACACCCTATGACGTCATATGCCGCCCAAATTCCGATGCTACTTAATCTAGGGATTGGGACGCCTCGGGGGACATTTTGGTTCATCGCATGCTACAGGAATCTCTGTCTGATCACAAAGCCAAATTCTTTGTTCTCCCTTCTAGCGGTATTACAACTTAATTAACAGTGCGTTGCATCATTATCACCCCAACGCACTACATCAGTTATTTTATGGTATTCTCCGATTAATTAACTACAATAAACCTACATCATTTACTCATCAAAAGTGTGGTTGGAGTCTTGAATATCAATTCTTAAGTGTTCAATACGAACCTTGAACCAGCATCCCTCAGGAACCAGTCGCTCGGTCAACACCGGCGTACCTGACTTCTACCATCACACTCGGGATACAACAACATGGACTACTGTATTTGAAAGTTATCAAGTGGTGGTAGTCGTCACTGTCATCAGCATTACATACACATAGCTGTACATTCCACTATTCTGATTTGGTTCCACCATGGAAGGGGTCTCCACGAAAAGTAAGACTTTAACTAGGTTGTAGATTGAAAATAAACCTGTCTCATCACCTTTTTATGTCACATAGGACATAGTCTTTATTCTCTTGCAACAGTCTGTTAGTGCTGAATCAACACTTCTGCTGTCACATGTTAGAGTTCTGTAAACAGTGTTGTGTTGTTGTGTCATCTCTTAAATTTGTCAGTCCAGCTGTATGTGTGTTTGTGTGTGTGTATTCTGTAAACAGTACTGTGTCTTCTCGTAAATCTTTCATCCCCTGAAGTTATGTTGTAGGATGGTTCTGAAACCAGCAACATTAGTCAAGATGACATAAATTGAGACAGCTTTTCCAATAAATGTAAGGTTGTAATGGGAAGGGTCATTTAAGGCAATTTACTTTGACAAAGAGAAAATACACTTATGAAAAATTTACTGAAAAATATGGAATGATGAAGAAATGCAAGTTTATGGATGAGGCATTTTGTCCTGAACTGTCAGCATGTCATCTGGGTCATGATCTCCAACATCCAACAGTACAGGTGGTGATGCATGAGTTCCTATAGACAACTTGAATAAATCAAGCCTTGACATGCAGCAAGACAAAAATTCCTTCCCCTTCAGAATTTTCTCATTGTAAGTAGGCATCCTCATAAGCCCTTCTGTAATTGTTGCTGCTTACTTCTTGTTCAGGTCATTGTCCTCAAACACTTTGATGCCAGCATCAGTGAAACAGTCATGGTCCTCTCCTTAGGCCAGACTCAAGTTCCTCAGCTTCCTGAGATCCATCCAGGGTGCTTGGCTTCCAAATTTCTACTTAGTGGTCGAGTATGAGCTCCTGATCATGGGACTTGAGCAACTCAACAACACCTTCAGAATTGTATACGTGAATTTTCAAACATGCCATAATATATTTGGTTTGGGGAGGGAGGGGTAAGGCAAACATCATATGTGTAGATAAATTGATATGACATAAGTAAGGGGATGGCCATATATATGCATGTATATTTATTTATTTGTTTATTTATTTATTTATTTATTTTCATCCATATTGTTGCATATGCAACACTGGACTTGTCTGCTTATGTATTATAAAATTACAATACCTGTACATAGTTTCAAACTGTGACAATTATAAAGTAGTTATCCACATTAGGCAATAATAACAGTAATTGCAATACATGTTCCAAACCAATACAATAATAAAATACATGAAAATTGCTGTGAGAAAGTTGTTCAAAATGGCTATGAAATTATTTCAATTTCAAATTCATTTTCATACCAACCAGTCATGCATGCAACCACGGATGCATCAAACATAACACAGTCCAATATACAATATGCCGTAATTAAAATTATTAACACAATACAATTCTATTTAGTTAAGTTTAATGTAAAAAGTTATATAACAACCGATCGCCAATTGTACCATATCATATCTATGACTCCAATTTTTTAACTGTCAAAATGAGCCTAGATTTTTTCCTGATTATTGCAGTATAAAAAACTCAAACTAACCCTGCCCATAGACAACTGCTAACAGTGTCTCTACACTAGTATAGCCTGCAAATATTCTTCAAGTGTGTAAAACGAGTTGTTCAATAGGATGGACTTCACTTACTTTCTGAATCGGTTAAATTTATCTAGTTTTTTAATCCTATAGGGCAAGCATTTTTACAATCTAACACCCCTGTTTAACACACTTTTTTGAAGTAAAGATGTATTACAAGATTGTGTGTGAAGGTCATATCTGCTTCTTTTATTATGCTTATGAATTTCACAAATTTTCTTAAGGTCACCCTTATACTTTTTTATGAAGCACAAAATTTGTAAAACATACACTGAAGTCACTGTAAGGATTCTATTTTCTTTGAATTTCTGTCTACAGGATTCATATTTTTTTATACCTGTGATTAGTCTAATCACCATTTTTTGAATCCATAATGCCTTTATGCTTTCTTTTGTCCCCCCCCCCCCCCCCCCCCCCACCCACTCGCATCATCTACCCACAAAACCACCCCACCTTCCATAGAAACCAAAACACCCCAACCAAAAAAAAAAATAACTACAGAAATTTCTTTAAAAA
>Ga0131853_10006711_pt1 | contig 20793 bp, 12 predicted proteins | sample TergutLab28metaG_FD_92764 | JGI IMG/M metagenome (GOLD analysis project Ga0131853, IMG submission 92764) | Labiotermes labralis P1 segment gut microbial communities from Petit-Saut dam, French Guiana - Lab288 P1 (version 2) (version 2) | ecosystem: Host-associated > Arthropoda: Insects >...
AAACAAAAAAAAATCAAAAGAAATAAAAAAAAAAAAAAAAAAACCCCCCAGTTTAAAAAAAAAAAAAAATTACTTAAAGGTAACGAAAAAGAGAAAATAACCAAGGGGGGGGGGGGGCGACGACGACGACACATGAACAGAGGCATTAAGAACAAGTATGAAAATCACTGCCTGGTAACGCGTGACTATAAAACTTTCACAGATCAAGTTAATATTATTCTTCAGTTACCACCTTCACAGCAAAACCGTTGGCGCGGCCGCCATATTGATTTTTACATTTGTAAAATACGTTCCATAGGAACTGAATTATTTACAAAAGACCATCACTATACACAATTTCAGACAACTCGCTTGAAGACATTACTCATACTATTAATCACAGAACGTTAATAAACGCAGCAATGTTTTCAGTGGCAAGACTCTAATGACGTTTGTATCCGTATTAAAACACAGATGGACAGACACAGGTTGCTAGCAGAATCTTAAAACGTGATCAGAGAACTGAAAAAAAGACAAAGGATGAAGCCTATTTTTTAGTATATACGATATATCAATCCTTTATAAGTCACGACGGCATGGCGCGTCCTCAGGTTGCGGATGGAGGAACGGCCTCCAATATGGAGGGTAGATGCGAATATATTGAATAAGTAGTCACGGAAAGCCGTCAAGGGGTGGTCCTCCAGCTTGGGGGCTGGGCGAGGTGCTAACAATTTCTCGCCGTAAAAACGTATCATTTTACGGACCATTCACACCGAAAGCGTGGGACCAGGAGGGATCCTTCGGTGCGACCTGAGATGAACCTTCGTGTTCCATAATATGTGGGGAATTTCTTCACTAGCTGAGAAATGGTTAGCTTCTCAAGGACTCCGTTCCAGGGAGTAAGTAAGTAAAATAATATCAATGCCAAAATGATGGGTAAGCGAAAACTTTATGCACTTGGCAGTGTACGCTTAATACAGGGATACTGGCACACAAATGAACATTCTGCGCGTAGAATTATAATACGAGTGATCTAATGGCATCTCCCTGCCCTTCTCTATATATCAATTAAAAAATGTCATGGCGGTAAGTTCATTATTACAAACTTGACAATACAGACTACATGTTTATGGGACCTGAAGGTTCGTCACTATGTTCACAAAACCCGCTGTAACGACTTATCATGCTCACACGCCTTACTTATCACAACAAACTTTGTTCAAGCGATAATGCTCCCGACTTGGATGCGACGACAAATGCCGTGTTCCATTCTTTGTTAGGACACCAACTAAGTCTGCTTTTCTTTGTGGTTTTCCCCGAGTCCTTACACAATTACCTTAAACTATATCACGACCGCTTCCTTACCCATCCTTTATAATTCACAATCATCTGACCATTCAAAGCTGCATAACTGCAGTTACTGACGGCGCCATTAAATAAAACACAAGCTGCAAACACAACGGAGCAGACTCCTTCCTGAGAAGCTAACAGGTCTCCAGCTAGTCAAGAAATTCCCAGCACTTTATGGAACCCTTAGTCCCATTCCCGCATCCACAAGCGCATGCCACCTGTCCCTGTCTTGAGTAAAGGAATAATTTAAATCCCAGGCCTTGTGATATGTTTCGTAATGTCGGAGGTTTTCACCGTGAGGAGCTGTTAACAAGTCACCCAACCCCTAAGCTGGAGTACCATCCTTTGTCGGCTTTACGCGACTGCCTATTCAACACATTCGCAGCTACTCTTCATATCTTCAGGCCTTTCTTCAATCCGCAACCTGAGCACGCGCCATGCCGTAGTAACAGGGACCCACTTATCACAAAATAAAACACAAATAAATAAATGAATAAATATTCACTAACCACTGAGCAGTGTATACGAAAAAAGTACACAAACAAATCTAACTATACCTTACTACATCTCAAATTGTTTGGTACACACTGACGAAAACTGAAATCCCCAGTAGTCATTTTAATATTAGGACACAAGGTTCCAGCAGCCTGCCCAGAAGTATTTCACGACTGCCTCACACGCAAGAGGACCGGTTTTATGTCTCCAGACACAACAAGCAACATGTCCAAATCTGCAATTAATTCTACGTGTACAACACTCTTCTCTCGAAACAGGGCGGTCGTACCGAACAAGCCTGCTGCTACGGCATTATTAGGTTAGACGCGCCTGTCAAGTCTGCTCGCTAAAGGAACTGTGATCTCCTGTATCTAACGTGTCATTATTCCAAGCCAAGGTATCGTAACCCAACACGTTCAACTAAAGTTACATGATCTATTGGCCCACAGATAATTTATTCACATAAACATATCCGCTAATCTGGCGTAAAACTCTTCCTTTAATTAAACGTGGGGCAGCTGGTGGGTTTCCAAATTATACTTGCGCATCTATTCTGCTGTTAAAACACAGTCAGTCATTTCTTGCCCAACATCCGCAAGTGAACTTTGTGTCTATTTGTTTCTTTCTCCTTAATCGCTTTCTATTAACACTGCAGCTGTCAACTTCCGTAATGCGGGCCGATCCCTCGTCCAGACGAGTCCTACCCGGCCTGTGTGTGTGTGTGTGTGTGTGTCACAGAGTGCAATCAGGTGCAAGAATAGCACCCCACACCTCCAAGGAGTAGGGAGAAGAGGTCAGACCCACAAAGAAACAAAGAAAGAATTTCCGCGATACAGATAAATTGCACTGATTTCATTCTCACAAAATTCACCTACAAGATTTCATCGTACAGACACGTTTACGGTAACAAAAAAGAACAACCAAGAACCTGAACAAGTAAAATTTCAGTGTCACATGCAAACGCAGACTCAGCAGTTGGCAGCTTAATGTAGTATCGGAAATAATCACAAACTGCAAATAATGGAATATAAAACTACAGAGTGAAGTAAAGACTATACTTACACGACGAAAAGCTTTGCATAAAACCACAACCAGCCTATATTCAACATAAAGTGCGGACACTTACTTCCAAGTATGAATGAACAGCAGGCCCACTTCAATGAAGTCAGTTTAAATCTAAATTCTTTCTGGCAAACTCTATGCTCTGTGCCTTATATAAGAGAACGAGATAAAAATATTACAAACGCTTCGTAGCCAATTTAATGAACAGATTGTAGACGAATATGAATGAAATGGATTCAGTGGAAATATTATTGCACACTGTGCATATCTGGTCTTATTCATTTCTTCGTTATTATCCTAAGGCACAGCTAGAGGAGAGGAAATATTTGATTTATGCTAATTGTAGCACACATCACTAGCATAACTACGAATATGCCGAGCTCTGCTTTCGCATTAGCTCTTTTACATGTTCCATAAAATATATTTCATCATATATTACCATTCACTGAAACGATTTGGGCGCTTCTTTGAGCAACATCAGGGTGTCATACAAGAATACAAACAATAAACAAACAGTGGCACAAAATGTATAATTAAAACCACCCGATGTTACAGTTAATATCTTAAGTGAGCTTTGTGGTCATAAAATGTCAAATTATGTTAGCGTTGAAAACAAAAGGGGGTGTGTTTATGTTGCTTCTTAGCTGTGTACGGCTGACACACACTCTGCTAGTTCAGTAAGGATGTGTACCGTAGAGATCACTTAATACTAGTTTGAAGCGACAGTAATATGTGTATGAACAGCAATATATGATAAAACATATTTACTCATGCGCATTTGTTGGTTTGTTACATAGCGTTAATTATCTCTGACAGCGTCGTTTCCTGGAAGGAAAGGTAGAGGTTGTACCAGACATAAAATTTCCCGTGTCTGCCACTGCTTCAAGGACACGTTGTACAGTTCGTACTGCTGAAGCTCGCCCTAGCGACACAGTTTTGGAATTATAAGGAAAGGCGAGATTGCAAATAATAAAGGCCGCAAAATTCAGTAATTCTGGTGATAAAAATACAGGCAACTGACTAATACACTTACTGTAGTAATGGGAAAGAAATTACAGATAATAAGTGGCTGATAAAAACAGTGACTAAAAGTACAACATTAAAACTGTACCAGTTAAAGGTAAAGTTCACCCTACAACAGGCCACGAATGCCCAGAGGAAGAGTAGAGGTATAGCTTTACTCTTTCTTTAATCTCGGGCTACATGGGAGTGGGTGGACAACGCCACGCCTCGGCCGACTTATCCCCGGGAATGATCCGATACCCATTCTATAGGAGGCTGGGTGGACCCCAGAACCGGTCTGGACAGGTGTGGAAAATCTCGCCCCCACCGGGAATCGATCCCCGGAATGTCCAGCCTGTAGCAAGTACATGCCAGAATACCTATGGGAGAAGGTACAGCTCCACTCATTCTTCGTTCCCTGCTTAGCTACAATGTCAGTTACACCTAGCCCTTGTTGCGTTCCTGAAAAAGTGGGGGTAAATAAATTAGAAATACGGGAATAGCCAAAGGGCGTTAAACCGAAAATTAGAAAGCGCAAATGCGAAGAAGTGTAAATGGGCAAGGTGCGTTAAATCAAAAAGGCGTAGAGCAAGGAGTGGGGGGTACTAATACTACATGCCGAAATGACAGTGACCAGGGAAAACCACAGAACTCAGTAAATAATTTTTTTAATGTCCCTTCGTTCACCGTAAATCTCACATGCACGACCAGGGACGAAGCCGGGAATCCAAGGTAAGAAACGGTCAACTAAACTCCTAGACATTAGAATTATTTTCGTCATAAACGAAAAATAAAAATAGGAGGAACAAGCAAAGAACAAGATATCTAGATAGATAACAGGATAATAAACAAGTGGGTTAAGCCAGCGGTAATGCATCCTACGCATTCCAGCAAATATGCGGTTCCATTATCGGTCGAGAATCTTAGGTCTTATAGCGATTACCCGCTGTCCAATGTCACCGCAGCAACTTAAACCAGGCCACGGCTACAAACTTATTGTGGTTATCTGCAGTCCATTATCAACACACCTTAAAACAGGCCACGCCAAAGTAGTTATGGTGGCTTAAACATCTCAGTCTAGCGCAGCCCACGACCAGTTATTTATTGTGGTTATCCTCAGTCCAGGAACAACACAGCACCTTAAAGCACTCCGCGGCTACTTACTGTAGTCATCCACAGTCCACTGTCAACAGAGCGCCCTAAAGCACTCTACGGCACCTACTGTAGTTATCCACAGTCCACTGTCAACATAGCGCCCTAAAGCACTCTACGGCACCTACTGTAATTATCCACAGTCCACTGTCAACATAGCGCCCTAAAGCACTCTACGGCACTTACTGTAATTATCCACAGTCCACTGTCAACATAGCGCCCTAAAGCACTCTACGGCACCTACTGTAGTTGTCCACTGTCAACATAGCGCCCTAAAGCACTCTACGGCACCTACTGTAGTTATCCACAGTCCACTGTCAACATAGCGCCCTAAAGCACTCCGCTGCTACTTACTGTGGTTATCCGCAGTGCAGTATCGACACAGCACCCTAACGCACGCCACGGTTAATCATACACGTCCTTACGTCAAACTCATTATACTTAGCACACTTACATCTACAGCTGCAGCTGACGAGTACAATAATCCTAACGAATAAAATTCGAGAACATCAAAAGTTAGGAATCGCAGCTTAGTACAATGAAACTGTAAATGTCTACAAACTATGTACAGGGTATATAAATAATATTTAACCGCAACTTGCTGCACAATGTTTTTAGTTATTAATTATTGCTCCGACATGATTCGGTCTCAGCTGCTGGCCATCTTCAGGGAGCTAATTAGTTTTTCGACGTTTGCAGCTTCTGCTGTTGACGCAGAGGCTGCAAGCGTCGAAAAAGTCTCAGTTTACTAGCACCATAATTCCGAATACTCCAGTGGCGTCTTGGCGACCCTTATAAGTTAGCGCCCACGGCAGCTGCCTGCCTGGCTCGCCTCTTGGTACGGCCTTGCCAAAATATTGCAGCACCGTGTAAGTACAGCCAAGCCCACTTGTAATTAATCCGCGAGTTTAATGGCTTCTTTCGAAAGCGAGCGACCTTCTCCCTTCTCCAGCAATGTTGCCAGTGTACTGACCTTAACAGTAAACATCGCTATTCACTGACTGTTACAGGCTATTACGTGTGCACTGTGCTCGACATATGCGATAGCATACAGCATGCTGATCATATCTAGCAGTACGCAGTCTGCGCCGACAATCCCGTGGATCACAAGAGGATGTTAACTGGTAGGGCTGCAAGTTCCTCAACAAACGCCTCCGATTGTCTATATTATTAAAATGTTTAAGTGCACATGAATGGAGGGTTTATAATTTTCAGGTGAGGCATCCCCATTGTGTTGTTAAATAGTAATATATGTATATAAATTGCAAAATATATAATCTAACACAACTCAATAGTTATTACCAGGATTAATGGTATATTTTATATTATTACTTCCGGCTACATGTTTCGGCTCTATCTATTACCAATTGTAATATCACCTTCTTAAGAAAATAATACTTCAGCTTGTAGATGGCTCGAATAGATGGGGCCGAAGCATCTAGCCGGAAGTAATAATGTAAAATATATCATTAATCCTAACAATAATTGCATTGTGTTGGACTATATATTTTGCAATTTATATACCTATATTACTATGGATGGTGGGGTATACAGACGAATAAAGGAATGAACCGTGGCTAAACATACGCACAAGAATATTCCTAATTACACCTAAAATAATATAAGCCTATCATTAGATGCTGTGCAAACCTTTGCCATTTGAAACCTAAATAGAGTAATGAGTACTCTAAAAAGACATAATTTTTACAAGGAAGCATAGAACAGTAGACAACAGGTCACTTCAAGATGATTTTAGCCAAGGCATTACAAAAACCTGTAACAGGGCACACATTTACAACTGAGTATACAGTTACCACCAACTGCAGAATCGGATAACGTAAAGAATTACATGAAAGCGTCAACGGAAAAAGAAACATCGGGAGGTATTCTCAACAAGACATACAAAACACTACACAGTAAATTAGACAAATTACCTGTAACCCATTCAATGATAATAGTAAATACAACTATAAGAGAGTGAAAACAGCTGATGGTCATCATACTCAGTTACGGTAAACCAATGGGATGTCCATCGTAAAGAAAGGGCATTTCTTAACAGATTTAAATCAAAGTCGGTATGACAGACATACCCTGTTTTTTGTTGCGCCATTTTATTTGCGTTTATTCGTTGACATTTTAAGCTTCTTCAGTTAGGGCCCAAATGAAATCTTTACGAGTTACCTTCTAAATATGACAGACTTTGATAAAATCTGATACATGGCGCTTGTATTATACAAGTATTACCAAGTGTTTCACCTTTGCTAGAGGTATATTTATTTCAGATTCCAACTGAACATTTTAACTGGGGAATATATTTTTTCTTTGACAGATTCGGATGAAACTCGATACACGTGGAATAAGTACGACTATCAGCACACCTACTCTAAGTTATAATCATTTTAAACCTATTATGTAAACAAACAGTCGACAAAACACAATACATAGTTCAGTTGTCTTGACTATTCACATAATAATTGTATGACAGCACAACGGGATGTCTAACCTCAAAAAACATTAATTTTACTGGTAATTTATTTACGAAGCCCGGTGCTTAAACGTTTCATTAAACCTTCGCCTATGCTGTATATTTAAGGTGATTTGAGCGTGATTTCAGACTCCCGCAGCGGTGTTACCAAGATCCTCCCTCTCTTGGCATGTCACGCAGCGTTCACTGGTAGTTACCGACGTTTCGGGACAACATATCGGCCCCATCTTCAAGGGTTAAGCAAACTGCTTGATCATCGAAGATAGACCCGAAAGGTTGTGCCAAAACGTCGTTAAATATCACTCAACGCTGCGTGGGATCACAGAACAGCGAATATTATGAGTGATTTTAACGACAGCTGATATAGGTCTATACGGTCTTATACGACCATTATCACGTTGGACGTTTCATAAGCTTTTATTCGCTTTTGTAACCGATATAGTACACAGTATGACTAAACCTTTACTTATAGAGTTGGTTCAAGATTCTTTCACAGACACTTAACATACAGACTAAGACTATATAAGATTATTAAGATTTGCATTTATTTTAATCCATTACGTAGCTTGGTCGCTATAGCTAATCAGCTATCCCTGCTCCTAACAACAGTAACAATAACAATGACGAAAAACAAATAATAATAAACCACAAGGAAAACCACAGGGGCTATATCAGGCACTAAGTGAAGGCACAGAAAACTACGTTCCAGATGCTGTAAGGTCACCTCACTAAAACGTACAACTGTTATCCAAAAATCCCTTCGAGAATGAATCAAAATACAAAATAATAAGCAACAATAACAAGTCAAATTAAGAGCATGATAGACCTGGGAAATGCCGACTACAATTCAGTTCACAATTTTCTGTCTTGTTATCTCCTATCTAACAATATAATTACAGATTTACCAGTTCCTTCGTGTACCTGAAATTTGGCCTCTCTCAGACTGGGGCTAATTTCTGAAGGATAGTGCCGAAGGCACACACACATTTATGATTCCTTGGGTGCTGAACTTTGTCCATCGCCTCGTATTCAGGAAGGGACAGACGCAATTCCCGAAAACAAATTATCCTTAGATTAAGGGTGATTCATAACAGTATGTTCAATACCATATTTGGATAAGAGAGAAATATAGAACCAGTAATTTGGTGAACACTGCCCAATGAGAATTTCGTAACTTTTGCGCTTCCATCTTTGCGTCACTACAGGCCACTGCAGCCCACAGCCTCTCGCTTTTTCGGCTTATGAATTTTGTTTGTGGACATACTGCAGGCATCTTACATAATCAGCGTGGGAGGACGTGAGCTGGATTAGCCTGATTCCGGATGAGGATCGGTGGAGGGCTCTTGTGAACAAGGACATCTATCTGCTTCGCGTTCCATAAAAGGCGGGCAATTCTTCGAGTGTCTTAGCGATAATGAGTTTCTCACGTACTGTGCTCCACGGAGCTAACAGCACACGTTTGTTTCAATAACCAAAACGAGTCTCATGTAAGTGAAGGTAGCGTGTAATTTAAGAGTACCCTACGACAGTGTTTTCATGTTCATCGCAAAACGAGCTAGGTTAACTGCAACAAGACATGCAACGTACTTATAACGTAACACTTGAGGTGCGTTCGTGCAACTATTGTTGCATTGGAAAAGCAATAAGTATTTCACACTCTGAGTGTGTACTTTTGTAGCCTCGGGTATCCAGAATGCAATGAGCATGCGCCATATTGTCATCTGTAACCTCCTCGGTTCTACAATATTTTTCCACAGTGTGTCATAAACGGCAGAATTTTTCGAAAAAAAAGTTATTGAACATCAAACTGTGTTCTGATTTTCTGTACAAATTCTGTCTGAAAATTTTCTCATGCTAAGTAGAATCGAGCGAGATATGGAAAGAAATGTACGTAGGTCTTCATGTAAAGTACCCGTTGTTCTTTTCCGATTTTAATGAACGTTGAATTTTCTCGAAGGATTTTCGAAAAAAAAATCAAATGTCAAATTTAATAAAAATACGTCCAATGGAAGCCGAGAATTTTCGTGCGGACAGACGCACAGGCATGACGAAGCTAGAAGTCTCTTTTCGCAATTTTGCGAACGCGCCTAAAAATGAATATGACTTTTCATGCTATCCCTGTTAATTTTGACTCATCCACTGAAAATAAAAAAGTGCACCTGCCATTGTCATTCTAGAAAGAGAGCGTTGAGGGTCTCCGGCACACACCATTCAATTTCATGACGAGTCGGCAGATGTCCAGTTGTAATTTCACCTGCAGAGACTGCATATGAAGAAGATAATGTCAATGGACGTATGGTCGTAACTTGGCTAATAGCAATGGGGAAGGGGGAAGGGGGAAGGGGGCTAGGAACTTTAATTTTACGAGGCTGTGAAGTCTGAAAGAGAGGGAGGATTGGTTTGAACCAGTGCTTAATACACATACACCACTGTCCACACTCTCACTCCTATTTATTTGTTTCCTCTTGAAATCAGTAGCCAAACAGTCTTAGGAGGGAAAAAATTGCACAGTCCAGTGAAGGTCTCCTGCAAAGCAGTAATGGACCTTAGGGCTCCACATAAAGCGAAAAATCTCTTGATTAGCTCAATGACCATTCGTTTATTGGCGGAAATTCTGCTCCGTAGTAAGTTATACTTCTTAAACGTTTCGCAATCTGATAAATCCAGGAAGAACGGCGATGACGTTCAACGTACCAAGGAGAGGGCAAAGCTTCATTTCTTGGTTGGAATGATGCTGTTTGTATTTTGGGTGGAGGCTGTGACGACAGCGAACTGAGTCGGTCGGCCGAACCAGGCAAAGCCAGCAAGCTATAAGCAGAACTGAACTTGGTTACAAGAATAGCCAGCTAGAGTACAAGCAGCCACAACCGAGCCCGCCTCTCACATGCTATATGACTGAGATGCTGCACAGATCCCGGTTCATCCCAGCAACCACCCACCACCCCTAACCCGACCATCGACAACACTTCATTTCACAATATTCCCACTGTTTTCCTAAATTGCTCAATAGGCAGCCCCAAGTCATTCTTGCACAGCTTTCCATAACTATGGTCATTTCAGAGGCAACGTCGACGGTGCAGACTCTTCTGTTGTTCCGTATACACTAACCGACCTCTCCCTAAACTGAACACACGTTACTATTAATGGTCAATCCAGAACGCGTATCGTCCACACAGTTAAATAACTAGTCTCGGTTACAGATATGTGTCGCTTAACGACGGGGATACGTTCTGAGAAATGTGTCGTTAGGTGATTTCGTCGTTGTGCGAACGTGTACTTACATAAAACTAGATAGTACAGTATAGACTACTACACATCTAGGCTATATGGTATAGCCTATTGCTCCTAGGCTATAAACCTGTACAGCATGTTACTGTACTGAATACTGTAGGCAACTGTATTATATTATAATATTATGGGAGCACCGTCGTATATGCGGTCGGTCGTTATGCGACGCATACCTGTATATCCCTTGCCATAGTCGGTCGCGGCATCACATATGAGAATCTTCTGAAAGTCAGTTAAACTCGTGTCTCGGGACCAATTCAATGGACAGTATGCACCTGGGGGAGGGGCTACAAAAGAGTTCCCAGCGCAGGTGGGGAGCAATCACTGACGTTTAGAAGCAGCAGTCATTTTTATGCATAGATAAATGAACGACATACTTAAACGTCGTTTTCTTCTGACCGCTTAGCAATGTGGTTACATTAGGAAACACGGCACGATAGAAGCTAACAACTTTAAATAATGAAACTGTCTTGTAAGATTGGATTACATGTCTGTATGTGTCCCCAGCTGTCCATACATCTGAAGACACGTCCGGTATTTTTTGTCTGTACCGTGTTTTAAAAACATCTTAATCCTTCATCGGATTCTAAGATATATTAGAAGTCTCAGTGAAGAAGACGTTACAGTTGGCCATGAGAAGTGCATACAAAATCTGTCAAATAACGTGAGGGGGGAGGGGGGGGGGAAGCTGTGGAAATCTTGATGTGAATGGGAGGATACAAATAACATGCATCTTCAACAAACAGGGTCTGAAGGTGTGGGATGGACTTACCGTGTCTCAGGATAGGGTCCAACAGTGGGCTCTTGCGAACACGGTTAGGAACCCTCAAGGAAAGGGACGACTTGGGATATCCATGACTTAGTAAGAGAACAGTATTAAAATTGATCTTAAAAGAAACAGGTTGTGAGAAAGTAGGGTGGATTAAATCGGCTCAGATTAGGACCTAGATTAAGCCCCTGTGTGTCGGGAAAAAACTTCAGGCGATATAAAAGAGGGGAAATAGCTTCATTGGCCATGAGGCAATCTTATTCTTAAGAAGAAATCTGCCCCTTTTAGTTGATATGTTCACCGCCATTTGAGGACTGAACGTTTACGTGAAGATCTAAAACAAACCTTTACATGAATTGTATTACATAGGACGTCATATATAAGGTATTTTGTATGGGGACTAGGTCTGAAAGCAGAACCGTGGGAATGTACGTTCTATGACGTGACATACTGGTGTTTACTTCTAGGCGCGATCGCATTGCTGCTTCGTCGTGCCTGTCCTTCTGTTCATCCATACATCCTTCCGTCCACATGGAACAACTCGGCTCCCATTAAACGGATTTTTACGAAATTTTACAATGTGGGAGTTTTACATAAATCCATCGTCAAAATTCAAGTTTGGTTACAATCGGATAACACGCACTTTACTTGATGACCTACATAAATCTAAAACTAAACACTAAAAACATCTTGGGTTGACAGAAGTTCCACACAAACGCTGCAGAGAAAAATAAAACACATATTTCAAGCCAAGTACATGTTTTCCCGGAAAGTGTGTCGTTTACGAGATAATTTCGAGAAATACAACAGAGAACGGATGGCCAAACAAACAATTAGCAACATATAGATTTGTTGTCATGTGGCGTAGTAACTCAATGACTCCGTCTTAGTGTTCTTAGGTGACGTTTCTATTATACATTGATCGAATTTTGTTCTTCGTGAGACTTATACGATGCAGAATTAAGGAAAATGTTGATCAGAGTGGCCGCGCGGTCTACGGCGTGGGTTTACGGCCGTTCGCTTGCTGGGATTACGGGTTCGAATTTTGCCCAGCGCATGGATGTGTGTCTCTTTTGAGTGTTGTGTGTTGTCACGCAGAGGTCTCTGCGACGGACCGATCACTCGTCCAGAGGAGTCCTACTGAGTGTGGTGTGTCTATCCTGAGTGTGAACAAGGGACCTCACAGAGGAGGCCTAGGGCCCACTAGGACTGTCGAGCCAAGAGAAAAAAAAATAATTAAGGTACATAAAACGTGCGATCATAATATTTAGTACTCACTGATTATGGACAGGAATATTAAATTTGTTGTCGGTATTTAGACAGGTGGTTATACATACAAATTATGCAGTAATATTGTTTTTAATTCACTCATTACAAAATATTACTAAGGAGTGAAGATTGGGACATATGTAGGACCTATAAATTTAACAAATCAACACAGACATATAAGAAAGATAACAGACCGTAATAATAGCAATAAATTCCTATAGCACGCGCGCAACTGTAAATAGTAATAAAAAGTGGATCAGATGGTATCGACCTGAGAACTGTCCAGGATGTAAAGATCCGAACGCACCACAATGTTACGTTACAGGCTACGTATATTTCCCATGTCTTTACACATATTAGAGAATTTCGCGTTCATTTTAATGAAACCCAAAGTCTAGGCCAATCATGAAGTAATGAACTGCAGTGATTATTAACATAATCATGTCATTACAGCACGTACGTCTCCTGTGACAGCGCAGGCTGACAGTCGCCCATATTATCAAGAATTTTCTGTGACTTCAGGAAAAGCGAAGTGTAATCGGCAGTTCGGGTTCGAAGCATGCATATGTCGGATTATGAGATTTACTTATTTATTTTCGGCTTACAAATTGGGGTAGATGGGCGCAACGTCTGGCTTTAGAAATTAGGGGAGAAAAGCTAGATAAGAAGGACGGTGGCGACATACCGCTTCAAAGCGGCAGGGACATGTAGCCGTGTTTCTTTGTAAGATCCCAAACGAGACCGTTCTTGTTGCCATAATTCGTTCAGTGGAAGGTCACTTAGTAACCAGCCCCAAGATATTCGTTTAATGCAAGCCTGGGGTCACTGAACTAAAGTAGAGCGTTCCGCCGCGCCGTTTGGTTTAGCCAGTTAGGTTTAAACTTTTAAAAAGTTAATTTCAGCCTGTTGATGACGGCAAAATTCACGTTTTGGCCAATGAGAACATTTCAGCATCAAGAGGGAAGGTTTCTTTGTAGGGCAGACCAAGGGAATGAGCCCGAATGCAGGAACTGTTTTTGGTATGTCAAGTCAGGTGGAAGCGTTGCTTGATCGCCTAACAAAAATTTTAGAATCTCACAAAAAAATTTATAACTCCAAACTGATACACTTATGCATAAAGGTAACGCAAATCCCATAGGTGTATTTGAAAATTGTGAACTTCAAATTTGTTAATCGAAACTTCGCGTGTGAGCTCAGACAAATAAATGACAACCACATAATACAGATGTGGTCGATTTCACTTGCCGTGGTCAAACATAAAATGTCGGCAAAGTGTAATAAATTCATGACATCACTCACTTATTGGCCATAAAATCACCAAAATCAGTCAAACGTGTATCTTTGGACGCAATGGTGAAGTCACCGCTGGCGCTGGGATAGGTCCAATAATATTTCCACTGCAGATAAGATCTCATCTCGCCGAGTCTCAGCTATCTCACGCAACCGAGATGAACGATAACAGAAGGTTTATCATCATGTTAACAACAGCAGGTCAATGGTCCCTGTGCTGAGCCACTTCAATCAACTTCGTATCTTCAAGCCACGTTACTTTAAGATGAGTTTCAGTATTATCTTCCTCTCTACGTCTGTCTCCCACGTTCTCTTTGTCCTTCCAGTTTTCCAAAAACTTCCTGTGTGGATCTAATCCACATAATCCTCATATCTCGCCCATTTGATCACCCTTGATTTAGCTACCTTCATAGCATCTGGTAAAAACATGAATTATGACACCATTATGCAGTGTTCTTCAGCCTTCTGTCACTTCGTCTCTATTACGTATCAGTAAGACTTTTCTCATCAGTATATTACCTGTACCCTAAGTCTTTCCTTACGAACACAAATCTAATTTCATGTCCATAAAACAGCACGTACAGTTATGGATACATATAACTTCTGAAGAAACGAATAACGTCAACTAGTATTACTATGGTACAGAAATACGTCATATACTGACACACATACGTAGTTAAGTTTCCAAGGCGTCTTGTTATGGAACTTTAACGTTTTTGTAGAATTTAAACTGATTTTATCTTAGGGGGTGGATGTGATGGTTGATATATTCTGTTGGCGGCCCGGGAGTGGATGTGATTTTATCTTGTTTCCGTACTGAACACTTACTGCCACAATCAACTAGTGTCCATTTCATCAGCCTCGGCTTACGCCAAGAACTATGGACTCCCAGCTAATCGCATTGACGTTAACTCAGCACGAACACTCCTCCTCTTTTCTAGTCCAGAGAAGTTTATTTTGTATTAAAAAAAACCTCGGCTCTAGGATAACGCTTGTGATTCAATCTCATGTTTGTTAACAACGATATATCAACTACACAGATATCGGTTTAGTTGGTGCACTTATGGGGAATCCACGGAGGTTAAATAGTGCATCGAAAACTAAATAAAAGAGTTTAGATTTAAACAAGTTTAAGTTACACGGTCTAACTCACCTCATGCATTCACTTTAAAGGAAACACTGACAGATGTTTGTAAATAGCCAACATGACGCAAATTCTTTTTCTTATATTTGTTTATTCCAATTCTCTATATGTTTCGAGCAACCAAGTGCTCATCATCAGAGGAGTCAATTGTATCAACACGACCTCTGGTATGTCACTCTCTGTAGCTGACCGTGTGGTATGCATATCACACGGTCAGCTACATACAGTGACATATACCAGGGGTCGTGTTGATACAGTTGACTCCCCTTATGATGAGCACTTGGTTGCTCGAAACATATAGAGAATTGGAATAAACAAATATACGAAAAAGAATTGTGCGTCAAGTTGGTTATTCACAAAGACTGTAATAAGATGCACGGTCAACAAAACATAAAAATGATTCCAATATCTGATACAGTTTATTTACGCCCATTATTAATTACTAATAGCAACATTCCAATTAAGCCCTACTGTTGTTATAATTATTCTGTGGTTGCAATCTTTCTTCCTTGCCCCACTGTATTTTGCGACCCAAATGGGATGTGTTCGATGCTAAATTTGGGCCTGAATTCATTTGCTAATCCGATACCTAAACCAACAAAACAAAGCAGCATACAACGGCAGTCCGGATACCTCAGTCAGTGTAGTGTCTAGGCCACTGGATGGATAATCCAGATTCGATTTTGCAATTGTCAAGAGATGTTTCTATCCCCCACAACATCTAGGCCGGTTCTGGAGTCCGCTCAGTCTCCTCAGCGGGTACCGGAGGCTCTTTCTCCGATGATAACGCCGCCGGAGCGTGAAGCTTACCACTAGCCTTCATCTAGTGCCAAAAGATTAAAAAAAGTGGAAATGTATGTGTTCCACCTTTATGTCCTCAAGGCGAGGAAGGGGGCAACTCAAACTTTTATTACATAACTACTGAAATATGACAGAAATTTGTGAGTAGTGAGGGAATGTGGAAATTTTAGAACCTTCAGAAAGGGGGCCGCAGTAATTAGCCCAACTATCCTAGAAATTTACTGGAGAAAATGGGAAACCAAAAAACTGAGTCAAGGTAGCCGAACTTCGGACTAAGACTGAGGTACGTTCAGCTTTACACTTCAGTCATTTTACCCCCGGATAAAGAGCACAAGACACGTCCTCGATAGATGACCGGTCTCGATGCAGTGCCGAACAGAACACATTGCACCACGTTTCACGATTTGCACGCTTATTTCATAATTCACTGCGAGTAGATTCCCATCACTAAATTGCATGCAGGCAGCCATCCAAACCACGAGAATTCTAGGATTCGGGCTATTCGACAAGGCGAAGCGGTTCATGGAAAACATGGCAGCGGTCAAGCGTTGCACAGTGCAAGTGGCCGAATTACAGTTAGTGCATATAAGAGTACGTTAAGCTACGGAAAGCTCTGTTGAAGAGGCCTGCGAAAACAGAGGTCACGTATGTTTAACTCACTTCACGGCGCAGGGTCCTTAAGAATATCATGATCGCTCGGTTATCAAGAAACTGCACATTTATGGTACACGACGAGATCTTTAGTGGTCACAACAGCCCTCCACCGAACCCTATCCTAAGAAACCCAGGCCACATACTTCCACCACATTTAAGATTCCCTTTAATAGTTTCCTCTGACCTACATTTAGAATACCAAGTGGAAATTGGTAGTGTATCTGTCTGAGACACCCCGTTGTGACAGTCATGTAAAGATGTAACTTCATTCAAAGAAACGTGTTTATTAAATACACGATGAAATAAACTACGATAAATTTTAACTTCACATTTAATAAATGTGTTTTGTTGATTGAAGCAGTACCTCAGTTTGGGAGGTAGTTTTGTTATAAAACAAGTAAGAATGAACTTAGACAGACTAAGAAATCCTCCCATCAGAGGGGAGGCTCAACGAAGGATAAGAATCCAGAAAGTCAACACGACCTAAAGTCAGAGGCTCGAAGCCAAGACAAACAAGAAGGACTATTTCGTCAGCTATAGAATTCAAGGTATTATTAAATATTAAATACTACGCACAATGATAATATTTTTTTTATAAATACCAATACGAAACGGAAGTCTAAAAACTTAAGTTTAAAATGTTCAATATCAATACTGTATGAAATATAGTTCGATGCAATTATTCTGCAATATACTCAACTGCTCTGAGATGATATAATCTGTTATGTAACTTCAAAGAATTATTTCTTTTAACCACTAAATTCATGTAAACAACCGTTTTAAACTCAGTACAAACTCTCATAAAACACTTGAGTTACATCAAGTTCACCAAACACCAACTGTTTAGGAAAATGAGAAATCACATAACAAGCATTACACGCCGTGTAGGAAAATTCAGAACAACACAGTGTTCGTGCAACAAGTGCAACAAAATTGGTTACTTCAAGCTTTTAAGTAAATAAGGTAAGCACACAGATGGCGCCTAATTCTAGTCATTCGCAGTTTCTTGTATTTAAAGTCCTTAAATGACACCAAATACAGATAAAGCCAAATTTGTCTCGGTACAAGAAGCCGTGAAGGCAATGGATGGAAATGAATGGTCACCTTCATGCCCCAACTGCTTTAATCCCGAGGAGAGCGCCTGTGGTACCCAGTGAATAAGAGGTTTGGGGAGGGGGAGGGCACAGCCCGTTATAACACTACGGAGAATAGAGAAATATCTTCCCCTGCCGGGAATCGAACGATGAATCCTCGGTTGTCCACCCCGTAGACTAGTCTCTATACCGATTACCGGATCCCAGAATATCTGAATAAGAGCATGGACTGATGTCACTGACTTTGCGAGACGTACGACGACGCCCACAGCAAAACGAAGGTGAACATTTCACTACGCCTGGACAATATTTCAGCCGGTAGAGAGGCGGGTGACATTCTTATGAGAACACAGGGCGGTGGGAAAAGGCCAGAGACATCTGTGTCACCTTCAGCTACTGTGGTGTCCTCTTTGTGATCGACATTAAAATTTCACGTTTTAGTTCAACAGTATTTAGTCTATAAACAAGAGCAATAAAATTTATATAACAAACAATGATCATTCCCACCCATATTTCAAAGGGCATTAGGATACTTCAGCCGTAATCCACGCAACACGTGACACACATCTACCACCGGCCATGTACGGTAAAGCGAACACCTGCGATCAAATGATAAGCAAGCGCACTCAATACATTTGGTGGCGAATCCAACGTGTTCTCTTCTTCGAAATTCAAACCTAATTATGGATACTGCGGTCTACTGACGGTAACCGGAAGAATAGGAAACACACATATGTTAAGCGGGCCTGAAACCTGAATCTGGCAAACAGTATTATTATTTTGAAGTCAACAGGTGGTATTTAAATTCCTGGCTACAGATACTTACTGCAATTCCATTATATAAAACAATGAAATATACCCCACTATAAACACGTTCATTTTTCTAACATACCTACTAGTTATTCTAGACACAGATATTCTATTAACCATGCAGACAGCTGAAATGTAGAATACGACAATTGGCAGATGTTCTGGCTCTAAATAAGATAAGGCAAAGTCACAAACGGAATCTGCAATTCACTTGTCCAACGAGGAAAACCTGAAAATGGATGTTCTGGAATGGACGAACATCGGTCTGCTTAAGCCTGTGTTATATAAAATTCAACAAAATGCCATTATAAAAATTTCACTGCCATGCAGCGGCGTCAGGGCGCCAATTTCTGATCGTGCCACATACCTACAGGTAATCAAGAAGAGTGAAAGAGTGTCTGTTGCAACAACACTCGCAGTTCCTAAGATCGGCGTCGATGGTAGAAGATATGAGTATGCAACACAGAGGGAATGATACTGCGAGCGGGAACTCGGAGTACTGTCCCATTCTCATAAACCTATCAAGGCTCAGTACTGGATAAAACCCGGGGTAACTCCAGCAGCCATGACACGGCCTTCAAAGGTAATCAAACTACAAGACTTGCATTTCGTTTAAAACACCGATCTAGAGAAATTTTGCGAATCGAAGACAACAAAGATCTTCGTGGGATCATTTTTAATGAGTAATGGGATCGTTGATGAAAAGAAAAATAGATACAATTTCTCCTTGGTGTAGTCGTTGCGCTGCACCAAAACAGACGAACACTTATTAAATCCGCCAGTAACATGGTGTACACCTCAAATTACCGGGATTTAATTAAGAACCTTCGACTCATTTATGAGATAAAAGGCTTCGCGAACTGGGTGCAGTATGTCAAAACACAACAAATTAAACTTACTCTCATGGCACAGAATTGCCACGGTCTCTGCGATGGGCCGATTCCTCATCCAGAGGAGTCATGGCGAGGTATGTGTGTATCATTAAGTGTGATCAGGTGCGACAATAACCCTCTGTACCTACAATGAGTAGGTAGAAGAGGTCAGACTAAGAAAGAAAAGAGACAAAGCCATGCGTAAGACTTTTCTGATTCACTGTCAACCTGTCTGTGTAGTGTTAATGAGGAGCATCCACGAGCACTGCTCCCTCCAGTTTCGCAGCTGGCAGCACCCTGTGTACAAATCTAACCGCAAATTTCCGACTGGACGGTAGAGAACACATGGTTGAGGCTGCGTGAGACTATCCGATAATTCTCTGGCAACAGTTCGCAAAAACGTAAACAGTATTTAAATGTCGTGCTCCTTCTAACTTTCATGTGTTATTTGAATATCCCGTTTTATATGGTTAGGCACACATACCGAGCCAGAGCGCTGAAGCAGTAACCCTTGCGACTTTTATTCCTGAGGTTCAAACCTCGGCTGGAACACCGGATATTCGGATTAGGGCCTCGCGGTTCCCGTCAGTCCCTACAAATAAATTTCAGACCAGGACCTCCAGTTACGATCCGACTGTTTGCTTCGACTCCCTAGACGCTGTAGTCGGAGTTACTGAACGTGTCATTAAAACAAATGACATACATTTTAAAAAACTCTCAAGCACATTCAACCGCTGAAGTGATGAAACAGGAATTTCCATATGAACATATAGTTACTTTGTGTAAAGCTGAAACTGGTCATCATCGACTAATTCAGAAACCGTTCATCGTACAAATATATGAAAAAAAAGTACGGATTTCTTTAAACTACAAGTTGTAGCTGACATATTTTTGATGCGGTAAATATGTATGGAAACCGAAATAAAACTAGGCCAGTCTCGTTGACGTGTGATATTAGTGGGCCGTTCAGGTCCGAACCTATACAAATTTGTGACAGCAATCAACAGAGTCTAATGACGTACGTAAAACAGCAACTATTGCATTTTAGACATTTACAAAAGAAAAAAACCATACGACAGGATTTGTGTAGTACTTAAAAGACACCCACTGTTCAAGAATTCGTATTTATCAGGCCAGTCACTTGGCAGAAGCACCAGTTCGGTTCAGTTCATCTCCTGTGGCGAAGGGGGGGGGGGGGGGAAGGGTAAAACATTTCCCCCCCCCCCCCCAACCACCGCGGGTGAACCAACCCCCCCCTCCTCCCTTCCAACCCATTC
>Ga0131853_10006712_pt1 | contig 20792 bp, 15 predicted proteins | sample TergutLab28metaG_FD_92764 | JGI IMG/M metagenome (GOLD analysis project Ga0131853, IMG submission 92764) | Labiotermes labralis P1 segment gut microbial communities from Petit-Saut dam, French Guiana - Lab288 P1 (version 2) (version 2) | ecosystem: Host-associated > Arthropoda: Insects >...
CTATTTAATTATTTTTTTTTATATTATTAATTTTATTAAAAAAGAAAAAAAAAAAAGAAGAAAGAAAATGTGGTTATTTTTTGTGTGGGGGGGGGGGGGGGGGGGGGGGGGGGGGGGGGGGGGGGGGGGGGGGGGGGAGAGCCGGTCTGGGCGCTTTGGAGGAAAGATAAGTCCCTCGTCCTTGCTGTAATCGAACTAATATTCTTCGGACGTCCAGTCGGTCAGCATAAGGCCTACGCTATCGCGGCTGCTGATGTAGGAATGATGTCAAGCATTGTAGTGTACTTGTAAAAATAAGAGCGTTTCCTTCAAACGCAAATAGTTTATTATATATTATAGATTGGCTACATGTTTCGACCCCATGAAGTCATCATCAGGCCTTCACTATGAACCATTTTGTTAAAAAGCTGCGTACATTCTTGGGATCCCAAACAATGTTTACAAATGTTAACTACGTATAGGTTCGAGTCCAGCAGCCGTACATTGAATTAAGATTATATAAAAACTATTACTGAATGTCCGTAAAATAATGAATAAAACATGTATTATCAATCCATATGTAGATTAGAGTGGTATGGTCTACGCTCTATCCGGTGTGGCTCCAGATCCTTCACACTAGCACCAAACCAGGAGGCCGCTCCGTCTCGTTTCCACTCGAAGGCGTCATAATTAATCCATATAATCTACGGGTGTATATCTGGAGAGAGTACACATAATCGCCACGATCCGTACTACTATCCGCAGTCTACTCCAAGCTACATACAGAACTGGAGAGTATATACGTGATCACCGTAATCCACACTACGATACAACACATTGTTCATTAAGACACATCGTAATCGAAAAACCATACCATCGATGTAACTACACATCTTCCATCACGAGACGGAAGTAGCATCTCAGTCAACATATTCCTCCAAAAGTTTTCATATTTGAACGATTTACAACACACTTCGTTCTGGAACCACACCGGATAGAGCGTAGCCCATACCACTCTAATCTACATACTGATCGATAGTACATGTTTTATACATTATTTTACGGATATCCACAAATAGTTTTTGTATGATTTTAATTCAACGTATGGCGGCTGGACACGAACCTATACGTAGTTAACATTTGTAAACATTAAACCACTCAATTATTATAGCAACTAATGCACTTATATAAAATTTACACATTAAAACACTAAAACTGCTCCGACATGTTTCGGTCCTAAGACCATCATCAGGGAGCTGTATTTCTTTGCCTTGCTAAAGTCACATTAAGAGCCACATTAAAACCAGCATGCTGCCACAATACCCTACTGGTACAACGAAGTTAATTTATGACTGGTTTTAATGTGGTTTTTAATTTGACTTTAGCAAGGCAAAGAAATACAGCTCCCTGATGATGGTCTTAGGACCGAAACATGTCGGAGCAGTTTTAGTGTTTTAATGTGTAAAATTTATATAAGTGCATTAGTTGGTATAATAGTTGAGTGACTCGACAACATGCACGGTGTAACAATTAAAATAAATGAAAAATTTGTAAACATTGTTTGGGATCCCAAAAATGTACACAGCTTAAAAAAATGGTTCATAGTGAAGGTCTGATGATGACTTCATAGGGTCGAAACATGTAGCCAATCTATAATATATAATAAACTAGTTGTGTTTGAGGGAAACTTTCTTATTTTTATAATTCCTATAAACACATCGGGATGACTTCTATAAAAAAAAATATATTATGTAAGGCAATTTCAGTTTCAGCAAAAATCGAACGTTCCTTGCAGTGTCAAATACATCATAAAAAGAGAGGGGAGAAGAAAACTGCTCTCTTTTGGGTTATTACGCAGCGAGTAGCGGTGATTTCTTACCGACGTTTCGGAACAACCCATCGGCCCCCATCCTTAGGGTTCAAGAACCCACTACTCGGTGCGTAATAACCCAGAAGAGAGCAGTTCTTAGCTACTTCACGGCGGAAGTCTGAAATCACGCACATCATGAAAACAATGGTGTGTTTGTTCTAACCTTTTGTGGTTCGGTGAGAGCAGTCGCGAACCGGTAGTGGTTTGCGACATGTGGTTCGAGATAAAAGTATTCTGTGCGTGATCTCAGGCCTCCGTCGCGAAGTAGATGAGAACCGCCCTCTTCTGAGTTATCTCGCAGCGAGTAGCGGTAATTCCTTACCGACTTTTCGGGACAATCTATCCCTATACTGGTCCTATTTTTTGTGCAGCTACCTCCCTCCAACGTAGCCAAGTTGGAGGGAGTTAGCTGCACAAAAAATATGACAAGTACCGGAGGCTGTAGTTACAATTTTGTGTACTCCTGATGATGGATGTTTTTGACACCCGAAACATGTAGAGTGAACTTGCAGAATAATCAATAGACTGCTTTGTGTTGCATCTCGTTGGACAATTATTAATATAGATCAGCGATGCACGGAACCATAAACATAAAATAAACATAAAACTCCATAATGTCTTTAACCCAAGACAACACAAAGATTAATTCTCACTGCAGCGAAAAGCCATGAATTTCATCTAACTTAATTTTTTGGATCATGCAACGTAGTACAGCAGCTTCTTGTTTTATGCAAAAGTTAGTTTCCTGATAGACAGTATATCCAAAATACCCTATAATCAGAACCACCACCCCTTAGAATCTCCCACTCCCCTCTCTTCAACACACAAAATTAAACGTATGTACATAGTTCAAAGTATTTTTATGAGAAAAATAGCATGAAAACAGTTATACATCGGATACAGTACTGAACAGAACACAAAATGTGTCAAACAAAATCTAATGATAGTAAAATACAGGGTTAAGTAGATCACTGACGCGAGAAGTCGAAGCTGCAGGCCCTTCCCGTTTTATTTAGAAGAATTTTATTATCGATTACCGCCTTGGGGTACATTTTCGTTCACTGGAGACATCTTTACACGGGCGTAAAACTTCTCTGACTGACCGATTAAGCTTCATTTATTGTTTTCAAGTCGACGCGAATACACAAATCAGGGTACAAGTATTTCGCGTGAAATGCTACTTTGCTGTATTTATACGGTTTTTTTGCCCTGTTAGAAATAAAATTTATATCTTCGATAGACTATAAAAAGGGGCAACCAGAAATGCAAATTCGCGTAGAAAGAATGTGAAACATGTTGACAATGATATTTGAACCATTTCCAACGCATTCCCAAAATTCTGATGTCCAGTTTTATAGTTTAATGAGTACGTATTTATAAAAACAAACAGGAATTTAGTGAAATAACACCTGACGGCACGCAAGACACACAGTCCACTATAGCAACACATGGCCTTATTAGCCCACCACTCTCCTGCCGTTTTCGTTGTCGTATTTTATTTCTTGTTACTAAGCATATAGGCACTAAATATTTCTATTGAATCTTTTTTTTTGAACTGAAATTTCTCTGGATTATCTCCAACATAATGCAGATTAGTTCATTATTTCATCATCTTTGGTTCATAAGATATAAACTTTTATATTCAAACACGAGCAAAGAATTCAAAGGGCCGTCCCGGAATAACTCCGTACCTGGGCACGAAGGCTGAACTAATCGTCCGTACGATAAAGGTTAGATATAACATTGCGGTAGATGTTTACACCTAGAGGTGCAAATTGGACATTACCTTCCACAACTTACTGTCACAACAGAAGATTTGTTTTTTTAATGTAGATCTAGATGGTGTTCAGGATTTCCTGGAAATTCTTTATACTTCAATAATACTACCTAAAATTTTAATCTGTTTATGGAACTTACCTTCTGGCTGGTATCAGTAGGCATATAAACTGCTACGTTCGGAAATTCCACGTCCTCGATTCTGGAGTCTGGGTGTAGAATTCCGTTCAAAGAGAGAACAGTTTCGTGTGAAGGCCATTTTGAATCATTATCCCTTTCTCATTTCTCTGCTCCTGAAGTGCAAAACAAGAAGTTATAGTTATAATTCTTACACCTTCTTTCCTTCAAATTCGTTAATCTACATGAAGCGGCTAGCACAAGGAAGAAACAGGTACAATTCTGTGTAAAATTTCCTACAGGGTGGATTTCTGGAACATCAGATTTACCTAATATATCACCAAAGTTTCTCACATTCTCCATGGTCATATTCGTTACAATAAGAATAATTTCATGCGAAATTCTTGAACCTATACTTTATTATCGCTTGCTGTACATTTGAAGTCACGCCTAGTTTCAGCAATTCATTAGACGATGCCATAAAACCAAAAGTCCAACCTACGTATAACATGGCTCTCGTGTTATTTAACGTGCTGTACCTTCATAAAGCCACAGTTTTTAAAGAATCTATTCCGACTATCACACAAATTTCGGGTTCCAATGCCAGCAGGCTGAATAAGGCGCTACAGTGAACCGAAAGTTTTGTACATCTGATAAGATGGTGTTACCTAACTTATGAAAATTAAAACCCGATAATTTTGTCAAAACCTTGTTACTGGACACTACCACGCAGACTGGATGCTCACAAATCTCACATTTCCTTAACAGACAAGAAGGAACCGAAAAAAAAACAGTTTGTATCCCAGTATGTTAGGCGTGGAGATTGAGTTCCCCTTTAACACAATCTAGCTCCGAATAAAGATGAGTCGTAGCCTCAGGTTACGGTCGCCTTATTGCCATAGAGACCTGGACACTAGTGTCCACCTAAATATTATTGGAAACAAGAAAAGCTTTCATCCACTGGAAATTGACCTGCGGACATATAGTCAATGGAAAGTTCCTTTACTCATGAAATTTAGGCGGCTATTTCTACTAATGCCAATCCCAATGGTCGCGCGGTCTAAGGCGTCGGTCTGCGGCCGCTCGCTTGCTGGGATTGTGGGTTCGAATCCTACCGGGGGCATGGATGTCCGTCTCTTGTGAGTGTTGTGTGTTGTCAGGTAGAGTTCTCTGCGTCGGGCTGATCACTCGTCCAGAGGAGTCCTACCGAGAGTGGTATGTCTGAGTGTGATCATGAATCCTCGACAATGAGGAGGACTTGGCCCACTAGGGGCTGTTGCGCCATGGTAAAAAAAATAAACTTCTACTAAGAATCTAATTTACAGCCACTCCCCAGCTTACGTAAGTGTTGTGTTCTGCGGAAATTTAGGTAAGTCGAATTTTACGTAAGTCCGAATATCCCTAAATTCAATTCAATTCAGTTCAATTCAATTAATTTTTTTTATTTCATGCGCAGTAAAAATATGAAAACCATTAATATTGGGTGTACTCTTTTTAAAGCACTTGGCCCACGGAGTAACGCCGTCTGCATATTTTTGCCGTCCCAGCCCTGTCCTCCATGTGTTTCCTATCGGATGCAAAGTAAGTTTCCGCGATTTTTTTAAGTTTCCATCGGCCGGCAACAATTTACGGAGAGTCGACTTCATAAAAAAAAAAGTGTATTACGTGGCTCGGGGATTTACTGTATTTATCTAACTATTTAAATTTATGTGTTTATGTTGAATAAATCGACAGAGCTTTGCTTTTTATGACCATGACTTGTCATAGGAAGGTTGGGTTTGATATTGTTGTATTGTAGTTCACTATTAGGGATCTTCTTCAGCGGGGAAGCATTATACGCCTCAGTAATTTCTCCATTAAACCTCTGATCCACTCCGTATTGTCTGGAAATACAGAACTGTGTCTCGAAATTAACGTACGGCTTCTGTTCTTCCTTTGTATTCTCCGTACGAGAAATAGCGGCCATAAATTTTATGGAGGTTCCGCAATACGCGTTGGAATATTTCTCGATTTTACTGGTCCAACTTGGATTCAGTCTTTGAACTCAGAAACCGAAGGGCTTCCTGTTTCTGGGAAATTCATTACACCTGTCTTTTCTTCTTACCTACTAGATTCTTAAGTAACTGTCAATGTCTGGTTGCTATGGTACTGTCTCCCGGAATTCTGCTTCCCATTTGAACATAATTCAAACAAAGGATACTCATTTCACATTGTAGCCTTATATAAAGCTAAATCCAGTGATATCTGAGGATGAAAGCTAGGGTGTATATTGCCCATAATGATGCGCATTTGAATGCTATTATCCAACTTGACAAGTCTTACTGCCGAGCAAAATGGTTTAAGCGGTGTCGTTGCTAACCTGTTCCCGGGAGACGCTTCTTTTGAACCTCAACTTGAACGTCAGATAACCAGAGGTTTCTCGTGGTTATACCCAGTTCCTCGATATATCGTCCAGTACAGGACGACAGCCAGTGCAGAATTAGGCACAACAATGGTTATAGGTCTTCCTCGACGAAAGCAAACGACACACAAGAAGGAAATGACTGCGCTGTGCAAATCAGGTTCATCAACGAATGGACGAAATGTAATATACAAGGAAGCTACTGACAGTCAAAGTAGAAGGCCGCAAGACCAAGGAAAAATGGGCTAGAAAAAACGAATAAGGATGCAAGATCTCTTGGGATGAAGATAGTGGTGGCAGCAGCAGGATTGAGGAGGTGGAATGTGGAAGCTAGGACTCCCCAAGAGTTGTAGCGCTAAAATTGAAGATAATGATAAAGATGACACTCAGTCCCTCGAGGTAAATTCAGGCATAGTACTTCGTTTCATCTTTTCAAAGATTTCCCAATTTATTCTGACCACTCATCCTATAATTTGATAACACAATATGAGGTACTAATGTTATCCTAAAATAAGCAAGAATAAATAAATAAATAAAGTATTTGGTAAATATAAATTGAATATCTTCATTAACGAAAGGAGGGCAAACATTTCTCTTGTCATGTACCAATTTTGTACTATGAGTGTTCTCTTTATTGATACAATTATTGAAACTCGAAGTGATTTTGATGCAGAGTGTGTATTATACTAACCTGAAATTATTTACTGGATAATATTCTTGAACAGGTAATGACTCAGAAACATACCCATTCTTCATGAGAACCAACGATTCATAATTATGTCCAAAAGAAAAGGCTATGAGATCATATACCCTGACTATATTGGACGGAAATGCACCAAAATAAAATTTTCTGGTCAAACTTTTTATTGTAGGCATATAATGCCAAATTTCGTGAAAATCCATTCAGTAATTTTGGAAATCCAACATGAGTGCAGATATAACACTGTTCTCTCTATTTTGTTAATTTCATATATTTCACGAATGCAACGCATAGCAATTTTATTTCAGCAAAAATGTTAATACTGCCATTTTGTAAATTCTGTTGTCTCACAGATCGTGTTTAAAGTTTATAATGTGCTTGTTTCGAAGGAGTGCAATTCCTTAATATTCAGGATAAATTATTCTAAAGGAAGTCTTTCTCCCGGGGCAAGAGGAGAGGAAGATGTTACACGGAAAGAAATATCACAGTGTAGGCTGGGGCTTGTGCATTGCAGTGGTAACTTCCTCAATTAAAAAGACTTGCATGCTCAAATACTTCACAGAACTAGGCATCATGGAATGAACATAAAAAAATAAAGTGTTTTGGCAGAAAGACAGATGAAAGATGGAAAGAACATAGGAAGAACTGAATAAACTCTTGTGGTGGAAAGACGAGAGATGGAAAGTATGATGTTTGTGTGACCGTGCATCATGGATATAATAATGTGAACAGCCGACTAGATGCAACAATAACAAATTTTATTGATAATTACAATCACCTCAACATGTTTAGGCAGATAATTTCGCCTATCCTCAGGAGCACTAGACTGTGTTTACAGCTTGTGGTATAATGCACAGGCGATGCTGCCTGCTGGTGTCACCAGCAGGCAGCATCGCCGGTCCCAGGGCCGGCCTGGAGGGGCGGAAAATCTCGTCTCCACCGGGATTCGATCCCGGACCGTACAGCCCGTAGTCAGTCGCTATATCGACTGAGCTACCCGGCCCACTAACGGATATGGTATCAAATGAAAATTATAAAACCGCTTGTTATGCCATATCTTTAACTAAGTTTGTCGATCGGCTTACGTACGAATCTCTCGCAGTCTGGTCAGTATTCTTGGAGCTGAAACATACACACCGATAAATGCGTGTGGAATTACAGACAAATATGTGACACTATTATTCGTTAACTGTTTATAGCTGGCGTAAAGAAGTTCAAGTTACCGTCATTTTCTGCTCTAAAACAAACTACAGGGTTCACGAAGTAAGCGTGACGATCAGATAAGATTTGTCGCAGGCAGACACAAGCGGACAATTTCTGCAAGTTAACATCTCTCAAAAGGACATATGATTATTTAATAACAAAACTGCCAGAAACTGGTGTTTGTCGCCATCTGTAGCTGAATATTCTCTGTTAGAGATTAATCAACTGGTGCCACATTCCTTTTTTTAAGCAGTTGTCTGGCAGTCTCTGGAAGAGGAACTCGGAGGTTCAACACCACTATTGCAAAGGGCCAACGATGGAGAAGATACTGACCCAGTTCCATCCATCTTCCACAGTTAGGACATATTTTTATGACGTACATATTAATCATATCCCACTGTTTTCTTCCTGAACTTAGCGCAGATTTTCAAGACATTTTTTAGCCAAAACTCTAGGCATAACTTGCCTCCTCTTTCCCGCTACATTCTCATTCAACTGAAGACACAGGCGAATGTATTTTGATTCACGATATTAACAAATTTATCGACTTGTATAGTGCAAAACTTGAGCTTCTCTCGTTGAAGGATTAAAATTATGTTTGCATTTATACAAACTTTGGGAAGAAAATATATGCTATTAATACCACCTGAGTAATAACAGGTATCATGTTGGAAGCTTTCCGATTTGGGATATTTGTGATTGCAGGAAATATATAAAGACATAAACAAAATTAAATGTTTATAATATAATAATTATCAAACTTCACGTACCAGGAATTGTCATGTTTGTCATGCAAGAATTGAGTAACTGAGGACATGTAGCGCTATGTCTCTATGTACGTACTTCCCATTTTCAGAAATCTGAAAACGTCTTTAACCTATCTACCATGATCTCACAAATCCTCAGATTCCCCAGTTGTATATCCAAAATTGGTGTTGCACACTACTGAAAACTGCCTTTATACTGCTCAAAAACATTGGGTTTACACGAAGTTATAGGAACTCAACAACACTGAATGATCGTACGGTATGATACTGGCGAGATAAAATATAAAGACATAACGAGTCGCAAGCAACCAGGCTGGTATCACGTTACTTGACGCACCTGTTCTTCGAACTCTTTCCGCATATAAATTTATCCGTGGTATATAAATCACAGGCATCACGTACGCTACAGAAATAGACATGTCACCTACCACTGTGCTAATCTGTTCCACAAATAAATTACACGTAGTCTGGCACTACAGACTGGCCCATTCACACGTGTAAACGCCGCTAATACAATATTAATAAAAATCCAACTAGATGCAACAGTACGCAGTCTGATTCATTTTACTGCAAAATCACTGTACATGTTTCGGGTGTCCACCGCACCCATCATCAGGAGTACTAAAAACTGTAACCGCAGCCTCCGGTACAGCTACTTCCCTCCAACGTGGCCACGGACCTTACCACGTTGGAGGGAGGTAGCTGTACCGATATTATGACCTGTACCGGAGGTTGCGGTTACAGTTTTTAGTACTCCTGATGATGGGTGCGGTGGACACCCGAAACATGTACAGTGATTTTGCAGTAAAATAAATCGGACTGCGTACTGTTGCATCTAGTTGGATTTTTATTAATATTGAATTATGATTCACGGAACCATGAGCTTAAAAAGTCGCTAATGCAGCATCCCTTTGATCTGACAACATGTAGATCATCTCGTGCAAGACGGAATTCCATAGTAAGACATAGAGCACTAAAAACATGAACACTTGCTTCTTTAGGTGTAAGAAAGCACTGTGGAAGTCCTTATCAAGCTTTATCCTCGACCTGGAATATGTGATTCAGCATTCTTATTGTTATTGTTAATCCATAATCCATGGTTCGAGACCAGATCACAGATATGTTCTGTGGCTATGTGGTAAATTTACGTTTGGCTTAATTAATTATACATTTATTGGAATCCGAGCGAAATGGATACTGGCGAATTGGATCGAGGTTTAAGTGCTACAATAGGGGGTACGGACCTCAAGGCCTTAAGACATGGCGAGTAAGGCTTTATTGTCAATTTTAGGACCTTACTTGAAGCGAGGGCCCTTCTGGTGCCGCGGTCATGGAAGAGTAGAGCTATACCTTTACCCACCTTCTGGACCACACCGGGCCTGTAACGCAACACTTTACCTTTTACCTTTTACTTGAAGCGAGGAGGGATTCGGCTACCTTTGCTGAGGGTTTGTGGGGGCGTTGCAAATTTTAAATATTGCAAACAAAGACAAGCTTCTCACTTCCGGCATAACACAAAATTGAGGACATCTGCTTTATAAGAGGGCAAATGGTTCGTAAGCCAGCCCAAGCTGGGTTCGGTAGATACTGGCCAAGAAGCAGCCGTGCACACCAGTGGGACGCTAACGAAAAGTGGTGGTGATAAAATGTGTAGTGCCGTACGCAGCTGACTTTGGGTTTGGCAGATAAAGTTCACACGAACGAAATAAGCGCTAATAAATTTTGTGGCTGAGATACTATTATTTGGTAGCCAGTGTCAATAGTCCTACACTCACATATCCTGTGACCACCACACGTGATATTCCCTGAGTGGAGGTCATGTGCACCGACTGAGAGATTTGGCCGACATCATCACGGAAGTAAAAATTTATATGTGGGGAAGACGGTTCATCCACCCCGCAAACTCTTTTTCGATAATCATGGCGAACAAATATCAAACGTGTATATCAATGTACTTATAGTAACCAGCGTATCGCAGATACGTGGGATTTGAGCTAAATCAATATTTTGTAATCGTTACCGGAAACACAAATTGCGTCAAAAGTTTTAATTTTAATTATTTCCGTCTCCACAAATTTTAAAATTTTGGAGGGAAAAAAAATTGAAATAGTTTTGTTCTTGAAGCATAAATTCAAAAGAACGCATAACATTAAATTAACATTCTTTTATGTTGAAAGACTTTGATAAAATATGCACTGTTTTCATGGATTCAAATTTTACGCAACACATTCTGTACTTGATGGAATTGAAGCTGTGTTTAAGCTCTCTTTGTCTTTTGTTTTACGCGTCCGTTTCTTTTCAGAACTCAATTAGATCTGCACAGGTTAACGGCTCAGTACTTCTTCACACATTTCAATTTAGATGTTCTATACGAACACTTACGCGAAAAAAAACAAGTAGCGGAAAGCTTTTTTCGAAATAATGTTTATAATCATTATTAGTCATCATGACAGTCATCTCCGCCCATATTATTATTATTATTATTATTATTATGGCCGTGATAGTGTAGTCGGTGTAGCGACTCGCTTTGGGCTGGACGGTCCGAGAATCGAATTATGGTTGCGTGGGGTGGGGGGCGGCATTTTTTCGCCCATTCCAGACCGTTCATGAGCTCCAACCATCCTCATATATAATGGGTACCGGGTCATTCCCTGGGGTAAAAGTAACCAAGGCGTGGGGTTATACACCCCCCCCCACCTAGCGCCAAGTATAAGAAATGGGGCTACACCTACCCTCTCTGTCCCTTCATGGCAGGATATAGTGTGAATAATAATAATAATAATTATTATTATTATTTTATTCACATGTTGCATGCGAGTGTTCACGTAGCATATGACCTAAGCTGCTAAGCTTCCATGTCAGGAAATTTAATTGAATGGGACAGTGTAATCAATATATTCAGGAACAAATGACCTCTCTTATCGTACGATCTCCATACGCTTTTTATTGCTGTTTATGTGTTTATTTTTATTCTGTTCCCGTGTTGTCTTTGTGATTGGCCTTATGGCTGTCTTTCCAGCACATTAATAATAAAGAATTAAGTTGCATTATAATGTTATCAGGCTCTTCAGTCAGCACGCAGATAAATAAAGAATTAAACTGAATTATTAGAGTCTAATTTGGCTCCACAATGCGTCCAGTGACAGTTCTGCAACTGGTCACAATTTCCTGTTCGCTAGTACTGATCCTGGTTCGATGTGGCTAGTCTTCTCTATCTGGTATCGTTTGCCCCGAAGGTGGGGAGAGCAGATTTCTTCAAAAGGTCCGTAAATTTCTACCAGACTAAACGGTGTCAGTCTCATATGGTAGAAATCCTCAAAGTCACCGCCACAAATATATAAAATCTACAACGATGTAAACAACCAACAAGATGCAACAAATTCCGTTTATTGATCTTCTTAAATAAGTTCTACATGTTTCGGGCGACAAACTCGCCCATCCTCAGGAGCACTTTTTGATTGTATATACAGCTCATGTATATACAGTCAAAAGGTGCTCGTAAGAATGGGTGAGTTTGTCGCCCGAAACATGTAGAGCTATTTAAAAAGATCAATAAACGGAATTTGTTGCATCTTGTTGGTTGCTTACATAATTCTTCTAATGACGCACGGTCTCACAAACATCAAGTACATAAAATCTACCTCAAATACGTAATATACAGTCCACTTTAACACCCCTGTAAATTTCAACTTCTTGTTTCAAATTTCAAAGGAAGGTATCCAAAAACACATGATATACGATACATAGTGCCTTTACATAGATATTTCTAGTGCGTGCAGGCCTAGTGTCTATTCAACCGTTTACATTTAAACATTCTGTAAATCCACGGGTTTCATCGATTAGTGTTGTAATTTCAGTTCACTTAACTGTCTTACGAACGTGGCGAAAAGCAAGCTGCTTTATGTTTTACTCCGTGTCAGTTTTGAAGTACACAAGCGTAACGTGTGACGTGATGTCTGTCAGCATGTACCAGTGTCACCTATCGCCAAGTTCACTGAACACTGTGCACACAACTGCCAGGCCATCCCTCGCTCCATCTTCTTGTTATGACATGCAGAATTCCCCTATGATAAAATGTGTTTAACTATGAAAGAGGATTGCGAAAATATGTCTACTGCAAATTTTCTCTGCGAATGAATATATGAAGTGAAAACTGATGTCATATCACTACTAACAAATATTCGACGTAAAATGCGAAAAGAAATATAAGAATTAACCGTAAAAAGTTTTTATTTATTATGCATTATTTCCTGTCGTATGGTTGTGTTTTGCGATATCCTTCCTGGAATCGAAGGAGGAGTTTCTGTCAAAATAGGAAACAATTAAAACCCAGTTTTAGCCACATTTGTGTGCAGAACACACACTTTAGTAGACTAAAGAAATACTTAGGACGGGTTGGGGGGTGGGGTGGGATGGGATGGGATGAACCTGTACAATCAGAAACCCGGTAAACATGATAACCTAGTAAACATGGTAGAAGAGCATGAAGCCATCGCTTGGTCACTCACTCAGCTACTCAGTCACACTAACGTCATTCATTAACCCTTTGGCGCCGGAATAATTTTTTATTTTAGCACACCCTGTATATAAAATGTGAATATTACAGGAACCAAATACGTTAGAATTATGAAACAAATTGCATTTTGAAGAGAAAAAAAACGGAGAGTGTATACCATGTTTAAAATATTCAGTATCTATATTTGTTAAATAAATGTATAAAATGCAACTTTAGAGGTTACCGGTGCGGTACGACCACTATAGTTAACATTAAGCGTCAAAAGGTTAAATAGGGTAAAAACTTTATCTAACAACACCGACTCGTCTCTTCCTGTCGGGTAGCTTAAGTTTTAAAATTTAGATGTGCGATGAAGGCGCCTTTGGATTTGACGCGCACTGCGATTAGAAACCAAATATTTACCGAATTTTCCTTTAAGATGGCACGTACAGAATTTATATTACTTGCAATAATTCAGTTAAAATTCACGGAACAAAATTCACAGCAAATTGGAAAAGCGGCCAGCTCTGCGCTGTTTGCAGGCACGCGAAACTGACTGAGAGAACAGCGAAAGTAATGCTCAATAAATAATATCCCCGCCTACTTTAGACACGTACTTGGCGAATGAAAAATGTAATATTGAGAGAGTCTGCCTTACAAAAGAATAAAACGGAGCAGTTGCAAGAGACCGTAAGTTTTCCCGGAAGAAAATGTCACTATTTTACCTGGAATGAACTCCTTAACCCTGCCTTAAAACATAAAACTCTCTCCCACTCTCTAACTTACAAAGGAGAATGCGGTGTTATTTTATGTATTTGGGTTGCAACTTCTTGCCACGTAAAAGCAAATGGTTTTGGAGAAATGTTAATGGCAATTCACGGTTAAAATACGGTCTATGTAAGAACAAAACAACAACCCTCCTTGCATAATCTATGTTTCCAGTTTATTGACGCAGATAGATGGGAACTCACAAGTTTTCGTTGGCTTTTCACTGCGTTAGAATAAGATGTTGGAACATTTACAACCAACATGAAGTTGCGCCCACTCGACTGGTATATAGTTACCGGCTTTTTTTTTCTGTATTGCTGACCGTGCATCTCAGTATAATCTTAGAAATTAACCAACTTAATGCACAAATTCCTGTTTTATAATAAGTTTATTATATGTCTCTACATGTTTCGAGCACTATATGTTCATCATCAGGAGGTCAAAATTGTATTACACAGCATCTGGTATCATCACACCTGTAGGTGGCCGTCCGGTGCACAGGTAGAGAATCCTCTCTCAATCTGTGCACCGGACGGCCACCTACAGTGTGTGATGATACCAGATATTGTATAATACAATTTTGACCTCCTGATGATGAACATATAGTGCTTGAGACATGTAGAGGCATACAATAAACTTATTATAAAACAAGAATTTGTGCATTAAGTTGGTTAATTACTAAAGAAGTTACCGGCGTTTCGTTCATTTTTATGGTAAAGCAATTCCGGACTCTTTGATTCTGAAGTAGAAGACACGACGCTCTTTCGAAACGCCGGCAACTCTTTAACAGTCAGCATGGTGTGATATCCATAAGACGTTAAATTTCAACAGCACTGCTGTGAGAACTTCAAACTTCGTAAGCTGAAATGTTGTCATATTTAATCACCAATAAGACGCGAATCTAACGAAAACAATACACAACGCGTTGTGTGTGTATCTGAAGTGGATCTGCAGGTGTCAGATGTTGAAGAGAACTCCCGCACCGTGGAATGTGTCAGTTACAATGAAGTCAAGGAGAAATTAACATTGACGTTCTGAAGACGAGGCTTGAACTTTGCCCTCTGACTATTGTTCTATCCCTCTCCAGCCCCTTATAACTTCTGTCATCCAATCCTGACGCTTTTCGCTAGTGTTGATTTAACGATATCACTACAAATATTTGAGTAAAGATTGGCAAAACTTATGAGGAAGAAAGCAGGGTGTGGGAAAGCATGATGGCACCAGTGGAGTGTGGAGGGGTCAGTGACTTTCACCTGCTGCCTTAGTGAAATTACAACAGTGTTCTAGGCAGAATACGAGTATTTGAAACTATAAAATCACATGAAACATGTGTAAGAAGAGGTTCAAACAAGGTGCGAAATGTATCTGGGAAAATTACAGGGACGGGAAGAAATTAAAAATGTATAAATTTTGGCTGGAAAACCTCAACAGATAAGACTATTTGAGAGACTAAATTGTAGGTGAGATGACAATATTAAAATGTGTTTCAGAGAAATTACATGTTAACGACTCGACTGAAATTAGATGAGACAGGGTATGGTTTCATATAAACAGGGCGTGAACTTAAAGCGTTCCAAGAAAAAAAAGGGCTGTGTTTAACAATTTATTAACTGCAAGCCTTTTAAGAAATGCCCCAGATTTAATAACTTATGAAAAAGGCATATTACATTGAACTGAATTTGACATTAAGAGGACCGTGCATCGTAATATATTCTTATAATAAAACCAACGAGATGCACTAATTTCTCAAATTTATTTTTGGAATAGGACTCTACATGTTTCGGACAGTATCTCTGTCCATCATCAGGAGTCTAACACTGTACACACAGCAATAGGTATAGGTCATGCAGGTTTTGCTGTCTGCTTGATAGCGTATGAAACTACAGTTCCAACCTGATCCTGCTCGCAAGCGGTCAGCATAACCTGTATGACCTATATCTATTGCTGTGTGTACAGTGCTAGACTCCTGATGATGGACAGAGATACTGTCCGAAACATGTACAGTCCTATTCCAAAAATAAATTTGAGATATTAGTGCTTCTCGTTGCTTTTATTATATGAATATATTGAACAGATTTTCGTCCTTGTGGGGCTGTTCTGTACACGCATTTTCACCCCTGCAGAGCATTTATTGAAAACTTTCAGCCAATTTATGTCTATATAACAAAAAACAACTAATATTACTTCAATTAAAATTAATAGTAGAAAGTTTTAATAAAATCAATTCATCCTGTGAAATATTTAATTACATCGGACAATTTTAATTACCGCTCTAAATACCTACAAGAATGTGTGTGCCCAACATTAAAACTATTTATTGGAGAAAAAAAATGCCTTGAGCAAACCCAGCACAGAAGAAAGAAAACACAGATTTCAAATTCCATAAGTAGTTTTTGGTTTAAGTATTTTGGTTTAAGAGATAATTAAAAAAGCTTGTCGCCATAGGTACACTTTAGCACATGTAAGGCGGTTTGAGGCTTGTTTGACCGTGCATCTTCTTCATGAAATAATGTGGAACACCAACTTGATGCAACAAGATAATTTTGTTGGTGTATTCTTAGCTCGACATGTTTCGGGTACATACGCCCATCATCAGGAGCATTAGATGTTGAGTTGTAGAATATGGTTTTCTGCACCGAGTTTTTGGATGGGTGGTGGTCTTGAGAGTCGCTGCGTAGGTCGTGTGTACGGTGTGGATGATGCACGGCACCATCCGCACCGTGCACCGCTCTCAAGACCACCACCAATCCAAAAACTCGGTGCAGAAAACCATATTCCACAATTCAACATCTAATGCTCCTGATGATGGGCGTATGTACCCGAAACATGTCGAGCTAAGAATATATTAATATAACTACCTAGTTGCATCAATTTGGCATTCCACATTATTTCATGTAAGGTGGTGCTCACCAACCAGGGTCTCTTGGAACGTAGGACTTCCGCTAGAAATCTTGAAATATATACAAAACAATTTTGAAATACCGCAAAAATTCAAAATATCAATCTAAATAGTGCGATAATTTTTGTTCGGCAATTGGCAATGCTGGATTAACCTCCGTTTCCTGCCAACTGCCTTTTTGTTTTGTTTTGGCCAGTTTCTTGACAATAAGACACGAGTGGGTATTTGACACTCATGTTTTAACTCGTTTTAACTAGAAATTACACGTTTCACATTTTATCCAGTATCAGATTTTATGTACGTTCACAAATGTAAAATATTGGGCTCCCAGTATCTAAACAGCACCTGAGACTTATTCTGCTGGAGGCCTGATGATGACCTGTTAACAGGTCGAAACATGTAACCTATATACTACAATAAATATTGGTTGTACTGACGTGTACTAGTCCATTTGTTATTAATTTCGTTAGAACACATCGTAATGCCCTCTTTAAAAAAAATATATTAAAATGGGCCTTAAAGTAACCGAATGAAAGCGTGGAATGTCTTTATCCGTTTTAGGATATAAAATGGCGGTGGGTTCTTATCAAAAACGAATAAGTTTTGGATTTTAAATAATTGCAGAAATTTATTAATTAACTGAGGCCTTATAAATTCTCCAGAATTAGGACCGATCCACACTATACGTCACGTTTCCGTTCCGTCACGGAACGTCACCGTTCAATAAAATGTTCTCATGTGTAATTAAACGGAGATGTTCACCCTGACAGGAACGTCTCCGACACGTCTCAGTTCCGTTCCGTCGCCGTTGCTGAGCGAGAATGTTTGACGTGACGGAACGGGTCCGAACCGGTCTGTACCTGCTCGATTCCGATAATGTGAACAGTCTTACGTCTCCTCCACCACACTTCGAGTGTTTGCTTGCAACGAGTGCTGCCTGTTTGTCTTCAGAAGTGGATGAAAAATTAAGAGAATTGGCGCGTAAATGTGAGGAATTATATGACATGGCAAATAAGAAATATAGTGACAGTCTGGAAAGAAAAACTGAATATTATAGATTAGCCTAACATTGCACTCTTTCATTCTGCCAAGGCACAAATCCAGACGGAATATTAAAGATTTGTTTATATTTGTCTCTTACTTCAAAAGCACTTCAGTCGCCACTATCCCTTGTTTTGGTATTTTTGAGAGGTTGCTTTGATCATTTGCAGAACTTTCCATATCACTTAGACCTACAACTTGATCTCTCATATGACTATGCAAAATGCGTAGGTTATTCGGAAAGTAAGTACGGTCTGCGCATATCTCTCGTGCATCCTCGAGACTGTCACTTTGCCCATGTGCAGTGGCTTCCTCTAACAATTGAGAAGCCACAGACGCCATTTCGTGAAATTCGTTTCATGTTTATGTTTGTTCCTGTGCGTTAAACATGTTTAAGACAATTGAAGGGGCCGCCGACTGTGAAATACGGTCTGTAATTCGTTTTTTTGAAAGCTAGGAATGTTCTACCAAGTGAGATTCATCACCAGATCTGTCAAGTGTATGGTGACAATGCGATGAGGGATAGCATGGTTAGGAAATGGGTTCGGATGTTCAATGAAGGACGAGAGAACGTGCACGATGAGACGCGAAGTGGGCGTCCATCTTTGGTGAATGATGATTTGGTGCGTAAGGTTAACGAAAGAGTGCGTGACGACAGACGTTTCACAATTTCTGATCTGTCCCTACACTTTCCTCAGATTTCAAGGACTCTAGTCTATGACATTGTCAACAGTGGCTAACATCGCAGGTGGCCGCATTCTATGAGGAGGATACACAAAAACTTGTGCCCCACTAAGATAATTGCCTCAAAATGGCGGCGAGTAGGTGGAAAAATATTTTGAAGAATGTAGAATCTGATAACAATAAAATTTTATACGAAAACTTACTCTTTTTTTTTTACAGCGAAACGGCGCCTATTTTCTGAATAAGCCTCGTACAAGTCGCAAAATAATGTTGCTCGCATTCTCCGGCAATGATTGCACGGTCCTCTTATAAATTTGAAATTTCTGGCTTAAAATTCCAAGTGCATTTTCCACCACTCTGTATCAGGAAGGCATATAATTGAAGTTGCTTTTCTCATTGTCCCCTTTGCTCTGCGATCCCGGGTAAGGTTTCAATAAGTAAGTCTGCAGAGGAAACGCCTCGTCACCCACAATAACATGAGGGGCTAAGCATAATGTTCCGGGAAGCTGTTTATCTTCCGGAATGCCTAGATGAGTTTCTAAATATTTCCCAAGTTTTGAATGTGTAAATATCCCTCCATCGCTATTTCTTCCATGCGATTCTTCTGATTTTCTGCTTCTGAAACACTTGTGAATTCACATACGTTTCTTTGTGTCACTCAGAGCAGCATTTTTCTTTTCTTCATCTAACATCAACGCTACTGCTGCTGTCTTTTAGAAAACGAAAGGGGCTGCAGATTTGTTGGAAATAATCGCAGGCCTCCTAACACGTGCTGGTGTGGAAGGTGAATGAATACGACGGGCAGTGTGAACACAGCCCTTTCTGACGGAACGAAGATGGAACAGTGACGGGACGGAAACGTGACGCATAGTGTGAATCGGCCCTTATTCTGCCCCATAAATTAAGTAAGTTAGTTTGTTCGTTTGTTGGCTTGTTTATTTGACAATTTGCAGAATGATAAGTAAGGAAAGAACTCTAGGATTAGGACCTTTATGAAAATTTCAACGACTCCTACCTCCCCAGAATTCTTTTCAAAGCCCATCAGAGTTCAAAGACCTTGCAGTAATCTTGTGCCATTTAACAAATCAGTGCGATCGGAAAATACCGTCAGTGGTAATTACAAGTCTGCACGAAGACGTCCTTGGCCTATTTCAAGCTAAATTTCTGGAACCGTGCTTGAGAAGCGGTGGAAAAACTGTCGTGATAGCTGGCGACCCTTTTCAGACACCAACAGGTTACCTCCTGCCTAAAAGCCTATGCCAACAACATTACTGGGAAATCCACGAAACTGCTCGTACAATTGAACGAGCAGCTCATCATTATGGTGGTGTCAGCTGCTGTCAACACGATATTAAATGTCAAAATGCTCTATTGTTATCTACAATAAGTGGATGGTCTGTGGCGGGACTAATGTCAGGCGAATGTAAAGTTTAATTACTGTGCCGGATTGACAGTTCTCACCTCGTGTGAGAAAAAAAAAACTTTTAAAAACAGTTGTTATGGAAGACAGTTTATAATATGGCGGGAGACTTCAGAAGGAACAAAGGTGCGCCTGAAATCTCTCACATCTCTTTCTTTTTATTCTCGTACAACTTCTCTTTGTACTGCTCGAATGCACTGGTATTTTGTTTTCTTCTTAGTCAGTTGACAGCCACGCAGAAGAACGACACATTTCATGCTTCTATAAAACCCAGTTTTCCATCGCTGTGTCCACAAAAGCCTGTAACTGGACCCTAGTCGGAGCCAGATAAATCGAGTAGACAACTGTAGACGTACCATTCAATGAAATGCTAAAAGATTTCTTATACTACGAGACTTACAAGGTAACAAGACAGGCAATGCATAACGAAAATTAAAGCGCGTTCGTGTAACCATTTTTGCAGTGGAAAGCAGTAAATATTACATATCCTGTGGGTGTGTGTTTTTGTAGCCTTATATACCCACCCGAAAAAAATCCTCAGCACGCCTACCTTCGGAGGGGAAGTAAAGCCGTCGGTCCCATGTCGTAGATTTGCGGCATGTAAAAGATCCCTAAATTTACGTGGAAGTCGGAATTTAGGCAAAATTACTACCGGACATCTTTCTCGCCCGC
>Ga0131853_10006716_pt1 | contig 20782 bp, 16 predicted proteins | sample TergutLab28metaG_FD_92764 | JGI IMG/M metagenome (GOLD analysis project Ga0131853, IMG submission 92764) | Labiotermes labralis P1 segment gut microbial communities from Petit-Saut dam, French Guiana - Lab288 P1 (version 2) (version 2) | ecosystem: Host-associated > Arthropoda: Insects >...
AACGCATTGAATCTTGGATGAACAACTATCCTCGAAGAATCTTGAACTACAAAACACCACACCAACTCTCTGCTTAATTCTATTTGGTAATACTTGGTGGGCATTTAAACTTGCATTCTTCAGGGCAGCAAATTCTGTGTAAAAACTACTGGAAGTTTCTAGCTAATTATGGTATAGTTTAATGGAGTATGCACGTTTAAAGGAGACATTGGATGGAATATCTAAAAGCGACTGAGCTGTCGTTTGACCCAAGGCTACAAATTAGTGAGATGGTGGTAGATGCATTTTACGATTTAATAAAGCATTTTCCTAGTGAGACTATTCCAAAAATAATAAAGGCTTTAGCAGCTAGTCTAGTGCTTGAGCATTTTTATGTAGCAACGGAGGGTGAAGAAGTTGCGTCAATTGTCGCAGTTAAGGCAGATAAGCCGCCGCCTATAAATCTTGAACGGAAAATCTTAGTTAAACATTTAGGACTTATTAATGGCAATATAGCTTATGAAATGCTTGATAAATATATGGTGAATCATAAATACCCGTTTGAGTTGTCTCCACTGACCGGCTCAATTGAAATTGTAGCAACATCATCTAAGTACCGGGGTTTAGGTGTGGCCGCCGGGCTTGTAGAACATGCCTTGGCGCAGTTTCCGCACACAGAATATGTACTTGAGGTTATAGATACCAATAAACCAGCAATTCGACTTTATGAAAAATTGGGTTTTTGCGAGATTACGCGAAAAGAAGCACCGAATCATAGTGGGTTTAATTACTTCTTATATATGAGTAGGCGCAGTTCTTGACCGGTATTTGGGTCAAAAACTTTAGCCGGTTTTTGGGAGCGTAGCGAACAAAAGACTTACCTCAGTAGGCGCAGTTTCGTCAGCCGGTTTGTGAGAGTAGCGAGCAGAAGACTTACCTTAAACACTAGAAGGAGATTTTATGTACAAGCGTGTAATTATAAAACTGAGCGGTGAAGCCCTCTCAGGTATGGACGGGAATATTTTGTGCCGTAAAAAGGCAGAGACTATAGCATATGAGCTGGTTCAGATAAGTAGCACTACGGATGTTTCCGTTGTTGTTGGCGGCGGTAATGTTTGGCGGGGGCGTTCGTCAGATTCTAAGATGCTGCGCGTCAAGTCGGATCAGATGGGTATGCTTGCCACTGTTATGAATGCCATTTATATGGCCGATGTAGTGAGGGGTCTCGGCGCAAAGTCGGTGGTTTTGACGCCTTTTGCTCTTAGTAATATGAGCGAGCTTTATTCTATGGAGCTTGCAAATGAATATTTTGAAAAAGGTTATGTTGTCTTTTTCGCAGCAGGGATTGGGCATCCGTTTTTTTCTACGGATACTATTCCCGTACTTAGAGCTTGTGAGCTTGATGCGGACGCTATTCTTTTTGCAAAAAATATTGATGGTGTGTATGACGATAACCCAAGTAAAAATAAAGAGGCCAAGCGTCTTGGTAAAACAACTTACAGCCACATTATAGAAAACAGGCTGGAGGCTATGGATTTAGAGGCTATGGTTATGTGCGAGAAAAACGATAAGCTATCGCTTGTGTTCAATTTGAACCATCCGAATTGCCTTAAAATAGCTATATCCGGGGACGAGAGCTTCTTCGACTTCGGGACAATGATAAGAAAAGAATATTAGGAGGGATATTATGTCAGAAGTAAAACAATACGAAGAGAAAATGCAAAAAACTATAGGAAGCCTTGAGGCTGATCTTAGCACCATACGTGCGGGGCGTGCAAATCCTAAAATACTTGATAAAATCAAGGTTGATTATTATGGCACTGAAACGCCGCTTAGCCAAGTTGGAAACGTTACTGTTCCAGAGGCTAGACTTATTCAGATTCAGCCGTGGGATTCGGGCGTGATCAAGAATATCGAAAAGGCTATCCAAGCTTCCGACCTTGGCATTAACCCTTCAAGCGACGGTAAGGTTGTGCGCCTTGTGTTCCCTGAGCTTACGGAAGATCGCCGTAAGGAGCTCACAAAAGACGTTAAGAAAAAAGGTGAAGACGCTAAAGTAGCCATTCGAAACGTTCGCCGTGATGCGCTTGATACGTTCAAAAAACAAGAGAAAAAGAGCGAGATAACAGAAGACGATTATACGAGCCTTGAAAAGGATATCCAGAAATTGACCGACAAGTTTATCGCGGATATTGATAGTATTGTTGAGGCTAAGAATAAAGATATCATGACGGTGTAGAGAGATTTACCCTGTCGAGAGCGGTTTTTTATTTATCTAGCAATAGTTGTTAAGGGTGTAGGGCGCACAATGTGCGCCCAAAATAAGTAGGCGCAGTTCTTGACCGGGGTTCATGAGATAGGAATGTCAAATGTCCAATGACTGTCAACCGCCGGTCGGCTTTTGAGAGCAAAGCGAGCAAAAATTTACTCAAAAGAGCTACGAGAGGCAAAAGTATTATGAAAATCAGAATTTTTTTTTAGTTGCAGGATTTTTTTACTTACAGCTTGTATTGAAAATACCCAAGAGCCAAGTAGTAATGATACTGAGGCTTTGGCAGGATTCATAGAGATTCAGAGCGGCACTCTATATATTACGCCGGTGGAAGTCTTTATGCTCCACCGCCAAGATCACGACGATGTTCATGTTTATGATCCTGCTCTGCGATCTATTGTGTATATCGATCCGTATGACTCAGAGAGGCTTGAAGAGTTTGGGCTTAGTTTGTACGACTTTCCAAGTGGGATTCATATACGCCCGAATTGGCATAGTGAAGAGCATTGGTATTATGTGGAGCAGGCCGGAATTGAAGTCATTGCGGCTAAAATTACCGATGAGTCGGAGTTTGTATTTGTGGATAATTTATTGCTTTTTGACACCAATCCGGAAGGTAGTAGGTTGCGAATTACAAATGAGGTGGATGAGTTTTTGCAGTATTTGTTCCCTACGGTTGTTCATTTTGTCGAAGTGTATGACGGCAGGGTAATAAGATTGGTACAGGACTTTGGGTTTACATTTTAAATATAGCTTTTAAGAGGTATGAATGGAAAAAGATATTGATTTAGCGAATCTTCCGAAACATATAGCATTCATCATGGACGGAAACGGCCGCTGGGCAAGAAAACGCGGCCTGCCTCGCAATTTAGGGCATAAAGCGGGAGCGGAAACTTTAGAGCGACTTTTGGAAGAGGCGGCCAAACTGGGCATTTCATATGTCACGGTGTACGCCTTTTCTACTGAAAACCGTGATCGACCCGCAAGTGAAGTCGAATACTTGATGGGGCTTATGAGTAACTATATAGATAACAATATCGCAAGGGTTGAAAAGAACAATTACCGCATAAGGATAATTGGAAACCTCGATATGATGGATGCGGCTCTTGTTAAGAAGATTAGAGATTTAGAAGAACTGACTAAAGGGAAGACAGGGCTGTCGTTTAATATAGCCCTATACTACGGTGGGCGCGATGAAATTGTGCGGGCTGTAAAAAAGATTGTGGATAGTGGTAGAGGAGCGGATGAAATAACGGAAGAGTTAGTCTCTGCACATCTGGACACATATGAAATTCCTGATCCCGATTTGATAATACGAACCAGCGGTGAAATGCGGCTTAGTAATTTTTTGATTTGGCAGAGTGCGTATAGTGAAACTTATTATTGTGAGAAGCATTGGCCTGACTTTGGCATAGAAGATTTAATAGAAGCTATTGCGGATTATCAGAGTAGGGTTAGACGGTTTGGAAAGTTGTAGTTTTCGCGGTAATGTCTCGTTCACTTGTGAACCTTGATATTGCCACGATGTTACGATCAGCATGAATCTTTAGGAACTCTTCTCTATAGCTAAATCACTTTAAAACGGGCCCAAACGAAGCTGAAAAGTTTCGGCCGTTGGCCGTCGGCTTATAGCTGACAGCTTCTGGGAGTTTTCTGATGAAGATGCAATCCGTGTTAACAACAGCCTACGCATATTTTGTAGTGCCGGATTCTGGGCAATAAAGCAATTCCGTGTGAAAAACAGCCTTCGCAAATTTTGTAATGCCGGATTCTGGGCAATAAAGCAATTCCGTGTGAAAAACAGCCTTCGCATATTTTGTATTGCCGGATTCTGGGCAATACAAAATATAGCGTAAGGATGATTTTGAACCAGAATTGCTATAAAAATATAGCGTAAGGATGATTTTGAACCGGCATTGCTTTGGGCTATTTTAAGTAGATTTAGTATACTACCCATTAAAACGAATTCAATGGGTTCCCGTAGTTCCCAAACCCGTCGGGTGAGTAAGGGCGCACATTTTGCAAGAAAGGTTTTAGCGTCGCAGACTCAAAACCGCAAGATTAACAATATTTTTATTAAAAAACATTACTTAGCTCTGAATTTTTCCCCTCTCAGCGGAAAACGGCACTGATTTACGCACTGGAAGCATGTGCGTAAATCCATTGCCTCGGGAAAGCGTGCCGCCGGCTGCGCTGATAGATACTTCATCCGCTGCGCCGACGGGTTCCTTTTGCCCGCCTGAGGAGAATCGGCTGGAACCGGAAGAAAATCCGGACGCTCCGAAGGAGCGTTATTTGCCTCGGGGCTCCCGGAAAACGAAGTTTTTTGGGGTGGCCTACGGCAAAAATTCTGAGACCGCAAGGCATTGCGAAGCAAGATATACCTTGCTTGCAAGGTGCAGCCTATTCATTCCTACATTATTAAATTCGTGCAAGCCTTGAAGCAGGCGAAGCCCGACCTACGCAAGCAAGCTTGCTCAGTCCGGGTAGATACCTGCTGAGACTTTCACGATAGGCCGGAGGTATCTTTTGCGAACACGAATTATCTCAAGTGTAATACTTTTCCCCGTCATAGCCCTTGCAATTGTTGTAGGCGGTGTGTGGCTTAGAGCTTTTATGCTTTTAGTTTCTGTAGTAGGGATGAGCGAGTGCTACAAAGCTCTTGGAGCTAAGCACATCGCCCTAAACGCATTGAGCTATGTGATGCTCGTATGCTATTATCTGCTTTTAGGCAGGGCGGATGACAATATTTTTATAATGCTTTTTGGTATGTTTATCATTTTTAATCTCATACTATTTACTTTGCGGCATGAAAAGATTAGCCCTCAGAATGTTATGGTTAATATTTTCGGGTTTTTCTATGTTGGGATTTTACTTTCTAACGTTTTTTTAGTGCGTGCACATGAGTTTGGTGCGTATTTTGTATGGCTTATATTTATTAGTGCGTGGGCGTGTGATACATTCGCTTACTTTTCAGGGATGCTTATGGGTAAACGCAAGCTAGCCCCTAAACTAAGCCCTAAAAAGACAGTTGAGGGAGCTATTGGCGGCACTATTGGTGCGGCTTTGGTCGGCGGCTTGTTTGGTTATTTTATGAGCATAGAAACCGAGCTAAATTTAATAGTGCTTAGTGCAGCTATAGGCTTTTTTGGTGCTATATTTGCGCAGTTCGGTGACTTATCGGCTTCCGCTATCAAAAGGCATATGGGAATTAAGGATTATGGAAATTTGATACCCGGACATGGCGGTATTTTAGATAGATTTGATTCGGTGATATTTACGGCTCCTGTAATCTATGTAGTTATGCTTAAGCTGTTGTGAAGATGCTTCGCCCGCTATGCGGGTATGTATCAGGGCGGAGCAAGTGGGCGTGCTTTAAGCACACTTGCGTAGATCGGACAAAGCGGCTATGCAAGCACAGAAAGGTAATGTTTTTCAAGAAAAACATTACCACACTTGCCGATTTTAAATCTGCGGCGCTTTAAAAACGGGCTTTAAGAAGGAGTTACTCATGAAAAAACTAGCTATACTAGGCTCTACGGGCTCGGTCGGTACGCAGGCTCTGGACGTTATACGAAATACGAGTGGTTTTTCGGTAGAGGCTTTGACTTGTGATAGGAATATATCGAGACTTTCTAGCCAAATAGAAGAATTTAAGCCTAAATTTGTCTGCGTGACCGATTCGGCTGCATTTGACGAGGCTCACAAACTAATAGGTCAAGGTGTTCAGCTATTTAACGACTTGGAAGAGCTTATAGATGCAAGTTCAGCAGATTTAATGATTAACAGTCTTGTGGGCAGTTCGGGCCTTACGCCTACAATGTGTGCCATTAAAAAGGGCATGGATATAGCCCTTGCGAATAAAGAGACACTGGTTTGTGCAGGTGCGCTTGTAATGGAAGAGGCTAGGTTAAGAGATGTCCGCATAATCCCTGTTGATAGTGAGCATTCGGCCATTTTTCAGTGTTTGCAGGGAAATGTGAGGGGAGACCTTACAAAAATCCATCTGACTTGTTCGGGCGGGCCTTTCCGCACCTGGGAGAGCGAGAAGCTCCATAACATTACGCTGGAGGATGCCCTGAAGCATCCCAATTATTCAATGGGAAAAAAAATCACAATAGACTCTGCAACCCTTATGAACAAAGGACTTGAGATGATAGAGGCTAAATGGCTATTTGACGTTTCGATGGACGATATAAATGTTATAATTCATCCGGAGAGCATAATACACTCTGCGGTAGAGTTTAGGGACGGTGCAGTTTTAGCTCAGCTGGGTACGCCTGATATGCGCGGACCTGTTGCTTATGCTTTGACTTACCCCGATCGTGCAGAGCTTGATATTAAGCGGCTTGATTTCTTCGAGTTTAGCCAGCTTAATTTTGAAAGACCACGTTATGAGGACTTTCCTGCGCTCACGCTTTGCAAAGAGGCCATGCGCATAGGCGGAACAATGCCTGCGGTTTTAAATGCGGCTAATGAGGCGGCTGTTGCACTTTTCCTTCGAGGCAAAATTAAATTTTTAGACATTCCTTTGATTATAGAAAAAGCGATGGCGGCATATACTTATAGAGGAAACTACTGCTCAGTAGGCGAAGCTCGTAAGCCGGTTTTTGAGAGACTTACCATATCTGACGTGCTTGAGGCCGATGCATTCGGCAAACAATATGTTTATGAGGTGACGGGATGCCTGTAATGTCAACGATTATTACCCTTTTGATATTTACTGTTATAGTTGTGGCTCATGAATATGGGCATTTTATCGTGGCAAGAAAATGCGGCATACTCGTAGAAGAGTTCGCGGTAGGACTTGGCCCAAAGATAATCGGCTGGCAGCGGGGGGAGACCCTTTTTACTATCCGAGCAGTTCCTTTAGGTGGATTTTGCAAGATGCTTGACGGGGAAGCGGATAAACCAAGCGGCCCTCGAGCATTTAACTCAAAAAAAGTATGGCAGCGCATAGCTGTTTGCCTGGCCGGGGTTGTTATGAACTTTTTATTGGCTGTTGTGCTTGGGGCGTTACTTATATCTTTCAGTTCTATGAGCACTACGACTGTAGCTTCGGTTGTTCCGGATTCACCTGCTGAGCGTGCTGGATTAATGCCGGGGGATAGGCTTATTCGAATAGATGGTAGTTTGGTTCATTCATTTGAGCATATCGGCCGCTCTCTAAGCAGGTCGGGCGGGGAACAAATAGATATAGTCATTCGGCGAGATGGCTCTAGGCAAACTGTCTCTTTAGCGGCAGAGCCGGGAGTTAATGTATTTGGTCATCCGGGCTATTTTATGGGTATTTCGACCGAGTCTAGGGCCGGATTTCTAAGCCCTGTTAGAGAGTATTTTCCTGTAGCAGGGCCGATAGAGATGCTAAGGGGCGCATTTGGGCTTTCCGTATACTCTGTTACGATGGTACTTGATGGCCTTTCAATGCTTGTGACTCGTCAAGTCGACGTCGGGGATATGGCGGGGCCGCTTGGCGTGGGGCAGATGATTGACACGGGCTTGCAGGTTACGGTTGAAACGGAAGAGCCTGTTCGGACTACGGCTATGTTTATCATCCAGGTTGCTATGCTGTTGAGCGCGAATTTGGCGGTTTTGAACTTACTTCCTATCCCTGCGCTTGACGGTGGGCGGATAGTCTTTCTCATAATTGAAGGGGTGCGCAGAAAACCGTTGCCAGCGGAAAAAGAGGGATGGATTCACCTTGCGGGGTTTGTGTTTGTTATAGGCTTAGCTATTTTGATCTTGTTTAATGATATTTTGAGGATAGTGCTATAATTAACTTCGCGAAAGTCTCAGCAGGTATTTACCCGGACGGAGCAAGCATGCTTGCGCAGGTCGGGCTTTGCCTGCTTCAAGCCTTTCGCGAGCTTAATGCCGGTACGAATCGGCTTGTGCGCTAAGGCGTCTAGGAAGTCTCTCTTTCGCTTTGCGAAAGAGACCGGACAATCGGTTTTGCACTTAAATCATGTGTAAAACCTCTGTCCTGACTAGCCATCCGATTTCCCTCACTCCGGCAAAGCGACTGTGCAAGCACAGTATATCTTGCGGACTTTAGTCTGCGACGCTTAGAAGTTTATGGGTTGTTGGCTGTAAGGGGACATCTGTGCACCCGATAATACAGACTTGGCAATTCATATATTGACGGCGTGGCATGTAAGCCGCCGCCCACAAACGAATGCTTTATATTATTTCCTTTGGAGGTAAGTACCATCATGAACAGACGAAAAACCAGAGTCATATCTGTTGGTAATGCAAAAGTAGGCGGAGATAGTCCTATCACCGTACAGTCCATGACCAATACAAAGACTCGAGATATAAAGGCTACTGTAGAGCAAATAAAACGGCTTGAAGATGAGGGTTGTGAGATAATTCGTGTGGCTGTAAGCGATATGAAGGACGCGGCTGCCATTGCAGAGATCAAGAAAAATATTCGCTTGCCGCTGGTTGCCGATATTCATTTTGACTATAGATTGGCGATTTCGGCTATAGAAAACGGGGCGGATAAAATTCGGATAAACCCCGGCAATATCGGATCTAGGGAACGTATTTTAACTGTTGTGAATAAGGCGAAGGAACATAATGTGCCGATTAGAATAGGAGTAAATTCGGGTTCTTTGGAGAAAGAGTTGCTTGAGAAGTATGGAGGGGTAACTGCGGAAGGACTCGCTGAGAGTGCTATCAGAAATGTGCGGATAGTGGAAGATTTGGGCTACGATAATTTGGTAGTTTCTATGAAAAGTTCGTCTGTTCCTATGTCAATTGATGCGCATAAGATTTTATCGGCAGCTGTGGACTATCCACTGCACATAGGAATTACAGAATCAGGGACAAGCTATGCAGGAACTATACGTTCAGCTGTAGGTATAGGCATACTTTTAGGACTTGGAATCGGTGACACGATAAGGGTATCTCTTACAGGCGACCCTGTGGAAGAGGTTCGCGCCGGCAAAGAGATATTAAAGAGCTTGGAGCTTCGCAAATTTGGCGTTAACTTCGTATCGTGCCCTACTTGCGGGAGGACGGATGTTGATCTTATCGCTATTGCGAATAAGGTAGAGGATAGGCTTAAGAAAGTCAACAAGGACATCACCGTGGCTGTTATGGGCTGTGTGGTTAATGGGCCGGGAGAGGCAAAAGATGCGGATATTGGTATAGCCTGCGGACGTGGTCTTGGGGTTATTTTTAAGAAGGGCGAGTTACTTCGGAAGGTTTCGGAGGAGGACTTGGCTACGGAGTTGCTTAAGGAGATTGAGGAAATGTGATGTTTGATATGAGATGAGGGACGCCTGGGTACGTCCCTTTGATTGTTGATAAACATGTTTTTTAGCGCCGCAGGCTAAAATCCGCAAGAGTGGTAATATTTTTCTTTAAAAACATTACCTTGCTGTGCTCTTGCGCAGCCGCATTTACCCGACCTTCGCAAATGTGCCTGCAGCACGCCCAATGCTCCCTCCGGGTACATACCCGCCTGAGGGAAATTGGCTGACTAATCAGAACAGAAGTTTTGCTCATGATTTAAGAGCAAAACCGATTGCCCGGCCACTTTTGCAAAGCGAAAGGGAGACTTCCTAAACGTCTGGGCGCACAAGCCGATTCGTATCTACGGTAAGCTCCCCAAAGCGCAGTGCATTTTGGGGGCAGGACTTTAAGGAGTTAACACAATGAAAAAAACTTTTAGCGAGGCTTTTGGGCCCGTTAATTTACCTTCGGAGATTAGGGCTGTTTTTGAGCCGACTTACATAGATAGCGCAAAGGCGAACAAGCAAGATAGGTCGCTTAGCGTCTGTATATCGTCAGATAAAGAGATAGAGAGAAACAAGATAGAAGAGCTAGAGAAGGCTTTGATTACTGAGCTTGCTGGATTTAGCCGTGTGAGTGTGGTAGTTAGCATCAATGCCACAGTAGATATAGTTCTTGATAGGCATTTGGGTCAAGAACTTAAGCCGGTTTTAGAGAGCGAAGCTAGCAAAGAAATTACCACTTCTACTCCTGTCGATTTGGACAAGTTCTTCTTGGATTCTTGGGATGAAATTGTTAGAGAGGCGTCGAACGATTGCCCTTCTTTTAGCTTTTTCTTGGCGGGTTCCGTTGTGGAGAGTGTAGACGGCGCCGTAAAGATAGGGCTAAAGAGCAAGGGCTCTTTTCTCGTGCGTGGAAAGGGGTTGTCCAAGCTCATTGTAGATTATATGCAGAGTAAGTTTGGGCTTATCTATACTGTGGATTTTTATGATTTGGACTTTCAGGTAATGGACGACACGGGGGAGCACCAGGCAAACGATATGAAAGCGAGAGAAGCCGTCTCCAGCGGGGTGCGTGGGGATGATGAATCACCTTCACAGCCTCACATGCCTAAGAGCGCACCTACCGCAAGTAATGTGCCTAAAAAGAGGCCCGCTCCTGCTGGGAGCAAACATGCAAACGGTAAACCTGCATTTAATGGCGGGCAACGTAGACGGAAAAAGGGTACAGTTATCATAGACGAGCCTCATATAGTGGACACAAAGCTTAATGAGGAGCTTTTTAACCAAGATACGATAGTTATAGGCGGCAAAGTGTTTGAGCTTGCAACAAGAGAGACAAAGACGGGTAACTTAATCGTCACATTTGATATCACTGACGGCTCAGGGTCCATTACATGCAAGTTTTTTATGGATAAGGAAATTTATGGGGCGGACTTTGCTCCTGTGCTTGGCGTGGGGAGTAATTTGAGTGTCAAAGGCACGGTTACTTATGACGACTTTATCAAAGAGACAGTTATAATGGTTACGGAGATTGCTGTTATGGAGGGCAAGAGCTCGTCTGTAAGGAGCGACAATGCTGATGTTAAGCGGGTTGAGCTTCATCTGCACACGCGCATGAGCGATATGGATGCGACGAACTCCGCAAGTGACTACATAAAACGTGCTGCAAGCTGGGGGCATAAGGCTATTGCGATAACTGACCATGGCGTTTTGCAGGCCTATCCTGAGAGTTTTGATGCGGCTAAGAAACATGGAGTTAAGGTAATTTACGGCGTTGAGGCATATTTGATTGACGATATGGGAGCAATCTGTAAATATACCAAAGGCCAAGATATAGATGCTGAGTTTACAGTGTTTGACATAGAGGCTACGGGGCTTAATAAAGAAACCGAGTACATCATAGAAATAGGCGCTGTGAAAATTAGAGGCGGCGTTGTTGTGGACGAATTTTCAGCGCTAATTGATCCGGGCGTAGCAGTTCCTGCAAAGATAGTGTCATTGACTGGCATTACAGATGAGATGCTTAAAGGTAAGCCAAAGATAGATGATGTGCTTGAAAAATTCCTTGAGTTTGCCGGGGATTCTGTACTCACTGCGCATAGCGTAAGCTTTGATGCAGGCTTTATCGGCACTTGGGCGAAGAGACTCTATGATAGAATTTTGAAAAATACTTTGCTAGACACTTTGGAGCTTAGCCGAGCGCTCTATCCTGAGCTTAAAAGCCATAAGCTTAATCTTGTGGCCCAGCATTTGGGGATAGAGCTTAAAAGCCATCACCGTGCTGTGGATGATGCAAGAGCCTGTGCGGGAATTTTACTTGAGTGCTTTAAAAAATTGCGAGGCTCTGATGGTGTATCAGTAGGCGCAGTTTCGTCAGTCGTTTTTGAGAGCGAAGCGAACAAAAAATTTACATCAATAACGCTGGACGATATAAATGCGCAGGTAAGCGGCGCAATTGATAAGTCGAAGCTTAAAAGTAATCACGCAGTTATTTTGGTGAATTCTCAAGAGGGGCTACGTAACCTTTATGAGCTTGTCTCAAAGGCACATATTGAATATTTCCACAGGCGGCCGCGAATACCTAAAAGCGAGTATATGAAGTATTCAAAGGGTCTTATGATAGGAACGGCTTGCGAAGCGGGTGAGCTTTATCAGGCAATTCTTAACAATGCGCCGCTTAGCCATATCGAGTCGTTAGCTAGTTTTTATGATTATTTTGAGATTCAACCTGTGGATAATAACGCCTTCTTATTGCGTGAGGGGCGAGTAGGCTCTCGTGAGGAGCTTATGGAAACAAACAGGCGCATTGTGAAATTAGGCCATGAGTTTAACAAGCCTGTAGCGGCTACTTGTGATGTGCATTTTTTAGAGCCTGAAGATGAGGTCTATAGGCGGATTATTATGGCCGGCAGCGGCTTTGATGACGCTGACTTACAAGCCCCGCTGTATTATAGGACGACAGAGGAGATGCTTTCGGAGTTTGAGTATTTGGGGGCAGATGCGGCATACGAGGTTGTGGTAACAAACACTAATCTCATAGCCGATATGTGTGATGAGATAAAGCCTATCCCTGACGGAACCTTCCCCCCGGTGATCGAGGGCTCGGACGAGGAACTTAGAAGGCTGTGCGAAGAGCGGGCACGAGAAATTTATGGGGATGAATTGCCTGAGATGGTTTCTGCTCGGTTAAATCGTGAGCTTGATTCGATTATATCAAACGGCTTTGCTGTTATGTATATTATTGCGCAAAAGCTGGTGTCAAAGTCAGAGTCGGATGGGTATTTGGTAGGCTCTAGGGGGTCTGTTGGCTCTTCTTTTGCAGCGACTATGAGCGGGATTACTGAGGTTAACCCTTTGCCGCCGCATTATGTTTGCCGCTCATGCAGATTCTCTGATTTTGACTCGGATTTGATTTTGGACTATAAGCAGACGAAGCCCGGCAATTCGGGCTGTGATATGGATGATAGGGATTGTCCGAACTGTGGGGCAGCGCTTCACAAAGATGGGCATGACATACCGTTTGAGACTTTCTTAGGCTTTGAGGGTGATAAGGAGCCGGATATTGACCTAAACTTCTCAGGGGAGTATCAGTCGAGGGCGCATGATTATGCAGAGGAGCTGTTCGGCAAGGAGTATATCTTCAAAGCGGGAACGATTTCGACTGTGGCTGATAAAACAGCCTTTGGCTATGTTAAGAACTATATGGAGGACCGCGGTAAAGCTGAGCGCGGGGCCGAAATTAATCGCATCAAGAAGGGCATAACGGGGGTTAAAAAGACCACGGGGCAGCATCCGGGCGGACTTATGGTTGTGCCAAAGGGTAAGCGGATATACGACTTTTGCCCGATCCAAAGGCCTGCCAATGATATGAAAAGCTCAGTTGTGACGACCCATTTTGACTATAATGCGATAAGTGGGCGGCTTTTAAAGCTTGACCTGCTTGGTCACGACGTTCCGACGATTATTAGGTATCTGCACGACAATACGGGTGTTGACCCGCAGGGAGTTGACCCGAGCGATAAACATGTGATTGCGCTGTTTAGTTCACCTGAGCCGCTTGGACTTACGGCGAATGAGATTGGGTGCAAGACTGGAACTTTGGGACTTCCGGAGTTTGGCACGGGCTTTGTTAGGCAGATGCTTGTAGACACTGTGCCTAATTCATTTTCTGACTTGGTGCGGATTTCGGGGTTATCGCACGGGACTGACGTTTGGCTGAACAATGCCCAAATGCTTATTAAAGACGGAATATGTACCCTTGAGAAAGTTATATCTACCCGTGACGATATTATGGTTTATCTGATATCTAAGGGGTTACCGAGGCTTAAATCATTCCAAATAACGGAGGATGTGCGCAAGGGTAAGGGTCTTAAGAGCGAGTATGAGGATTTGATGCGTGAGCATGATGTGCCTGAGTGGTATATCGAGTCGTGTAACCGTATCAAGTACATGTTCCCAAAGGGTCATGCGGTGGCGTATGTTCTCATGACTATGAGGATAGGGTATTTTAAGCTGCATCATCCGCTGAGCTTTTACGGTGCGTCATTTAGCGTGAAGTATGACGATTTTGATTATGAGATTATGTGTAAGAGTGCAGAGACTGCGAAGAGAGAGCTTGGAAGACTAAGGTCACTAGGAAACGACGTTGCAGCTAAGGAGAAGTCAACGCTTAATATGCTGGAGCTCGTATGTGAGATGTATGCGAGGGGGCTTAATTTCGTACCATTGTGCTTGTATACTGCCCATGCGACTAAGTTCTTGGTGACGGATGACGGGCTTATGCCGCCTTTGTGTGCAGTAGCTGGACTCGGTGAGACAGTTGCGCAGAACATTGTCGAGGCGAGGGAAGAGGGCGAGTTCTTTACGATAGATGATTTCAGGGAGCGGACGAAGGCGACCAAGACTGTGATTGAACTTTTGAAGAAAACAGGTGTGCTTGAGGGGATGCCGGAGACTAATCAGCTGAGTTTGTTTTAGAGCCTACCCCACAATATAGTCGTACAACTTTAAAAGTAGCTAAAGAAAACACTGGCATTCTTTCGTTAGATGAGGAAATGCCGGCGAAGCATTCGTGCAAATCTTCGATTTGCACTCAAAGTACTGGAAGGAGTAAACTAAGAGGCGATGACGAAGGATTACGGTAGAATGACAAATTTTATTGGCTATTCTTAATGTTGTTTGACTATAAGCAATCTCACGCCTTTTAGGAATTTTTCCGCATTATTTCTCAAGATTATTATGTCATCAACATAGCTCGACAATGCGCAAAAATTAGCATAGACGAATAATAGCTGGACTTTGGTTAATTGATACTTTTACCTTTTCATGCTATAATTGATATATGATTAAATCACTTTAAAACGGACCAAAACGGAGGAGAAAAGCTCCGGCCTCTGGGAGTTCTCTGATGAATCTGCAATTCCGTGTGAAAAACATCCTTGGCAAGTCTTGTATTGCCGGATTCTGGGTAATACAAAACGCAGCTGGAGGATGTTTTGAACCGGACTTGCTTTGGCACTATTATAAAGTAGATTTAGTAGATTATATTTTTTATAAGGAAGTGGTTTTGTGGGTAATATGCTTGTGTGGGGTATAGGTTTTGGCCCTATTATTATTGTTGCATTGATAATGATTTTTATAATGCGGTCTGTCAATAAGAACGGGGGGACTCTTGGGGCGAAACAAAAAGTTTTTAATATAATTGCATCGTCTCAAGTATATTCTGTTTCTGAAATTTCTAAGCTTTCAGGTATTAGTGAAGAGAGATTAATTCCAATTCTTCAATATATTATTTCTCATTCAAATACAGATTGGGAGGGAACGGGTCAATATTCTCTTTTAGGTGATACTGAATTTCTTCGTGGTTCGCGTCTTGATTTGAGTAAAATGGAAATTATTCTTGCTGAAAATAAATCTGCTGAATTTGTAAAGCCCAAATGGGCTTGCCCATACTGTCTATCAAAGAATCCCGGAGAAGAGTTTGCTTGCGGTGGTTGTGGCGCAAGGCGGCAGTCTTAAATATTAGTAAGAGTTAGTAAATGCTAGACGCTCAGTATGCTACGATATACTGGGCTTTTTTATAACAAGCACCAGAAGACCATTCACAATTTATCGGCAAAAGAAGTGCTCAGGTTCAAGTTGTAAGTGAATTGATTATATATAAAGATTTAGGAGAGATGATTTTAATGAGAAAACTATTTTTAGCATCATGGTTTGCAGGAGCGGCTAGCTTGCTGCCTGACTTTGCTGGGGAAGATTTGACTGGAAAAAGAGCTGTATTCATTCCAACCGCTGGCTTACACGAGATGTCTAACCAAGATAGAGAAGCACTAGATTTTATAAACAATGCAGACAAAGAAGCACTTCAAAATCATGGGTTTATTGTTGAGGAATTAGAAGTTTCAAGTGAACCTTACGAAGTGATTGAAAAAAGCATATCTAGCGCTGACGGCATATTTGTATGTGGCGGAAACACCTTTTTCTTGTTGCAAGAGTTAAAGCGTAAAGGCGCAGACAAATTGATTTCTCAGCATATTGAAAAAGGAAAGCTTTATATGGGTACGTCTGCTGGCTCACTTCTGCTACAGAAAGATATTGTGGCAGACGGTGTGGACGACCCAAAGTATGGCCCAGATTTGAATGGTGACTTTTCTGCACTTGGGTTTATTGATTTTTATTTATATGTGCATTACGGTAGTCATTATTGGGGCGATGATGACGAGTATATTAAAGAGTACTATGCCAAGCTTAACTACAAGAAGATAAGCGACAAGCAAGCCGTTACTGTCGATGGTGAAAAAATCGAAATTGTTACAGTACCTTAATGTTGCAGTATAGGCATTTAGCTATGTGCAGTTCAACAATAAGCAGCGAACAGATTATATACTTCCAGTTTTGGTGATATTGAATGATTATTTTTAAAAAGGCATCTATGGAACATGTTGATACTTTGTCTTGTATAAGCCAAGGGGGTGCAGCACTTGTCCAGTCATTAATTCGTCATAGCTCTGTTCCGACACCGCTTCAATAAGAAGCCCTAAGATAATATAGTTTATATTGGCGTACACATGTGCTGCCGAAGGGTAAAATGCAAGTTCGAGCCCTATTAGCCGTGTAATAAACTCGTCAGTCGATTCTGTAGCTGATGCTCGCCTGAAACGCCTTTCGTCACTTGTAAAGCCGCTTGTGTGGTGCAAAAGGTTGTAGATGGTTAATTTAGAGCATATACTTATAAATTGAAAAGTGAATGAAAGAATTTGTAAGCAATATACACTATTTAATACTTAATTTTTCATACTTGGAGAATAATAGGAATACTTCTCATTTCGTATAATTTATCTTGACGCAGCCTTAAAAATCATATAAAATAAATTATATAAAATTGAATAAGATAAACATTTCCGGTTGGCAGATATGATATCTATCTGTTTCAAGATACTTAGCTTCAGGGTGGAGAGCTTTTTGAGAAGTTTTTCGTTCTTTGTGGAAATGCATGCTTATAGCGGAGGACTTCTTAAAGAAGTTCTCCTTTTTAATGTCTTCAGAAAAATCTAGGGAACAACTCTCTATAGTAAAATAAGAGCGTTGATAGGAAGTCTTGCCGGATTGGTTATTAGCAATGTTTGTCAGGATAATTACGGCTGTGTGAGCAAAGGAGGTAAGCAATTATGAAAAAGCAAACAATTTTCGTAACTATTACGTCGATGATTGTGTGGATTATTTTAATGGAGAGCTTTTCTTGGCGGAATGTTATTGTCGGCATGATTCTGGGTGTACTTATATCATATTGCTCAAGCACACTTCTCCCTAACTCAAAAGGACATTCAAAAAAGATTGAGCACCTCAAGTTTCATAAACTTATTACATATCCACTTTGGTTAATTGTCAAAGTTTATAAGGACGGGTTCTCTCTTATGAAGATAGTCATTATTGGTGCCAAGTGTGGAATAGTGAAAGAGCGACTTGAGTTAGAAAGTGAAATATTGCGTACGATATTGACTGATTCCGTTACGCTTACTCCGGGCACTATATGTTTAGAGTTGGAGGAGAGAGATATCACAGTCCTATGCATAGGTGACAAAAAAAACCAGGATTCCCTGATGCTATTGACAGCTTGCGTAGCATTGAAAGAAAACTGCGAAAAGCAGAGGACACAGTTAAATGTCCCTGATAGCTTATTTGCCCCTCACAGATAGAATAAATACAAAAAAGGAGTCTATCGTTAAAAAAGACAAGCTGAAGCACTTCGCTTTCTATTACGCCTTTGCACATGCTTTATAATATTTTTGACTTTCTAAAACGAAAGAGGTAAGTTATGATTATACAAAATCTAAAAGTAAAATTAAGAGAGGCCGTGTTTGCTGTAATGCCCGTAACATTTGTCATACTGCTTCTAGGCTTCACCATTGTACCAATGCCAGTTGACGTGGTTCTAATGTTTTTGGTTGGGGCAGGGTTTGTTATTTTTGGATTAGCCGTTTTTACGCTGGGTGCAGAAATGGCTATGACACCGATGGGGGATTCGCTCGGTTATTATATCGTTAAAAAAAGGAATACTGCATTTTTGATTTTTATGGGGTTAGTTTCGGGTTTTATAATAACTATTGCTGAACCAGGCTTAATAGTACTGGCGGAGCAAGTTCCGGGTATCCCTTCCCTAGTTTTGATTGTTACCGTGGCGACAGGTGTTGGAGTCTTTCTTGCTATCGCCTTTCTCCGAACGGTTTTGAACATGTCACTACAGCACATCTTGGTTGTGTTCTACGGAATATTGTTTATACTTGCCGTTTTTGTACCCGAAGATTTTTTGCCTATATCCTTTGATTCCGGCGGTGCTACCACGGGGTCTATGACTGTGCCTTTTATCATGGCACTCGGTGCTGCGGTTGCCCGAAGTAACGGTAACGGAAAATCTGACACCTTTGGTCTTATTGCCATTTGCTCCATTGGCCCGATCATAGCCGTAATGATTTTAGGGATGATATATGACCCAACAGGCGGCAACACTGTGTCCATAATGAGTATTCCGTCATATGATTATGCCGATATGTTATTAGCGGAATTTTTGACAACATTGCCCGTCTACATATGGGAGGTAAGCACTTCTCTTGCGCCCATAGTTTTTCTTTTTACTTTAACAAAGATATTTGCAATGAAATTGAAGATTTTTGCCGTAAAGTTATGGAAAATTAGGGCAAGGCAAGCTATTAGAATTTTCTTCGGCATAATATTCACATTCGGCGGTCTTGTCTTATTTCTTACGGGGGCTAATGTGGGCTTTTTGCTTACTGGAAACCTATTGGGTGAGAGTCTGGCAATGCTGGATAATAAATGGTTGTTAATACCTATAGGTATGATTCTTGGCTTTTTCGTAATAACAGCAGAACCTGCTGTACAAGTTTTGAATAAGCAAGTGGCTGACATTACTGGCGGTGCCATTTCTCGAAAAGCAATGGGGCTGTCGTTGGCAACAGGTGTTGCATTGGCAATAGGCATGTCGATGCTACGGGTAGTTACACATATTCCCATTATGTGGGTATTGTTTCCCGGATATGTACTTGCTATTGGTCTATCCTTCTTTGTGCCTAAAAAATTTGTGTCAATCGCCTTTGATGCTGGTGGTGTTGCAAGCGGCCCTTTAACTTCTGCGTTCCTATTACCGCTTGCAATAGGTGCTTCCTCGGCTTTAGGCGGAAATGTAGCCACCGATGCCTTTGGTCTTATAGCGATGGTCGCTTTGACACCGTTAATAACTATTCAGTTTTTGGGATTGCTCCATGGCCAAAAGCGTTATAGCAAATAAGCAAGGGTTTCAGCAATCTCAGCAAACAAAAAAAGGTCGGAGAGAATGCTCCGACCTTATGATTGATGCTACTAATTATTTTCCATTGTCGCCAGTCCACGTTTCTCTGCATACTTGGACAGCATGAGCACCATTGGCCCGTCGCTCGTGATATTAGTTGCTGTGCCGAAGCTGTCTTGGAGCGGGAACACGGCAAGCATGAGAGCTATGGCAGCGCCGCCATCCTCAAAGCCTAAAACTGCAACGATGAGGCCGAGAGACGCCATTAAAGTACCGCCGGGAACGCCCGGGGCTGATACTGTGAAGATGCATTGCAAGAATATATAGAGAACCATGACCGAGATAGGCGGCAGAGTTCCATAGATTACCATAGACGCCGTCATAGCAAGGAAGATTAGGGTAATCGCTGAGCCGCACATATGGATATGCGCAAACAGCGGCATACCGAAGTCTATCATTTGTTTATTAAGAACTTTTGATTTTTTAGCGCCTTCAAGAGCGACCGCTAAAGTTGCAGATGATGACATAGTGCCTGCCGCAGTCAAGTAAGCCGGGCCGTAGTGGCGGAGTACTTCAAGCGGGTTGCGGCCTGTATAGAGACCTGCGATAACGTGCAAAATTACGAGCCATAATAATTGGACCACGATTATAATAAGTACGGCGGCCAAGAATACAGGCAATTGGATTGTAAATCTTCCGTCATATGCAAGTTGTGCAAACGCTGACGCTATGAATAACGGAAGTATCGGGATAACAATTTTCGTTACTATCGAGAATGTGATATTATGTAAATCTTCCAAAATTTTGCTGAAAGCTTCAGCTTTTGCCCAAACAGCACCAAGACCGATAAAAATAGCCAAGGCCATAGCTGATAAAACAGCCATGATTGGCGGGATGTTCAGCGTAAAGAGCATATCAGGCAGAGCTCTGCGTGCTTCTGCAGTGGCGGGGATTGCGTTAGCCAAAATAGGAACGGCAACTGAGCCTATAGCATACGAGAAGAATGCGGCAGCCACGGAAAACACATATACAAATAAAACTGAGAAACCTAAGAGCCTAGACGCATTTTTACCCATCCTAGCGATAGCGGGTGCGACAGTCCCAAAAATAATTAATGGAACAGCAAACATGATGATTTGGTTCGTAATGTGCCTTACGCTCATGATAATATTCATAACAGCGTCATTAACAACATGTCCAAGAATAAGGCCGAGTATTAATGCGGCAAAAAGGCGAAACGGCAGTGATTTGAAAAACACTTTTAACTCCTCCTCTTGTTAGAGAGTGCAAATACACTCGAAATATGTAAAAAATTCTTAATATTCCCATATGCTACCATATACAATTCCCGATGTCAATATACATATTATAGTCAAGCCACTTTAAAAGTGTCCAAGTAAAACGCAGGATTTTTTCTGCAAGGCAAAGAGCCGACAATAGGAACCCGTCGGCAAAGCGGAAGATACCCGTTGCACGCAGTGGGCGGCG
>Ga0131853_10006718_pt1 | contig 20780 bp, 7 predicted proteins | sample TergutLab28metaG_FD_92764 | JGI IMG/M metagenome (GOLD analysis project Ga0131853, IMG submission 92764) | Labiotermes labralis P1 segment gut microbial communities from Petit-Saut dam, French Guiana - Lab288 P1 (version 2) (version 2) | ecosystem: Host-associated > Arthropoda: Insects >...
CACACACACACACACACCACACACACACAGTCACACACACTCACACACACACACACACACACACACACACATATAAATAAATAAATATATATATATATATAAATATATATATATATATCTACTACGGCACACAAATCCATACTCAGATCTAGTTACGGGAGTCTGTAAGTGTTCAAGTGGTGCTTTTTTTTTCTTTCCGACTCGTATTTTTTTATTGTACCGGTATATCGCGCAGAATTTCTCCTTTCTGATTTGCTGACCTGGTCATTTGTGTGGATTTTGAAGTGGCTATGGTAATACGATCTGTACAGTTGCGTGTTCACCATGTTTGTCCTCTTAGTGAAAGGGATCTGTCCCAGCGTGCCCCACTTTTAAGACAGAACTTCGTGGACAGTTACAGGAAACGGGTTTCTAAACAGGAGTCTTGTTTGCTTCTCTAAAATTAATGTCACGTTGCACCATTAGTACATTTAGGACAAAGATTTTCTTTTTTAATTGAAATGAAATTATACAAAACAATCTGTGTGAGTGAAGCCAGTAGTGACTCCAAAAGACAGAATTGTTTCTCAGAACAATTGGTACGGTTTGTGTAGAATTTTATCTATAAACACGCTGTAAAACCAACGTTTATAATGTGTTTCTGAATTAGTAAATTTACCACCCAGACTTGTAAATCTTCGATTCGTTCTGTTAGCTCACAATACCGCAGTTATTGGGTTATGAAAAGTTTATGGGAGACTAAATAAATTAGCGAGAGAGATACAAAGAAAACACAGACCTGCATAGGTCATATAAATTGAGAATTTGGGCGCCGAATGTGTCTGGAGCTGTCAGAATTACGCGCTGCTTATGTAAACGGTTTAAATCAACACCATTTAAAAATCATAAATGAACATCGTTTATTTTGTTAGAGTTTGTATAAAAGACACGATTTGCTAAATGACGTCATTACAAACCACCGACGGAAATAAAAAAATATATATATATATACATATATATGCGTGTGTGTAACATGTGCATTTTGTGAGCGTGCAGCCTGTCTTTCTTTTATGATGGCATCTCTTTATGTTCGAAATGTGGTTTGAATATTTTTTTTCCAAAAAAAACCATGCTGTAATCCAGGATAATCCACATCCAAGGGTTTTCTCTTCATATTTCAACAGGCTTGCCCATATAGGCGTCATAAATTCTTTTCCTCTTATGTAATGTTTTATGACTTCAGAAATACTATTGGAGGATGTTCGGCAACTTCTAGTAAGGAGAATATTTATAGCTAGGAGTGAAGGAAATACATGTAGATGGAAAAAATTACCAAAGGGAAATTTGTAAATGTGTGGACTACCGTTCTATAATATTACTAGGGGTTTCAAGTAAAGCATGTAGCAGGAATGGAAGAATGGGAACTGGAAACGATATTGTAGTCGACAGAACTTAAATTAACAGTCATGCATTATTAGTGTAGAATAATGATGATAATATCAAAATGTATCTTAACGAATTAGAGTCTGAGGATGTGGAATCGTCTAAAGTCTCTCAGAGTTTTGTTCGGTGGTGGAGATTTGTAAACGTTATATTCACTAAGTGGCGGGAGATTTCTTTTTGAGCTGAGCAACTGACGCCTTCACAAGAAATAACTTCTCCAAGAAATGTGTTACTTTTTTATGAAATTCATCGTGCTGTGTCAGTCCAGGACGTATACAGTTCCTCTTGTATTGATACTGCCTAACCAGACATTAAAAGCATTTTGCACGAAGTCTTCAGAAATTTGAGAAACATGGAAATGTATATAGAAACCATTTTCCAAAAAGTATAGCTCGAATCTTCAAGACAGCTGTATGTGTCAGAATATATTTTGCATTCTCGTAGTCTTCTGAAATAAGAACAATTATAATTATTCGTAACATTATTAAGTCCGTTTCTGCTACAATAAGTTAACATTTAATTAAATTAATTAATTCACATTTTTGGGTAATTACCTGTCAGTTTATTGTCATTTTGCTAAATTGCTTTAAACGGCACAGGAGAGTTAACCGGTTTGCGTTCTGGTATAGTCAGAGATGTTTTAGTGTCCTGTACAGGGCTTGAGGATCTAAGGGTAGATGTCAATACAGAACTCTCTCTTGTTGTAAGAGAGGCCGTGTGGTTTGGTAGGTATTTAAGAACGTATTGCTCAAGTTACTGTCCCCAGCTACACGGTTCCAGAGCGAGACGATTCTCCATTACTTCATCAGAATTTCTTTCCTTTCTTTTTTTTTTTTTTTTAAATAGACTGAAGATTAATCTGTTGGAGGAAAATTCCTGGATATTTGTTTTGCTCATCCACTCTTGAAGTTCCCTGCCTGTTGGTATGTACATCTGATTGGTCCACGAAATACCAGATGCTTTTCTCATGTAGAATGAAGTCTGCATTTTGGTGCTAAAATAAATGTTACATGGCCTACTGCACTTCAGTGTCAAAACGAAATCACAACGTGAATTCGTAGGTCTCTCATGTGCGAAAGAAACAGAGAGGAAGGTTAGGTTAGGTTAGGTTAGGCTAGGTTACAATAAGAATAAGAAAGTACGAGTCTGTTATAATGACATAAGTCGTCATAGTGGTGAAAGAGGAAAGGAATTGTATTCAAAATTTATGTAGGGCAATCAACCTCGGATAGGTTCTTACATGAGCTGCTAAGTGGCAATGTAAGAACCTACATATATTTAACTTCCTTCTAAATGAAGTCACGTTAATATTGACTGCATTTCATGAAGATTTTATAAATTTGGTGTAGGGCAGTCCGTGTGAGATTTGTGCTGTGTACACTGAACCGGAGGAGGATCCCCCCCCCCCCCAGGCTTTGATTCTGCACTGTCAGTATCATTCCTTCAATACTCCAAACTCCCATTAAATTTACCGACCACCGAAAACGTGCAGCTTAAGCTTAGCAATTGACAGTAATGTTGAGTGAAACACCTCTTATCTCTCTATCTCTTGGAATATATGCAGTATCAAGTAAAACAAACAAACAAACTGATAAATTCCAGCAATAACAATTAATATTCTTCATTGTTTTTCTCGGTTTGTCGAGACCAGCGCGTGGACAGTGTCTTGAAATAGACCACAATTGCCTGTCTCCTTCTGACTGCCATAATACTCAACTTTTGTCTTCATCAGCATCCCTTCACCTTTGCCGCTGCACGTCAACCACTGGCTTCCAGAATCGTTATAAAATACCTTAAAGATAAAGGCAGTGATTCAAAATTCTACTCCATCTTATTCTAAACCACGTAAATTCAGTAGGTGAAGCAACACCGCAAAATAAGCGGAATGAATAAAAAATCTAGACGTGGCATAACACTGATCCACAAAGTACAACAGTGAATGGAACACTAGGCTGGGCATCCCCAGTCTGGCACAAGTTAAGTCAGAGAACAGTTTTCTACCACATGAGTCGCGGTGTCTTCGAGTAACAGACTCTTACCACATGTTACTGCCACAACTGCTAGTTCGCACATCCCCTAACACATCATAAAACTTGGACTCGATCCCAACTTTTATTGAAATGTTGAAGAATTTATAAGCTCTTCCGTACGCAAACACACATGGCTGGCAGCGTCATGTCAGTGAGTGTCCTTGCTAGTGAAATATGACTAGCAGTATCTGCGGCAAACAAGACAGCGCTACATCTTGATCAGCACTCTGCATGCTACGAACAAGGTATGTCGCTGCAAAGTGTTCTACTTCCCCACACATGTCATTATAAGCGTAAAGAAACTTGTCCTGCCATCTAGTGACACTATACGCCAATCACTTGCAGAATTTAGCAAAGTGGATTTGTAAGGAAGCATGGGAGAACCTATTCTATATAAACACGCAAAATAGGTGGAAAATATTAGCATCAAAAGACTTCATAAGGACCCCCTGATTAATTCGGTAATTCGGAAAACATTCCAGTAAGTTCAGGGATTACGTATTATCCAATTTACTGCACTGTATATCCATTCGCTTCAAGAAAAACAACATAACTGATACTGCATAGCGACTGCCGCCACGTTAGTGCTGAGGTGCGTCTTCCACGTAACATTTCCGCTGTGCTCAGTTTCGGAACGCCCACGCCAAATTTACGCATAGGCAATTGGCACAACACAAATATCAGCGGACTTTGTGATGGATTCTGAGAAGCGTCAATTCCGTAAATATTTATTGCCGTGTCAGTAAATAAAGGCCGCAAGAAAATTTTTTAACCTAATTCAGATGAAGTTGATGAAAAATTCTGGGTATAACACGGAAATAAGTACGTAATTTATAGAGGTCATGTAGTATTGTTAGAAGATTTAAATCTAGCAGGCTACATACGACAGGCTGAACATAGCCTAGGAATGCGGGAGACGAAACCGTGCTAGGGAAGTCTCTTGTAAAACGCCTACTTGCACGGGTAAAAAAGTTGGAAAATGACTTTAAAATACCTCGCAAGTAGACGGGTTGTCTGGATGGAAATTTGATAAACCTGGCTCGGAATCGTGTATCATGAGGAGCTTTGTCGAATCTTTGGGTTCTGCTACCATAATGCAACTGACGTGTATTGTCGCATGAGATGCATTACTTAGCCTGTTTCTTGATACGTAGCATTTGTTATGAATGAGAGGACAGTTGTCTTCAATTGCGCCTTTGGGAACAAACCTGTGCCAGTAATAAGCCTGTACGCATAATAAGCCTGTGCCTGTAATAAGCCTCTGCCCGTAATAAGCCTGTGCCTGTAATAAGCCTGTGCCCGTAATAAGCCTGTGCCCATAATAAGCCTGTGCCCGTAATAAGCCTGTGCCTGTAATAAGCCTGTGCCCATAATAAGCCTGTGCCCGTAATAAGTCTGTACCTGTAATAAGCCTGTGCCCATAATACGCCTGTGCCTGTAATAAGCCTCTGCCCGTAATAAGCCTGTGCCCGTAATAAGCCTGTGCCTGTAATAAGCCTGTGCCTGTAATAAGCCTGTGCCCGTAATAAGCCTGTGCCCATAATAAGCCTGTGCCCGTAATAAGCCTGTGCCCATAATAAGCCTGTGCCAGTAATTACTCTCGAAACAACTTTATAGAATTTCTTGAAACTTGTTACGAAAACCGGGCAATGAGAACCGCACAAACGTATTGCTAAAATTATGAAATCATAAATATAACAAAACGACTTCCGTACCAACTTCTGAGTTTAGATTGGCATTGGTGGCATGTGATATGGGAGTCTGAAATTTGATGTGTAAATATGTCTCTAAACACGCGAGCGTAAAGCGCTTTGTAGAACGTTACGTAGCTGTATGTAATTTCCGCAAAACCCTTATTAAGCTTGCCGATTGATGCAGAAGCATTTCAGACAACCAAGTGATATATTGGACGCAGACTTGTCGTGATGTTTGCTGTGTCCATACAATACATATGTGACAGCTACAAATATGTTTGACAGTACGAAACTGTCAAACATATCTGATCCAGTGTGATTTGGAAATATTGCTTTCCTTCACTTACAGAAGTGTGACTTTGTCAGTTACTTCTTTTACTGTCATTTTGAATCTTCTGTAGGAACCGATATGGCATAGGTACAGGTTTTTCCCACGGTTCCTTTTCACCCTGCAGTCAGATTTACAGTATGCGTGTCTGTGTCTATGTGTCTGTATCTGTCTGTGTCTATGTGTCTGTATCTGTGTCTCTGTCTATGTGTCTGTGTCTATGTATCTGTCTATGTGTCTGTGTCTATGTATCTGTGTCTGTGTATGCGTCTGTGTCTATGTGTCTGTGTCTGTCTGTATCTGTGTCTGTGTCCATGTAAGTGACCTACAGGATCTGTCCTCGGAAGGAGTCTCCTTACGACTGCTCGCATCCAAAATGTATTGTACTCAGTCACTTCTCATTTCCTACAACTGGTATCAGCGAGTGCAAATAATACTTTTGAGGGGCGAATCCCATGAATTTACCAAGAGGGTTGATGTGGGTGTATATCGTGCTATAGGGTCTGCATAGTACTGAATGAAAATGCTAAATAGAACGACAATGGGGAGAAGAGTCCGAGTGCAAACGTGAAGGGTGAATTCACAATGAGTTATTGCCTCTTGACCTGCTCAATTGTGTTATGCCAACTAACAGAGAGAAGGGTGCCCCCCTCATGGTGATATGCTATATTTTCGGAAATCACCCATATGTTCGTATATATGTCGGCCAACCTGTGTTTTCGTCACCAGAAGCTATACTACTAGCCTGTGTTCTAGTTAAACAAATGATATAACTTTAAATGTAGACTAATATTCTACAGTACTAAATTTCTCGAGAAGCTATTAATAGCTCAGGAAGCCAAGAAAGTCTCTGCCTGGTAAGGAATACGAAGGATCTTTACCATTTTAACAGCAGCCCGCAACTAGCCTTTTCCCCGATCAGAATCGCTCAAATCCGGAACCTCATATATTACTTATTTGAAACTTTTCAATATTATCTTCGAATTTACGGCGTGTTTTCGGAATTATTCCTTTCTTTTAGGGTTAGCTACCAAAATCTTGCGTGAATTCCCATTCACTCTCACTCGTGCTCAAAGCTTTGTCTAACTTGTTTCCCTTACTTGCATCATTCTGAACGAAGTCATTAACAACGATTATAAATCATAAAGCTCATAGTTCTGCATTTTTCTATGATGTGTCACTATTCTTCCATTTCATGTCCAAATATTTTCCTCAGCAAGATATTTTGTAAGTTCTTGTCCCAGTGTGAGGCAATTGCCGTTATGAGTGCTTCAGTATTTATGCTTTAGGTAGAGTGGAGTTTTTTGAGCCGAAAAGTAGCAAGTATTTGCCATATTTATTCTTCTCTTAATTTCTTTGAGAAGGTTTAGTATCGTTCATTAACACGTGAACATTTCCACAGTTTCAAAGGATGGGTCGATTTGAGACATAGAAGAATAATCTCACATCATGGACATGTTAAAGCTGTACATGACATCCTTTCCCTAACAAACATTTCATAGTAAGAGCTGACATGCTTTCCGAATGATGTATGAAAAATCCTTACTGTAACGGATTATTATTTCCTGCTGTTTCAGTGCCACTATTTTTCCAACTAATCTAATTTAGCCTTATACCTTATTTCAGTTTACTAACCTACAGAGACACCAGACATTCCAGTTTATACCACACCTCATGTCCGTGCTATGTAGTTCCCTACTATGCGTTCAAGTCCAATGAAATATATACGGTAGGGAATTTTTAGCCGTACGCCCATCTCTTACGCTGAGGGCCCAAGCTTGGTCTGCTGTCCGCCTTGGCGTATTCATTATGTTCACAGGTACCGGCCACAACTTCATCCTGTCTTCTCTGTCTACAACCAGAAGCGTGCTATGACGCGTTAACAAGATACCCACTTAATATGAAATGATAATACAAGTAATAATAGTAATAATAATAAATATATAAGACCAGCAGCAATAATTGGAACAACAAAAATAGGCTGTGTGATTTAAATTTAAGTGATATAAAATGAACAAGTGAGGCAAAATCTTAAGGTATTTACATCGCGCTAAATATTAGCAAATTTAATATTATCACCTGTTAGCTGGTGTCTAATTTAACGTGTATCAAAACCAAAAGACTTCTCCTTGATCAATTGACTACTGCCTGGTAAGTGACTTAACGTGGAACATAACGTAACGGCAATAAAACCTGTACTCCATTACTATGGCATTAGACGTAAGCCTACATTTAGCGATGCAGGTATGACAGATTTCGACTGAGATATTTTAAAATTAAGTAAAAGTGAAAGAGATATTGAATGGCTCTGTAGATGGAAGTTAAGATATATCTCCAATGATATCCGGAATATTAATTTAAGTAAGACTCTCCCTCGGCCTTCAAAACCCCTGACTGTCTTCGATTTGTGATTATCTTACCATCTTTTTAATGTCTGCATTTGAAACAGTGTCGATTAATAAAGCACAAACAGTGGATAATAGACATCAACATGTGTACACTTGGGGTGACCACATTCACTTCATTATTTACACTGCTGTTAGCCCCACTGTCACATTCAGGGTCTTTTGACAGTGCGTTTGTTTGAAAGAGACACGTGTTGAGGGTCACCATTCAGGTGACATCGTCAGCGCTGGTGCGATTTCATTTCGAGTTAACCGCATCCAAATAGACGCGTGTTCAAAGCCAGGACTCAGTTATTATGCATGTTATTGAGACCGGATCGGACAAGCTGTGTGTCGAGCTATAAGTTACCGCTAAGTTAGTCTGCATAGATCTCATATTGAACATGCTTACAGGCCTGAACTGAGAACTTCCTGTTGCACGTAGCCTTTTCAAACAACATCAGTTTCGAAGATTCGGGTTTTATGGAATATTACACCGTGTCAGTTGACAGGCTAAATTAGTGCAGGTTACCGAGGTTTCGAAGGATCGCAGTGCATCCATTTCATTGTCGTGTTGTCCAGTCTTTCTCGGAGTGCTTGACCCTGAAGATTGTGTTGCTACCGTCCATCTCGGAACATCGACAACCATTAATCGACACAGCAAAACTTCCCAGAACATCAGCATTCTAAATTTGAAAATTTTTAAAACCCTCATTTTGTATTGATGTCCATTCTCTTCTTACTTCCTAACCTTTACATTCAAAGATCCATTTAAACTCCCGGCTCACAAAGACCGTCTCACTATATACTTTACTTCCCTTGGCCTGAGACATCACCTTCTTGTGTTCAACAAACATTAGGTTATACGTCTGCGTATTATTTGCGTCTTAACGTTTTAGGTGAGAAGTCCAAAGAGAATCGATTGTGTTTTGAAGTGCAGCAGACATTTTCAGGATTTACTGTGCTGTTTATTTCTTCGTGAATATAATTTTGATTTCTTACAGTTATTGCCAGATATTTCAAATTTGCCATATTTTCGAATAATTTATTATCTGCTTATAATGATGTTGCAGTCCAATTGTAGCAAGTGTTTTGCGGTGATCCACAGTTGTCATACTTAAGCTTCTTCATTGCCTCCAGTCCACATATCTGGATATGGTACTGTACTGCGGTTTGCGGCCGGGCCCGATGTTAGGATGTGGGCTTGGGATTAGTAACAATTAGCACGGCAGCTGCATTCAGTAGTGCTGTGTGACCCCGACGCTTCAGGCTACACCGCGACCACAGGAATACAGATCTGTCCACGGGAATCGCCTTTTTTTCTTGAAATACATTTTCGAGTTTTTGTGTCATTGTTCAGTTAGAAATACAGTGCGCTATCACAACAAAATCCTGTGACAGGTGCAACACATTCACAGTAACTTACTGAGCCTGGCGTTTCAACGCCTTTTCTACGACATTTCACATTTTGTCCATATTCTCAGTTACGATTGTCCAGTCCATAGTTCATTGAAGACTATTAGATATATAATATTGGTCGTGCATCTACGCTGGAGTATCGCAAGTGCTAATGACAGTATGTGATTTTATTTACAAGTGTCAAAAGACAGAAACTGTGTGCAATGTGGTGCAGGTACCAAGATGTCTACTATAGACAAGTGGAAGACACCATTCAGTAAACATTGTGGACATCAGGAGCAGTAACAGCGACACAACACTAACTGAGACGGAGTTGCTACAGTGTATTTCACTCGATTAATGCTTGCAACCATTCAGTTCTGAATCACGTATCTGCGGTATCGTGGCATATTTGGCCATGCTATGTTTCAGGCACTTACTCACCGCCATCAAAACAAATAGTCCAGGGCTCAGTTTCAGACCAGCCTGTGTGGTATTTGTGGTGGACAGAGTGGTTCTAGAATAGGTTTGTCTTCGAGTAACTCCATCTTCCCCTGTCACTATTACACCAGCTGTGTTCCATACGCATTCATTTATCTATCACCGACTCTGTATGACTTTCGCAGTTGATATCGTCGTTAAATGCTCGTAAAATGCCCACAAAAAAATTTCGTGTCGTGTAAATTATAGACAGTAGTTCTTTGCCTGATTAACTCCTGAAAATGGAGACATGTTTTCCTAAAGGCAGTTAACTGTTTGCCACTAGACAAGGCGTCATATGCTAGAATATTAGTCTTTATTAGCACCTTTGTTATTTATCGGTTGTGCATGGCTGTGAAGTTAAGGAGGTAAAATAGTTTGGACGTGCTTGAGATTGGGGTGTTGAGAACACTTGAAACCCTGTGACAACAGGATCGTAGAATTCGGAAACAGTTTGTGTGTTTGGATTCTTAGACATGCTGGACAATAAAGGAATAAGAATTCTCTTCACAATAGGTGGAAGAGATATTTCTCTTGCCCACACACTGGATGCCGATGGCTATTTATGCCGGGGCGTGAAGTTGACCACTCACCTCCATCTAGTACGAACGTTAAGAATTCGTTGATTTGGATCTTCCTTCACTCAAACGTCGTTACAGTGTAGTGCCTAAGTAAGCCGAAGGACAGCTTTACATTAACGGTATGGTGAACAAAACTGCGTTATGACGAGATACATACTTAGTACGCTTCATCATATCGTATCAGAATGATAAAACCAAGGTGAATGAGATGGGTGGGACATGTGGCATGAGTTGGGAGAGAATTTGTACAAACTTATAGCCAGAATTCCTGCAGAGAAGAGACAGTGTGGGATACATGTTAGGTTGGATTGTACTGTTGAAGTAGGCATGAATGGAGTGGGCTGTGGCGGCTAAAAACTACCAGATATTGAAGAAAAATTATTTGGATTTGAATTAGATTCCTTCTCCTAACAGCTGTGCGTTGGATAAAACAATGTACGTACATTTTACTGCTCCGAAAATTTCCGTATGTTGCTTCTAGGATAGCAAGAGCTTTCAAAAAAAATAAGTGTTTCTTTGTATGACCCTTCTGTTGTGTTCCTTCATGAATCGAAATCGTTCGGAAAGGAACTCATATTGCCTTATTCACTGAATTTTCTTTCAAATTATTTCGCGAGGATGCACGTTTGGCATAATTTAATATACTCCCCAAAATTTGACTGAAAAGACTAAGGAGAAAACGAAAAATCACCCTCAGGAAACCGGTAGCTTGACACACATTTGATTAATGAGTGTGTCAGGAACATACAAACCCTATGCCCTTTTTCGTAACCACCACGACAAGAAAGCGTGTATTGGAACATGGAAGCTCCACTAATTCTGTCGCATAGTACTGGATGAAGGTGAAGGGTCAGCTTCACCCGTCTGCTGTTTTCAACCTATGAACAATCCTTCGGTCCTCACACGATAACAGACCCAGTCAGTATATTCCCCTTGCCACTCATTTCATTGTATTCATGTAAATGACACATAAGTTAAATGTGTACAAACTAGGAGACTGTCAGACTATGAAGTCATAAAACTGAGTAATAAAAGGTTGTTGACGTGTGTGGAGATCCAGAGTGGAAAATTAAAATGTTTGTTAACTGTGATTTTAGTCCAATTCCATTTCTAAGAACATGGGCCTATGATATCAAAATGCTGTCACGAAATTTGGTATGAAATTCTGTCTTATCAAATCCGCCCCACCTGCTGAATTTATAGTGTTCTACAGTCATTACTAAATACAAATGTAAATTTATGTAGAGTGTAAAATAGTTAGGCTATGGGGCAGTTTGTATTTAAGTTTCTTGGATAGCAACAAATAGTGGATTATAAGAACTGGGAATATGAAATTTGATATGATGACATGATATAAAGATTTCTATAAATGATAAAGGTACTACTGTTCCTAAGTCAACAATTAGGGACATGGAAAAAATGCAAACATGAGGTTGTATCCAGGAAATGTAACATCGAATCTGTAATGAAATGAAACTAATTGCCCCGAAATAATAAGCATAATAATAATAATAATAATAATTATTATTATTATTATCATCATCATCATCATCATCATCTTCTTAAGAGTAAATTTTCGGCGTACTGAGCCATGCTGTAGGTCGTAAATTGCATAATTTTCTTGGAACAAGCCACAATATTTAAAACAATATTAACAAGAAGGAACTTTTAGAATTCTTTTCTGTTCTAAATTTGGTTGCGTAAGGTTTGCTGGAAATTGTTGTACATAATTAACAGTAAATTGATCACGTATTCTGTCACCAAGTCTCTAAGACGAAATCCTTGCTATTGATTCAAAGTGGAAGAGAGAAGTGAACTGATTTTAGTCAGCGAAATTGAAATTCCTGTTTTTTTAAAACGTAAAATGTAGTCTTCCGACATATAACGTACATTTCTTTTCATTCTTGTTTGTATAAACACTGTTATAGATCATAGGTCTCCTGTTATCAACAGTTACAACGAGAATTCATATGTTCGTTTATGAGACGTGACAGTGTGTCATTTTATGAAGCGAACTGTACTTGCAGTCTACGGTGCTGATTGGTAATGAGGTTAAGCTAAGCCTTGGTAGTGCAGTAGCATTCAGGCTGATGGACGGACGTGGAAATAAGCTCTACCACGGCTACAGTAATTACTAATTAGTGCACCCTTTCTCACCCTCTTCCCCCACCCTTAGCACGTGTGTAACTGGGTCCTTTTTCTCTGCCGCCTCTGCCCCACGTCCCGTCTTCCATGCAATTCACCCACAGCTTTTACAGCATTTAAACCATCTTTCAGTAATCTCGGTTGCAGTGATGCTAGCGGCCTTTGCTGAAATAAACTCACATCTGGAGTGTAGTGGTTAGGGTAAGCCCACTAACAAACTGAGATTGGCGTAACAGAGGAACTAACATCATGACACAGGCTTTCCAATAAGAAACAGATGGTTGCTCACCTGTTCAAAAAAATTAATCCGTTTTGAGACCCGTAGTTTTGTTACCATATTCACAGTGTGGGCTTAGTTCATCTGAGCCGATTCTAAGCAACTTTAATTTTTCCGAGTTCATTTATTATCGTTTAATATGGTTTTGAATATTCCAAGCAGCCAATTTCCTTGAGTTTTTTCCCGCCAAAATATCAAATACGTCACCCATGCATTTTAAAAGCAAGATTTGTCTCGCTCACGTCATGTCTTTTTGACCTGACAGTATTAAGTGAAAATTAAAAATTGTCACGCTCCAAATTATGTAATTTCTCCCGTGCCTCTTCACTTTGTATAACTCGCATCCAAAAATTTGTTGTTCACTCTCCAATACTATCCACCATCTGTTCTCTAACGAAAGTTCGAGACTGTTCTTTAAATCGATTCATAGCAACTTAACATTAAAATGTAACAAGTCACAAAATATTCGTAGCTAAACAATTCAGGTGTGTTCGTTGACGTCGCTTCTAATACTGCTAATTGTTGAATTGCGATTTTGTTCCTCTTGTACTCTGTGTGCAAGCAGGTAGAGCCGACATTAAGGGATATAAAGAAACGCAAACAGATTCAGCGACTTCGTGTTGCAAGACGGCATTGCGTAGAATTGGCTTTTGTTTTACTGTAGCTAAAATTGTAGGATTAAGGAAGAAATTGTCTTGCCGTGCCATGTGCATATCCTTTTTCTCTGGTCTGTTTGTTCGAAATATTTTCGCCCCTGTAGATACTAACGAGTTGCGATTAAAAGATTCTCGAAAAAAAAAAAACCTTTAGGTTTTCATTCTGCGTTTGTCCGCTTTTAGACACAGTTGTAATAAATCGACACAGTTTAGTAAAACAACCTGTAGAAATTTCAAGTAATTTTTTCATTGAGTCTGAAGTTCTAAATGCAGAGAGACGGACTGACAGACGCACCATTCACATAAACGCAATCTGAATTCCACAACAAAACAAATAATAATAATAATAATAATAAAGCAGTTGTCAACATGGCCTCTTGCGTCTCTCATTCTTTTAAAATTATATATCATATGTTTAAGATAAAAGTACAGTAGGCCTGTAGGCTTTCATGTGAAGAACCTCAAACTTGAGCCAGAAAAGTAAGAACCACGAAACAAGTGGCATTTTTATCGAGTAACGTCAGAATTTTTCAGAAACATTAATCAGATTCGTACCTTACATAATACAAGAGCACAAAAAATGCAAAGAACAAAACTGTTTGTCTTCTCCAGCTTAGTAAAATATAGCATCTTTACTTGGGACATCCCGTTGTGATTAAGGTAGACAAGGTGTAAGGATAATAGCCATCAGCCACAATTTAATTCTTCTAGCATGTAGTATGGTTTTAATGCGACATGTTTCGTTTCATAAACAATAAGCCATCTTCAGGCTGATAAAACACCAAATAAAAATTGTTATGTAAACCGCTTTATGTTATTTTACATCACAGTTGAGTCTGAATTTCAGAAATATCATTAACTGTTTGAAAAGCCGAGAACAATAAAGTCTTCAAAATTGCACTATTTTCAGAGAGAAGCGACAGAAATGATAAGTTGAAAAGTTATGGTGTTAAAATAGTTAAAATTAGAATTAGTAATCTGGTTTTTTTATTGTTACACCGTGCATGTTGGGTGTTGTGGCAGCATGCTGCCACAACACCCAACTTGTACAACGAAATTAATCTGTGACTATTTCTAATGTGACTTTAGCAAGGAATATATAGCTCCCTGATAATGGTCTTAGGACCGAAATATGTCGGAGCGTTTTTAATGTTTTAATGTGTAAATTTTATAAATTTTATATATGTGCAGTGGTTGGTGTAATAATTGTGTAGTAATCTGGTACTTCGAACTGAGAAAGTACGTTTTATTTTTGTGATATTCGATCTTGGGGAGTCGTTATGTATATATATATATATATATATATATATATATATATATATATATATATATTATATATATATATACACACACACACACACATATTTACAATTCATGGCGTATACTCTCGATTAATGGAATGTTCAAGAATGCTACTAAGAAAGAACAAAACGAGATAGGCTTAATTTAAAGAAATTCTGTTTATTGATCGAAGAACCAACTAGACTGCGGTCGCTCGCTTGCTGGGTTTGAGGGGTTCAAATCCCGCCGAGGCCATGGATGTTTGTCTTTTGTGAGCGTTGTGTGCTCTGCAGGAAGAGGCCCGTGCGACAGGCCGATCCTTCGTCCAGGGGAGTCCTACCGAGCGTGTCAGTGAGTGTGATCAGTGTATCAGTAACCCACTACACCCACCCTGAGCACCTAGAAGAGGTCAGAATAATAAAGAAAGAAAGAATACAACAAGTAAGTCACTCCGTGTAACAGAGTACTTTGAGTAGCTAAGAGTTCCTCGGCTATTCGATAAGTTTCCGCATTTTATGAAATTCAAAATTTCGTTTTTTGTTGTTACATATTCCGTTTGTGATTCCTATTCTGAGGCAGATGAGTCCAGTCCAAGACTTACCATTCCACAATATTAGGATGTGTCTTCACTACTCACAAACCACCTACCCCCAGCAGTCTCCTTCCGTCAGATCTTCCCTCCTAAACCTTTTATGAAATTCTCCCGTTACGGCGGCACCCACATGCCTTGCACATCACATTCTTCTCAGTTTGGTTGCATTTGTTTCCCCATATGCTGTTCCTTCGTTATACAAAGCAATATTTTTTGACTTGTTGCCCTGTAGACAGAAGGGAGTTAAATCATATCGCTTCCTTTGTATCTGGTAACCTGGAGTCCTTTGAGGTTCATGCGATTCCAGAAGTTTATAAAAATGTAGGCTTTCCCGTGCTGCAAAACATTGAAATGAGGAGCATAGCACTGAATTGTGTGCAACGCAAATTCAGAATATACTCCATTCCTGTTTGAGCTGTGATTTTTATGTGCGTACCAAACGGAATGTTTAACATGCACACACACGCCGACCTAAACTAACGCTTCTAATTCTGTCTTCTTTGAAATAGCTCCCTTTCTCTGTGTATAAAGTTTCATTTCACAAGCATTACAATATCAAACGCGCAGGCTAATAGCATGCTATCAAGCTTGGCTGCTTCAGTAATTCAGTTAATCCAATCGTCACCGTTCTGCTGTATAATCGTAAATCGCACACACGGTTCATCATGGTGATTGATTGATGCATATTCGCATGTAAATGTTCGACTATCAGTTTCGGACGGACACACGTCCAATGGAAATAGAAACATGAGCAACGCATCGCACTCGTGTTTACAGCACAAGCGTTCGGTTGCATAATCTAACACAGAGATGGATTTGTACGCCCTCACATAGTTGACATTTTGTACAAATTAAAAGTGCAGCTGTGGTTGGTTATTTTCGGACTAAACTGCACAATTCCCGACGCAGTTATAAACCGCACAGTCTATGTAGACTATTCAATTTGAAACACCGCAGTGCTGATGAAACAAGTGGAAGCTGTTATTCGTTTTGTGTACTGAAATCAGTGCGGAATATTCAAATGTGGAAACTTTGTTATGGTCGAATTCGGTATAGTCGACCTCTTGTTTTGGAATGTGAACTAAAATGGTAATCTGCTAATTTGCAACAAAAATTCCTTATATTTTAATTTAACCATTACAGCGCATGGTAGATAATTTATACACTTTCTTCATCGTCATGATAATTATGAACTGTTGGCTAACATGTAAATTCAGCGTCAATTGGTAATTGTCTGCTGTATCAGAGTGAGCAGAACATTTCTGAACAGAGATGTGTTTAAGCGTGCTAAAATGTGTCACAATATATTTTCGATCTTTGCTTCACATTATAAAGCCTAATCATATGGTACCCCTGACAGAGGCACAGCGAAGAGCTGAGGTAGTAATAATTCGGGTCACACATTGCTTGAGAAAGTGTAACCACGAGCGATACTGCTTAGTGCTGCAGCCTGTAGGAGAGAACTTGGGCAATATGAAGAAGGAAAAGGAGGCTTTGGTAATGGAGTAATCTAATATGATGGTGCTGAAGACAAGAGGAGGCCGGACAACGTAGTTGCAGTGGTCACCAGAACACGAACCGGATAAATGAAGAATCATAGTTCGATTCCGGGTACAAGGAACAGATTTTTCTCTTTTTTTCCAAGAGTTCAGACTTTGGCCCGGCTCCTAATCACTGATTACCAGGGAATATTTCTGCTGGAGAAGAGTGGCCGAAGCTTGAAGCCGACCATTTAACCTCCATCTAGTGCCGAGGTTTGAAAGGAGAAGATCTGTGCCTCCACTCCTCCATAACCATTTATGGCTGTCACTCGAATAAGTTAATGTTTCGCTGCTAAAGAAGAAACAAAAGTAGAAGGTAGAGAAAACCGGAGAAAGCAAATTTTAGCAACAACCCTGTGTTCGGTGTCTGCATTGTGATGATTATTGCAGTACGTTAGTCCGGGTGTTTGAGCAACGACTGATTGGAAAGCGCAGAACAGTTCTTCACAAGTCACAGTGGCTCAGCTGGTTACGAAGTCATCCAAATTCTATGAAACTGGGAAGTTTAATATCGTAATCACACAAGCGTATGTTTGTACCATATCCTGGGCCACCTAATTTTGTCCATGTCGCATGCTTTATGCATCTAACTTCCACATTAGTGTTGTCCTACGGCTTCAGCACGGTCACTTCCCTTTACTTTTTTGAACTAAAATTTTCTGTGTGCTTTGAAATTTTTCATGCTTATTCTGAGCTCGCCCATGCCATCCTCCTTGATTTTGTTACCCTAATAGTATTTGACGAAAAGCTTAAACTGCAGGTCTTCTTTTTAACTTTTATTCTAGACATCCCATTGTGGTAACATGTGTGAAGTCAGAACTTCAAGACAGCTGGATTAAGTACCACTCCAAAATTTGTATCTATAACAAATATTTATCTATTATTGTCTTTTACCTAAATTAATATCTTTCTTTTCATAATACTTTATGTTGCTTATATCTTCCCAAGTGTTTAGTGTATACTGTATCACCGGAAGGTGGCTATGCTATCCGAAACTCCATGTGACATAAACTAATTTCTGAAAAAATAAAAGTGTATTTGTGATTGACGGATAATTTCGATACAATTTACGAAGCTCCTCACTAGGTAATTTTCCCGCTGCGTCTTCTCCTCTCTTGGCTGTCAGTACACTCTGCGTCACTCCTTTCTTGCTATTAACATATTACGCTGTATCGAGTGACGTATGCAGTAGGCCTGCGTGAACACAAATGACGTCCGTGGAATACACAAAAACTTTATTAGCATTATTCTTGTGTCCGAAGAATATAACACCAGCCGGCATGTACAGATAGAGAAAAATATCACTATGTTTATATTCTCGGTATTCCATTCGTGTCTATATCCCACTAACTTGCTTAGTGGTCTTAAAGACATCGTAGCCTTTAAATTCTAGTGTTGGCTCATAAAGTTAGAGAGCTGCTACCGTAGAGGGTAAGGCAGTTGCTGGTGGAGTTCGGATTGCTCCTGTTGACATTTCCCATCAGCGGTTCCACGACGACGCTGCTAGCAAGACGGCATCCGTCCCTTCCTTGTTCTCCTCCTTGTTTGCCAAACAGCTACTACGTGGTTAGTTGCAGATCTAATCAGACCACGCAGACAGGTAGACACACAGACAATTCGGTGGCTAACTTCGCAGGCAATTTGGCCAGCAGGGGTCTGCAACTTTCGGCTAGTTCTTCTTATTTCCAAAACGGAGGCCAGAAAAATAACAAGAAGCTCCAGATATAACTTGCAAAGTCTGTGGAACTATGCTACAGACTTTCAGTTCTACAGATCATCTGATGTGACTTTATTACGTAAGAGCTGATCTATTGTGTGTTGATTTTGTCCAACCTAACTTCAGAGTTGTTGATACGCACACTGCAAGTAGGTTTATGGCCTATCCGTAGTCAAACTTCATATGTCTGTTTCCAAAGTTTCAAAGTCAGTAAGTAGATTCTAAGCATATACCTATTTCTTTCCGCATTTACTCTTAGTCCAACCCGTTAGTAACGGCCAAAAATCTTCTCTTCTTCTTTGCTGCATTTATGGTGTCGTCCACTAATGTAATGCCACCGGCTTAGACCATAAGTTGGTATGTTTCATTCAGCGGACATTTCTAAAAAAGCTAAAGTACTGGCGCTAAAACTCTCCTTTTCTAGAAATTTATGGGCTTGATATTTACAGATAAAGATCGCCCCATGACATGCCTATGCAGGCATAGGGTGGGTAGGGAGGTAAGACTCCAACCTGTTCGAAACCACGCTGAAAGAATGTGGGTGGTCAGCACCAATCTCTGCCCACTTAACACGCAAGAAAGATCCGATACTTGTTCTACAGGAGGCTGGGTGGGCCTCGGGGCCGGTTTGGTCGGCACGGAAAGTCTCGCCCCCACCGAGATATGATCCCAGGACCGTCCAGTCCGCAGCGAGTCGCTGTACCCGCTACGTTAAACCCGGCCGAATAGGAAATGTATTAGTCAAAAGTGTTTACTAATATTGACTTCACTAAACTAACTAAAAACTAAACTCCGTGGCCTTAGTCCGCACGCGAACTATGCCGACAGAGCGGCCGCCGCTTCACTGTAGCTTTAATTGAAACATATTGTAATTAACCTAATTAGTTTCGTGAGTATTCCTGAGAATATTAAATAAAACTTCCCTAATGACTTACTCATAGGCCGTCTAAATCCCTGTAAATAATTGATGTATTTTGCATATTATGCTAATTTTGCCCAACGTCCGAAGTACAGAGATTGTCTGAGCAATAACTCACATGTCTGTTACGTGGAAATCTGCAGCTATGACATCCAAAAATTTCTTCTACGTACGGATATAAACTTGGGAGAAAAATACTAAATTCGACTTTGTATGTAATTTACAAAATTAACCCCTGAAATTTAAGATAATTCATTGTCACTTTTCTTACATAGATGTAAATAATAATACTTCCCTTAGTGATTGGATCATTTCTGTTGCAACATGATTACTGCCTGACCGTTTATAACTCTGCAGGCTCCAAATGGCGTCCTGAATCTCAAAGACGCTACGCTGAAACAACAGTTACTCGGCTGTCTATATTTACGTCTACCAAATATTACTAACCACATGCATATCCAATAGCTTACAAAATACCCTGTTTCTTTTATCTACTCTTATTGAGAGAATCTGTTGACAGATCACTCTTGTCATCCTTAACCAAGTTACTTTTGTTGGTACTGTTTATTGAATTGATTCTTATTCCTGGGTTTGTCTTAATACCTTGCCCTAATTATCTCCTTCAGGCTCAATGACTTTGTCTCTCAGTTATTTCCTATTTCCACCTCTTTCCCTGAAATGTCTAGTAGCCCCATGTCTTGCACTCTTAGATCATCTCCACTAATTTGGCCCCGATCCAAAGCAATTCAACTGCAGGTTTCAATTTTCATTTCATAGCTTCTGTGAAAATGTCACGTTGAGAGCGGTAAGAGTTGTTAGTGCCCTCATAAGCATAACCTCTATCGATTTTGTGACAACGGTTGATTCATTATTCCAACATTGTATTGCACATTGTTCGTCGTTTGATGTGTATTTCATAAACACGACGAATCGGGAGTTTACTGTACTCTCGTATTTGAGTTATTTGTTCTCATTCCGCTAGCAGTTGTTTGCCGCGTTTTATTTTACATATTAATGGCGATATAACACTGTAACACTTGCATAGCCACTAGACAAAACAGTTAAAGAACTGAAAAGAGAGATGGGGTTTTAATTTCTCTGGTGTGAAGAATAATATCTTCTTCTTATCCCTCAATCTTTTGATTGGTTGGCAGCTTTCCATCTGGACTTGTTGCAAGCCATTCTTTTTATTGCTGTATAACCGTCAGCTCCTGTGTTTGTGGCGACTTGCTTTAAGTACTGCAGTCCAGGTCTTCCTACAGCTGTTGTGTTTGTGGCGACTTGCTTTAAGTACTGCAGTCCAGGTCTTCCTACAGCTGTTGTGTTTGTGGCGAC
>Ga0131853_10006719_pt1 | contig 20779 bp, 15 predicted proteins | sample TergutLab28metaG_FD_92764 | JGI IMG/M metagenome (GOLD analysis project Ga0131853, IMG submission 92764) | Labiotermes labralis P1 segment gut microbial communities from Petit-Saut dam, French Guiana - Lab288 P1 (version 2) (version 2) | ecosystem: Host-associated > Arthropoda: Insects >...
CACTATCTTCCGGGTATTCCGCTTTTGTTTGATATAACGGCCCTGGTGAATCCGGTTGAGGGGGTTCAGGGGGTTGTCGCCACGGGAAATGGCGAAGGCGCGGGGGGGGGGGGATGTGGAAAACTGACTCTTGCCGGGGAAGAGCAAAGAGGGATATTGAAGACGAAAACTGCACACCTCCACCTCATGTCCCTGCTGCTGCAAGGTTCTTGCCAACTGCTCGGTAGAAGCGGCAATGCCTCCTCGGTAGGGATGGGCGGGGCCCAAAAGCAATAGTCTTGCCATTATGGTTTACGCCAAGCAGTGAAGATTCCGGCGGCCAGCAGCAGCAACAGCAGCACAGAACTGATGCGCGAGTAACCGGCTCCCTTTGTGTACGATTCGGGGGCAAAGGCAAAACGAATGGTGTGGGTTCCCAAAGGCAGAGGTAAGGCCCTTAAAATATAATTGGCTCTTAGAATCTCTACCGGCTTGTCGTCAATCCACGCTTTCCATCCTTTGGGATACCAAATATCGCTAAAGACCGCCAATTGGGGCGAGGCGCTTGAGTAGGCAAACTCAAGGGCATTAGGGGCGTATCGAGTCAGTTGGATAGAAGCGCCGGCATCCGCAACAGCGCCGTCAAAACCGTCAAAGCCGTACAACATCCCTTTAAAGGATTCATGTATCACGGCTGTTTTTGATACATCAACCTCCCCTATCATGGCAATCTCCTCGTCCGAGCTACTTACCCAAACAATATTGGAACAGAACCAAGCATTGCCAAAAGCGGCGGCGTTAATCAGCGGCATTCCATCCGGTTGAGTAATCACATATTTGGTGTTTAGCATATTGAGTACAGGAAATGCCGATATGGCCGCTTCGACTTCTTCCCAAGTGGAGCAGGTCGAAAGCCTGTTCCCCATAAGGTTCATTTCGGGAGCAATATAACGGTCAATCATGTCTTGATACCGCTGCAATTTTGCGGCGCTGTACCCCCCTATCGTTTTATGCCAATAACTTGTATGCGAATCATTAAAGGTAATAACCGACATATCTAAGGTCCGGTAGTAGAGGTCGGGGTCAAGTAAAATCATTTCGTCCACCGGTCGTTTGGCAAACTGTTGCTGAAATTGGCGCTGATTAACAAAATGCTTGCTGTTTAGGTAGCGCTTACCCATCGGCCAAAAGTCGGCCAACACCAATATGCCCAAGCAGGCAATGACCCAAACGGGTTTGATTCTTTTAGATATAAACAACCATAAAGCGATGAAAGACAATGAAATAAAACAAAACGAGCGAAATGCGTCCGCACGTAAAAGCCCGCCTCGGTCATTCCGCAAAGCCTCTACCATTTCCGCGGGTAAGCGTTCCCATTCCCCGCCGGTCAAAAAAGAGCCCGACAATGAAGGAATCAATGCCATGAGCAGGCAAAAGCCCGCTGTAATACCTCCGGCCCAATAAAGGCTTTTAAGGGTATGCTTCCGCTCAAAGCGCCCTTCGAGCAGTTGTTGCACGGCCACAATCCCCAGCAACGGCAAAAGTATTTGAAAGACCACCAAAATCATGGACACCGTCCTCCACTTATTATAGAAAGGTATATATTCCGAGAAAAAACGGGTAAACCACATCGCATGTCCGCCCCAAGAGAGCAGCAGCGTAATAATTCCCAGCCCCATAATCCACCATCGGAGCGTCCCCCGCGTAAGGAACAGTCCCAGCACAAAAAGAAAGACGACTACCGCGCCCATATACATAGGCCCGGCGGTAAAAGGTTGCGACCCCCAATAGGCGGGAAAACCTCTTGCCATCCGTTCCGCTTCTGCCTGTGGATAGCCATACGATTTTAAGAATCGGACGGTTTCGGAATCTTTTCCAAAGGCCTCCCCGCTCGAAACGCCTCCTTTAAAATTTGGAATCAATAAATTAAATGTCTCTCCGGGGCTATAGCTCCATTGCGTGGCATAGTCCAGTTTAAGTCCCTTCTTTCCTGCATTTCTCTCATCTCCGGATAGCTCCGAACCTCCCCTCATGGAATATTCCAAATATTCCTGCATCGGCCATAAATGATTGATATTGGTGGCCATGCCCAACAATCCTCCTACTAATACCGCACAGGAGGCGAGCATGAATTGCCTCCACCTCTGCTCCTTTATCGCTGTATAGAACTCAGCCGCCACAAAGCAGAATACCATCATGGCCAGATAGTAGGTAATCTGGTAGTGGCCGGGTTTGATTTGGAAGCTGAGTGCCAAGGCAAAAAGCCCCGCCCCCAGCAATGCGCGCCTGCGATAGGCATAGACCACCGCGGCCAAGACCCAAGGCATAAAGGCAATGGCCACCATTTTAGAGTTATGCCCCACCTGTATAATCTGAAAATTATAGGAACAAAAGGTGATTCCGATTGCCCCCACTATGGAGAGCCAAGGATTCACCCCAAAAGCCAGCAGCAGCAAAAATCCGCCAATCATACTGATTAACAAGTAACTCGGAGGACGCTTTCCCAAAAACAACAAATCATAAAGCCATTTGGTAAAGTCGCCTTTATAAATCACCGATATGGTAAAGGCCGGCATGCCCGAAAACATGGAATTGGTCCAAAGCGTGGGTTCTTCATGGGGATGCGCCTCATTGTGCGAGACTATCTCGCGAGCCATTCCGTACCAAGACGCAATATCGGATTGGTTTACTATTTTACCTTTAAGTACATCCGGCGCGTACCCATACGCCAGTACCACAAAAAACAGTCCGGCACAAATATAGGGAATCCAAGTTTTCAGGTGCTTCATAATGAAACTGTATTAACATTTTTGCAAAAATACGCTTTTTCATGGGAAATTTGTACATTTGACCCGATTATGAACCACTAAAACCCTGTTCTTATGAGAAACAAATGCTATTTCCGCCCCGCGCTGTTGTCCTTGGCAATGAAAAAAATAATTTGCTTTAGTTTGTTTGCCTTGATTACGGGCAACCTGTTGGCCCAACATTTTAGTCAAGAGGCTTTTGCCAATCGGCGTCATTCGTTTGCCCGAGAAGTCCGCACGGGCGTAGCCTTTATTCCTTCTGTCACCAAAGAGGGAAGGTTGAATAAAAACTTCTACTACCTCACCGGTATAGACAAACCGGGTTATGTCTACGTATTTGATATGCAAGAGCGCGGAGAAAACGGCATTTTGTTTGCACCCGACCAGCTTCCGGCCTTGGAAGCGTTGATAGAGCAGACAAAAACAGATAAAAAACGGCTGATCTTATCGGCATTTTCCTCGGACTTTAACCAAAAATATTTTTATCAAGCTCCTTTTTTAAACGCCGACTCTATTTTTGTGTACAAACGCGCCATAAAAGACGAGGAAGAGATTGTGGTGATTCGGGAGGCCTGCCGGATTACGGCGGAGGGCATCAAGCACATGTACAAAAACATGAGACCGGGCATGACGGAACAGGATTTGTTTGCATTGATGGAAGCCAAGTTTATACAGGAGGGCGGCAACGGCATAGCTTTCCAGCAGGTAGCTTCGGGTAATTTGGGAACTACGCCTCATGCGGGCGTTACCGATAAGGTCCCCGGTGCAGACGAAATGATTGTACTCGATATTGGGGCATTGAAAGATAAATACACGGCCGATGTCACCGTGTCGTTTACCATTTCGGGGAAGTTTACCAAAGAGCAACAAACCATTTACGACATCATATACAAGTCTTTGGATACAGGAGTAAAGGCCATGGTTATGGGAAATTTTCATGCGCGGGTAGAGCAAAGCGCACAGCAGGTAATCATAGACGAATTATATAAATTAGGACTGATTACCAACAAGGACAGTCCATGGCAGCGGTCTTTTTGGATTCAACACGGGTTTGGACATCATATTGGGTTGGATGTCCACGACGTATGGTACGACTACCTGCGGATGATTCCGGAAGACAGGAGGGTTTTTATGCCCGGCATGATTCTGACTTTTGAACCGGCGCTTTATTTTCCCAAGGGCGGACTTGACGCCAGACCCCAAAGATTGGCCCGATTGGTCTCGGAAGAAGATTTTATGGTCTTTGCCAATCAAATCAAAGCAGTCTACCAAAAATACGAGGGCTTTGCCGTGCGGTTAGAAGAATGTATTCTGATTAAAGCAGACGGAACCAACGAGAATCTGACCAAAATGTCGCTAAAATAAATCTATGAAAACAACCTTTTTATCTTTATTTGCTCTTGTGTTTTTTACATTCCCTATGTATTCTTTTGCACAAGAGCAGGACGATGAACAATCATTTTCGTTGTCGGGACAGATTCGTTCCCGCGCCGAGTACCGCAACGGGGCGTTCTTCCCGCGCCACCAAGGGACTTTACCCGCCACTTTTATCAATAATCGGGCAAGGCTTTCGATGGATTTCAAAAAGAGCTACCTCGAATTTAAAATGTCGGCGCAGCACGTCAGCGTTTGGGGAGAAGACCCCTTGGTAGACCGAAACGGACGCATGATGATGAACGAAGCATGGGCAAAAATGTATGTCGGCAACGGTTTTTTTGCCCAACTCGGACGGCAGCCCTTGTCGTATGACGACGAGCGTCTGTTGAGCGTCATTGACTGGCATGTTTCGGGGCGTTACCACGACGTGTTGAAATTGGGGTACGAAGACCCGTTGAACAAACTCCATCTGATACTCGCCTACAACCAAATCGAAGAAAAGAGGAGCGGAGGAAATTTCTATATGGGCGAACAACCCTATAAAAACATGCAAACCATTTGGTATCACCACGGCAACAACAGCACGCCTTTTAATATTTCGTTGCTGATGATAAACTTGGGCTGGGAAGTCGGCAGTCCAAGCCTTCCCGAGAGCAGCTATATGCAAACTTGGGGCACACACCTAAGCTATAAGCCGGGGCACTGGAATATAACCGGCTCATTATATGGACAGACAGGAAAGAACGACTTCGATATAAAAGTTTCGGCGTTTATGGGAAGCATCCGGCTTGCTTATGCCCTTAATCCGGCATGGTCGGTATGGATAGCCAGCGATTATTTAAGTGGACAAAAAAATGACAGTGAAAAAATTACATCTTTCAATACACTGTATGGCGCAAATCATAAATTCTATGGAGCCATGGATTATTTCTATGCTTCGCCTTATTTGACCTCCAATCCGGGCTTATGGGACAATCAATTCGGCGTCCTTTATAAAGCCTCCGATAAAGTAGACATGTCGCTGAATTATCATTATTTTTCGGCCATCAACAACAAAGTGCGCTACTCAACAGCATGGATAGACATCAAAAAGGGCTTAGGCTCCGAATTTGATTTTCAGATAAACTGTACCATCATGAAAGATATTAGACTGATTGTGGGCTACTCTTTTATGCTGGGCACCGAATCCATGAATATCATCAAAGGAGGAGACCACAAAAGATGGCAGGATTGGGGGTGGATTTCATTGAATATCAACCCACAGCTGCTTTTTTACAGGTGGAGGTAAAATCATATGGATAAAAATGGTATCTTTGCATCATAAAATTTTAGTATTATGTTAGATTCAAAAATGGAAATTGCGTTGAACCAGCAGGTTAATGCAGAATTATGGTCAAGTTATTTGTATTTGTCCATGTCTTATGATATGGACAGCAAGGGATATGAAGGTATGGCTTTTTGGTTTGCTTCACAGGCAAAGGAAGAGTTTGAACATGCTTCCCGCTTTATGAAATTCATTGGGGAGATGGACGGAAAAGTCAGTTTAATGCCGATTGAAGAAGTACAACAAACATGGAATGCCCCCATTGACGCCTTTGAAGATACCCTCAAGCACGAAAAAGTAGTTACACAAAGGATTCACAAACTGATGGACTTAGCCATCGAATTAAAGGACTACCCCACGCAAAGCATGTTAAAATGGTTTGTTGACGAGCAGGTAGAAGAAGAAGATACTGCACGTAAAATTATTGACGTATTAAAGAAAATCGAAAGCAGTCCGGCAGGCTTGTATGCTTTAGACAAGAAGCTTGGCAAGCGTGCATAGCGTTTGGCTCGCTTTTGGACTGACCATGATTGCCGGTTTGGCGACCGGCATCGGGAGTTTGATTGCCTTGATTGCTAAACGCACCAACACAAAATTCTTGTGCGTGTCGTTGGGTTTCTCGGCGGGAGTGATGCTCTATGTATCGTTCATGGACTTAATCCCGATGGCAAAAGAGGAGTTTACTTCACAACTTGGCGACAAAGCGGGAATGTTGGGCTTATTGCTTGCCTTTTTTGGGGGGATGGGAATCATCATGTTGATTGACTTTCTAATCCCAAAGACCAACAATCCGCATGAGTTTCAAGATGTAGACGAGTTGAAAAAACTCGACGGACAGCGCAAGTCACTGCACCGCGTGGGCATTGTTGTGGCGCTGTCGCTTGTGGCCCACAACTTTCCCGAGGGCATAGCCGTATTTACCACAACCATGAGTGGCGGACTTATGGTAGCCATACCTATTACCATTGCCATTGCCATACACAACATCCCCGAAGGCATCGCCGTATCCGTACCCATATACTACGCCACCGGTAACAAACGGAAAGCATTTTGGCTCTCCTTCCTGTCGGGACTGGCCGAGCCTTTGGGGGCGCTGGCCGCCTATTTCTTCTTGATGCCGTTTTGGTCGCCCTTTGTACATGGAATCGTCATGGCAGCGGTCGCAGGAATCATGGTATTCATCTCATTGGACGAACTTTTACCCACTGCCGAAAAATACGGCGAACACCACCTGTCCATATCGGGACTCATTGCGGGAATGATGGTAATGGCGCTGAGTTTATTTCTTTTTATGTGATAAATAATATAACTTTGCACAACAATAACTTAATAATTTAAACCAATGAAAACCAAATTATTTCAACTTTTTGTAGTTTTATTACTTCTTGGATTGGGCGCCGCGTCCTGCTGCCAAAATCCACAAAACGATGACGCAGCAAAGCAGCATACAAACGTGATACTAAAAGATTACGGAGCAGAGCCCGCCGCGTTGGATATTGACGCTTATACCCTATCGAACAACAACTTCAGAACTGCGCTTTGGACGGGTACACAATTACAGGTAACGCTAATGTCCATTCCCGTTGGCGGCGATGTAGGTTTGGAACAACATCCCGACACCGACCAATTTCTACGCATTGAGGAGGGTCAAGGCAGAGTGATGATGGGAGACAGCGAAGAATCGCTCACTTTTGTTCAAGATGTGGGAAAAGATTTTGCCATATTTGTTCCTGCAGGAGTATGGCACAACCTTATCAATATAGGCGATAAACCGCTGAAACTGTATTCTATTTACTCGCCTGTAGAGCATCCTCACGGCACGGTGCATAAAACGCAGGAAGAAGCCGAGGAGGCGGAGCATCACCATCACCGCTAAGAAACTGTTTAAAACAGTTCACCCAAGCAATTCCGCCATTTTTCCGCAAAGGTTTTTTCGGCTATAGGCGGCAATGGCTTGGGGCAGGGAGGCTTCCCAAGGCTTTTTCCAGCTAAAGAACCGGTAATAATGCAGGAGGCTGCGCCTTAATCCCTCAAAGTCCTCAAATTCGTGCATGGTTCCGGCGTTACATTCGGCCAATATCTCCGCCAAGTCGCCCCCGACGGGGCCAATCCCCAAGACGGGCTTTCTTGCAGCCAAATATTCAAAGAATTTTCCGGTAATGATGCCTTGGGATTCGGGCTCTTTTTTGAGGGTAAGCAACAACAGATTGGCCCCTTTCTGATACGCTACCGCTTCTGAATGAGAAACATAAGGCATAAATTGGGTATGCGGCAGCAGGCCGGCTTCTTCTATGGATTTCTTTACAATCCCGTCTGTCTGCCCCACCAACAATATGTGGAGCTTTTCTTTAAATCCCTCATTTTCTGCAACAATAGACGACAAGGCTTGCCAAAGCCGGTCGGGATTGGCGTCTCGGGTAAACAGGCCGGTATGGCAAATGGTAAACTTGCCGTCTAAAGACAGGGGCTCCACCTCAAAATCATCCTCGTCGTATCCGTTGAAAATTACCTCTATGCGTTTGGGTTTTAGAGGGAGAAAGTCCCGTTTCATTTGCGGAGACACCACCGTAACCACATTTGCTTCACGCACAATCGCTTCTTCTGCCCTTTTGTGCCGCTTTAAAGTAGAGGCGAGCATATTCAAGTGTTTAAAGTAATACATTCCCGTCCATGGGTCTCTAAAGTCGGCCAACCAAGGGATGCCCGTCTTTCGGTGGAGGTCTTTACCAATCAAGTGCATGGAATGGGGCGGGCCTGTGGTAATAATCCGGTCTACCGGTTCTTTTTTCAGCCGCTTTTTCAGATAGCGCACCGAGGGCCGGCGCCAAAAACAGCGCGGGTCGGGAAAGAAAAAATTACTGCGGATAAAAAGGGCAATTCGCTCTTTTCTTGGGACTTTGTCCGTATGGTCAGAAATAAATCCCGGCTGCAAAGCCTGTCCTTTTTTACCCGTAAACCATTTGTACAAAGAGTACGGCTCAAAAATCGGACGCTTCCACACTTGTAGATTCGGGGCTACCTCTCTAAGTAATTCTTCGTCCTTGGCCATCAACTCCGGATTTTGGGGCGTATAGATAACCGGTTCCCAGCCAAATTCGGGTAAATACTTGGCCATTTTGAGCCAGCGTTGCACGCCCGACCCTCCGGAAGGAGGCCAATAATAGGTAATAATCAATACCCTGCGCGGGCGAGCCATGAGTTGGTCTGTGCTATTTTTTAATAAATATGTTGTACAATGCGTTGATTACGTCTGACTGTATGGTCATAAAACCATTCTCGCCCCGTTTGGCTTCATAGCCGTTGGTCATCATCACAAAACCAAATTTTTTCTCCGGCTCAAAGAACATGGCGCTGTACAGGCCGTAGGCCGAACCCGTGTGTCCTTTCATGGTTTCTCCTTCAATCAATCGGGTAGAGGTAGTGATTGCAAAGCCATACTCTCCCATGTTCCCGTCTGGAAACTCGTAAGGGGTTTGCATGGCCGCCACGCTTTGGGGCGTCAAAATCTGTACGCCGTTCCATGTTCCTTGATTAATTTGCACCAGCATGTGCTTGGCCAAATCTTGGGGAGTGGTCTTCATGCCTCCGGTAGGTGAAAAGATAGACGTTGTCTTGGCCAAGACGTGTCCATCCAAATCGGCAGCCCTGCTGCGGTAAGCATCGGGAGACGCTACAAATTCCCCGTTTGTGAATCCATAAAGCGTTACAAATTGGGCCCAATCCAAAGCGTCTACATTAAAATGAGCGTTAAGACCCAATGGGTCCGTAATATGTTTTTGGATATACAAGTCAAAACGCGCTCCGGAGTGGAACTCGACCAATCCGCCCAACAAATTATACCCAAGGTTGCAATACTGGTATTGGGTCCCGGGGCCATATTGATTGTAGGCGTGCATGTATTCACTATTCTTTTCGGGATTTATCACATCAAACGTGAAATAGCCTCTGGAGTCGTTTAGGCTGGAGGTGTGCGTAAGCAGCATCCGATAGGTAATGGGCACATCGGGATAGTTGGGGTTGCGCATCGGCAGGCCCAAAGCGGGACTCACATCGTCGTCCAACCCAAATTTCCCCTGCTCGTGGAGTTGCATAATGGCCGTGGCCGTAAATGATTTGGAAATAGAAGCAATTCTAAAAATATCGTTTACACCGATTTGCGTTTCTTCTTCTATGTTCTTGAAGCCAAAGGCTCCGGTATAAACAATTTTATTGTTTTTAACCACCGCAACCGAAAGGCCTACCGCATTAAGTTCTTGTATAAGGTTGTTCATGGCCTCGTCGGCTTCTGTTTTGAGGTTGGGGCCGCAAGCCACCATGCCCACCGCAACCGCAGCTGCGCAAAAATGAGAGAGAATAGATTGTTTCATAGGATTATATTTTAGTTTGACAAAGATACGAAAAAATGTTATGCTATTGGCTTTTCCCCCGACAGGCAATCTCCCAAACCGCCACCAGCCGGTTGTCTTTTACCACGCAATAACGGTCGTGCAGGTTGACCGTAGTACAACCGTGGCTGGGCCAGATGGCCACCAAGTCCCCTACTTTTAGGTGGTCAGCTTCCGGCAAAAGCTCCAAGCGCCCGTGTTCCTCCGACAAGCCCTTTAATTCGGCGCCCGATAGCAGGGGTTTAGGCAGTCCAAACTCGTGGGTCAGACTTTTCATGCCCGCATCAATCAGCGCTAAACCCGGTGCAGGTTTACTGATTACCGTAGATAGCACCCATAGGGCGGGACGAAATACCTCGTTCCCCATAACTCCCGAATAGCAGGCGTCCATAAAGATGTACGACCCCGCTTCTATTTCTGTAATGCCCGAATAGATGCCCGACATATCAAAAGTTCCCGTACCTCCCGCAGAGACAATCTCCACAATAAGGCCGTTGTCCCTAAGCATTTGCGCTGTATCCACCAATATTTTATTGGCCGACAGACACTCCGCCTTGCGCTCCCCCCTAACGGCCGTAAACACGCAATGCCCTTCGTATCCCATCAGTCCCTTAAAAATCAATCCTTTTTTTGCAACAATATATTTGGCCAAATCCAAGGTCTGCTCCATGCTGCGCGTACCGCAACGGTCATTGCCCACATTAACTTCAATCACCACCCCTATGCGGGAGCCGTATGCACAAGCCGCCCTGTCCAAATCGTCTATGTTGTTTTGGTTGTCTACGGCCACTTTCACATCTGCCCGACAGGCCAAAGCGGCCAATCGTTCCGGTTTTCCATATCCAGCCACTTGATTGGCTATCAGTATATCCACTATTCCTTGCTCTGCCATGACTTCTGCCTCGGAGAGCTTGGCGCAGGTAATTCCAATCGCCCCCGCCCTCATCTGCAAATGGGCAATCATCGGACATTTATGGGTTTTGATATGGGGACGGAGTTTTACCGGCCCTGTAAAGAAATCGGCCATCCGGCTCAGATTGGCTTCAAAAATATCTATGTCGAGGACAAGCGCCGGAGTTGGAATCTGCTCCTTGGACATTCCAATGATTAAATGATTGGTCATAATATATATGTATCTAAGGTTTTATAAATATGCTATACAGAGCGTTAATCACTTCTGATTGAATAGTCAGATAGTTGTTTATCTCTTCGGGATGGTCGGTCAGCGGACTCCCGTTGGTGTGTTTTGGGGGATAGCCATTGGTCATCATCACAAATCCAAACTTTTTCTCCGGCTCAAAGTACATGGCGCTAAAAAGGCCGTAGGCCGAACCGGTATGTCCTCTTAGTATTTCGCCCTCAATCAAATCGGGAGTAGTGGTGATGGCAAAACCATAATCCCCCGCCCGCCCGACCGGAAAGCCGTATGGGGTTTGCATCGCCTGTACGCTTGCCGGCTTTAAAATGCGTACGCCACCCCAGCTTCCTTGGTTCATCTGTACCAACATTTGTTTGGCTAAATCTTTGGGCGCCATTTTCATCCCGCCGGTAGGAGAAAAAATGACCGCGCTGCGTCCCATGGTATAGTTTTCCAATTCGACCGCCCGACTGCGGTAGGCCGCCGGAGATTCTACAAACCGCCCATTTCTATAGTGATACAGCGGAACCAATTGGGCGCGGTTTAAAGCGTCTACATTAAAATGAGCATTAAGACCCAATGGGTCCGTAATATGTTTTTGGATATACTCATCAAAGCGCGCTCCGGAGTGGACCTCGACCAAGCCGCCCAACAAATTATACCCAAGGTTGCAGTATTCGTACTGCGTGCCCGGCGGATACGCATTGTAGGCCCGCCATACCTCTTTGGTCTTTTGCGGGTCAACCACATCATAGGAGAAATAGCCGGTGGTGTCGTTCAAGCTGGAGGTATGCGTTAATAACATTCGATAGGTGATGGGAATGTGGGGATAGTCGGGATGGCGCAGCGGCAGACTCAGCGCAAGACCCGCATCGTCGTCCAAATCAAATTTGCCTTGTTCGTAAAGCTGCATTATTGCAGTGGCTGTAAACGACTTGGAAATGGAGGCAATCCTAAAGAGGTCGTCGGTATCGATTTGCGATTCTTCGGCAATATTCTTGGTTCCAAAGGCGCCGGTATACACCATTTTGTTGTTTTTGACCACCGCCACCGAAAGGCCAACCGCATTAAGTTCCTTAATAATCTTATTCATGGCCTCATCAGCCTGTTGTTCAAGCGTGGGGCCGCAGGCTGCCATCAGCAAAGCCGCCGCCATAAGCACATAGGGTGTACATGTTTTCATGAGTTTGAAGCATTAGGTTGGGACAAAGATAGTATTTTGTATCTTTGCAGGGATGAATACGCCGATTAAAACAGCAGAGACGCCCTTGATGAAGCAATATTATGCCATCAAAGCGCAGCATCCCCAAGCGCTATTGCTCTTTCGCATGGGTGATTTTTACGAAACCTTTGGCGACGATGCCATCCTCACCAGCAAAATATTGGGCATCGTACTCACGCGCCGCGCCAACGGCGCGGCGGCAAGCGTGGAGTTGGCGGGATTCCCATACCACGCATTAGATAACTACCTCCCCAAGTTGGTGCGCGCAGGCCATAAGGTGGCCATATGCGAACAGTTAGAAGACCCCAAGTTTGCCAAAACATTGGTAAAGCGCGGCGTTACCGAACTCCTCTCCCCCGGAGTCGCCTACAACGACCAAATCCTCAACGCCAACGAAAACAACTATTTAGCCTCTGTATCCTTTCATCATGACCAAGCCGGAATTGCCTTTTTAGACATCTCCACCGGAACTTTTTCTCTCTCCCAAGGGCCTTTGGATTACGTAGACCGGCTTCTGAATCAGTTTGCGCCAAAGGAAATTTTGCTCCAAAAAGGATACGAAAAAGGATTTAAGAGCCGATTTGGAGACGATTATTATACCACTTGTTTGGACGAATGGGCTTTTGCGCCCCAAGCCGCCCGCAATAAATTACTCAAACATTTTCAAGTAGAAACCCTTAAAGGATTTGGGGTAGAGGAACTTGATTTGGGGGTCTCTGCCGCCGGCGCCTGCCTTTTTTACCTTGAATTGACCAAGCACGACCGATTGGGGCATCTCTGTTCCATCCAGCGGATTGACGAGTCGGACTATATGTGGTTAGACCGGTTTACGATTCGCAATTTAGAGCTTTTCACTTCGTTCGACCCCAAGGGCAGCAGCTTGATTGATATGATTGATAAAACAATTACGCCAATGGGCGCCAGATTGTTGCGTCAATGGCTGATTATGCCCCTCAAAGACCGCGCAGCCCTTGAACGTCGTTACCAAATCATCCAAGCCTTTAGCGCTAATCCGGATTTGGCAAAAATCATTTCCCAAAGTTTGGGCTTGATTGGCGATATGGAACGACTTAGCGCCAAAGCGGCCGCAGGCCGCCTTTCTCCCCGAGAAGCGGTGCAGCTCAAAAAGGGATTGGAGGAGGTCAATATCATCCGCCAAGCGGCCTTGTCTTCGGATTCGGAAGATATACAAACGCTGGCGCAAGTCCTTGACCCCTGCGCCGAACTGGTGGCCCGCATAAGCCGCGACCTGCTGCCGGAACCGGCCCAGCAAATCGGCCGAGGCGATGTAATCGCCGCAGGCTGCCATCCTCAGTTGGACGAACTCCGCCATAAGGCAAGGCACGGAAAGGACTATATTTTGCAGATGCAACAGCGCGAAATTGAACAGACAGGCATATCTTCTCTAAAAATTAGTTACAACAACGTCTTTGGCTACTATATAGAAGTCCGCAACACCCACAAAGACAAGGTTCCTCCTCAATGGATTCGCAAACAAACATTGGTCAGTGCAGAACGATATATTACCCAAGAACTTAAAGAGTACGAAGAACAGGTCTTAGGCGCGGAAGAACGGATTATTGTGCTGGAACAGGAACTCTATGCAGGATTAATCGCAGAGATTCAAAAATATACCCGCCCGTTGCAGCAAAATGCCGGAATCTTGGCCCAAACGGATGTGCTGTTGGGTTTTTCTGTTTTGGCCCAATCGAATCGCTATTGCCGACCCCAACTCTTTGACAGTAACGTATTAGAAATCGAACAAGGCCGTCATCCCGTTATTGAGCGCCTCCTCCCTTCCGGCGAAAACTACATTGCCAACGACCTGTATTTGGACTGCGAAACCCAGCAAATTATCATCATTACAGGCCCCAATATGTCGGGAAAGAGCGCCCTGTTGCGCCAAACCGCCTTGATTGTGCTGTTGGCCCAAGCCGGGTCTTTTGTTCCTGCAAAGTCGGCCAAGATTGGGATTGTAGATAAGCTCTTTACCCGCGTAGGCGCCTCAGACAATATCTCCAGAGGGGAGTCCACTTTTATGGTGGAAATGCTGGAAGCCTCCGGTATTTTACATAACCTAACCCCCCGCTCGCTGGTGCTTTTGGACGAATTAGGTCGGGGAACCAGCACCTACGACGGCATCTCCATTGCTTGGGCCATTGTAGAATACATACATCAGCAACCTCTTGCTCGGGCTAAGACCCTTTTTGCCACCCATTACCATGAATTAAACGAAATGGCCGCCCAATTCCCCCGCGTGAAGAATTATCATGTATCGGTAAAAGAAGCCGACAATAAGGTTCTCTTTTTAAGGACGCTCAAGCCCGGAGGCATGGCCCACAGTTTTGGGATTCACGTAGCCCGTATGGCCGGTATGCCCCAAACGGTAGTTCAAACCGCCGAAAAAATGTTAAAACAGTTAGAGGCCCACGCCCCCAATCCCAAAGCAAAAACGGCCGCCACGCCAAGTTACCAACTTACCATATTTCCTTTAGAAGACCCTCTTTTAGTGCAACTTAGAGAAGATATTGCACATGTAGACATCCATAAACTGTCTCCACTCGACGCTTTTGATTTGCTCCGCGACTTAAAAAAACGGGTGGGATTATAATTATCTTTCTTTATGAAAAAGTTCAGCAGCACTATTATTATCTTTATCAAACTCCTCGGAGAAAGTTTTGGCTTTGCCACAACTTCGGTCAAGGCCGACAAAACCCGCGCCTTCCTCTCCCTGTTGGGAGTAACCATCGGCATTTTCTCCATTGTGGCCGTATTTACCACCATTGATTCGCTCAAGGGAAACATTAGCCGAAGTTTGGCCGCCTTGGGTTCGGACGTAGTATATATCCAAAAAATTCCATGGACATTAGAAGAGGGCGAAACAGAAATCAAATGGTGGGAATACCGCCAGCGTCCGTCCAATACTTATGAAGAATTTTTGAATCTGCAACAGCAGGCAACCACGGCAGAGGCTGTGGCCCTGTCCGTCAGTTTTAGCAAGGAGGTTAAATACGGCAGAAATACCATTTCCTCGGTATTTATTTCGGGCGTTACGGCCGACTGGCCGGAAGTATCTACGGTAAAAATCGGAGCGGGACGTTATTTTTCTCAATTTGAAGCCGGCGGCGCCCACAATGTGGCTGTTTTAGGCTATAGTATTGCCGAAGAACTTTTTAGCGGAGAAGACCCCTTGGGAAAAGTCATAAAGATTGACGGAAGCAATACCCGCATTGTCGGAATTTTAGAAGAAGAAGGAAGCAGCGAGATGCTCTCCCTCAACGCATCCGACCAAATGATTCTCCTTCCCTATCAATATGCCTGTACCATGGTTGACCCTCGCCAAATGGGACCCGATATAGTCGTAAAAAAGAAAACACCTGCCGATAAGGACGAATTTTTAGGCGAACTTACCACCATACTCAGAAACGCAAGAAGGCTAAAACCTACCCAAAAGAACAACTTCGCGATTAACGAAGTGAGTATTTTGCAAGATATTAATAATCAAATATTCGGCACTATTGCCGCGGTAGGGTGGATTATTGGGGCTTTTTCTATCCTAATTGGGGGCTTTGGGGTGGCCAATATTATGTTTGTATCTGTAAAAGAGCGCACGCCTATCATCGGAATCCAAAAAGCGCTGGGGGCAAAAAATTACTTCATCCTCACGCAGTTTCTTTTCGAGGCCGCCTTGTTGGCCATTATGGGAGGACTTGTGGGTCTGCTGATTGTTTTTATTGGCGCAGAGTTCGTCAACCACAATTATAGCTTTCAGATGACCCTAACTTTGGGCAATATCCTGCGCGGGGTAATCGTATCTACCGCCATTGGTTTGGTTGCCGGAATCGTACCCGCCTACATGGCCGCCCACCTCAACCCCGTGGTGGCGATTAATGCAAAGTAAGACCATCCACCCACTGCGTAAGCTCTATAAATTGCTGTACGCTTAACTGCTCGGGACGTAATCCTAACAGCGGCTGTTCCAACAAGGGGGTCGCGCCGGTCAACTGTTTGATAGAATTGCGTATTGCCTTGCGCCTTTGGTTAAAAGTAGCTTTTATTACCCGCTTAAACAGAACCTCGTTACAGTCCAAGGCCCTGCGGGCATTGCGACTCAGTCGAACCACAGCCGATTGCACCTTGGGCGGAGGCAAAAACACATGCTGCGGAACGGTACATAAATACTCAATATCATACCACGTTTGCAACAGTACGCTCAATATTCCATATGTTTTGGAGCCGGGTGGCGCGGCAATACGCTCTGCTACCTCTTTTTGCAACATACCCACCACCAGCGGAACCCTGTCTCGTTCTTCCAATACCTTAAAGAATATCTGAGACGAAATATTGTAGGGAAAATTCCCGATGACCAAAAAAGGCGAGCTGAAAATAGCGGACAAATCCATTTTTAAGAAGTCGGCCTGTATCAAACGTCCGTTCAAGGCCGGAAAATGAGTGAGCAAATAGTCTACCGACTCCTTATCAATCTCTATGGCGCGGAGGTCTATTTGGGGCTGTTCCAACAAAAATTGGGTCAGCACCCCCATGCCCGGACCCACTTCCAAAACAGGAAGATGCTCTTTAAAGTCGTATCCTTGAGGGATATCTGCCAAGCACATTGCCTCCACAATCCGCCGTGCCACCGACATATCTTTTAAAAAATGCTGGCCTAAGGCCTTTTTGGGCTGAACATACATGGGACAAACTTACTAATAATTCCGCTCAATCCTTAGGATTATTGGTAAATGGTCGCTGACACCGCCTTGATAGCGTGGTCCCAAATATGTCCTAAATGGCTTCATTCCTAAATATTTATCATCTTGAATCAGCAGAAATGGAGGGGCAAAAATGCGGCAATGCTCCGCAGAAGTATAGATGGGTTCGTTGGTGCAAAGCAGGTTTTCCGACACAATAAACTGGTCTATAAGTTCCCACCTGCCCCGATAGCGGATGGTGCCCTGCTTGCGGCGCACCAGCGGAACAGTGAGGTTGTGCAAAGGCCGCCCTTGAGAGAGCGCCTGCATGACTTTAGACAGGGGCGTGTCGTTAAAATCACCCATAATCATAATGTTTGCGGCAGGATGCAGGACAAATATCGAATCAACGCTCAGACAGAGCCTTTGGGCGGCGGCCATCCGCCTCGCCATAGAAGCTTTGGCGCCTCCTCTTTTAGAAGGCCAATGATTTACAAATAAATGCAAGGTATCTAAATCGTCTAATACCCCTTTTGCATAGAGTATTTCGCGGGTATGCTGCGTAGTATCGGGCAGGGGAACCCTAAGAAAACGGGACAACAATATGCGAAACCGTTCGGGGCGGTAAAGCAGGGCCACGTCTATCCCCCGCATATCCGGCCCATCTCGATGCAAAATGCGATAACCGGCAGGGGCTAAAGGAGTTTGCCTGACTAATTGTTCCAAGACAAAACGGTTCTCTATTTCGCAGAGGCCCACCCATACCGGAAGCTCATCCACGCCCATGGCAATTAGGGTTTTGGCAATACCGTCTCTTTTAGCTGTAAAACGCGGCCAAGTCCAACGATTGGCGCCGCGGGGCGTAAAGGCCAAGTCCTGCCGTTGCAGGGAATCCACAAAGGGGTCGTAGTAATTTTCTACATTCCAAAATACTGCGTCCGCGTGTCTCTTTTGGGCGTAACAAGCCGGAGAAAGGACGATACCGATAAGAAGAATCATTTTTTTCATACGCCAAAAATGATTCTTCTTTGGAAACAAACCGTGACAATTTGTGAAAATTAGAAGAATTTGCCGCGCCTGTCTTCTACTTTTGCAGCTATCGTCAGCGAATAGGCAGCCATTTGGCCCTGCTGCCCCGTAATTTGCCGCAGCCTCATTCCGGCGTCTTCTTCCGTATAATAAGCACCGGTTTGGCGACCATCCACCACAAATACATAGACTCCTATTCCTCCTTCTACCGGCCCCATAAGTTGATGTTCGGGGGCGCCGGAAACAGCGCCTATAAATTTAGGCTCCAATTGCTGCATCCCAAAAGCTCCAAAGGCAATGCCCGTTTGTCGACTTACCGTAACGCCCATCTGTTCCGCCAACTCCTCTATATCAAACACTCCTTGCATCTGAGTCTTTACGGCTTCGGCCATTTTGGCAATCTGTTTTTCCCGCTGCAATTCCATCCGAATCTCCATCTGCTTGTCTGCCAAAGAAGCATATCCTTTCTCGCGTATTCCGACCAAGGTGGCCACAACAAAATACTTATTGTCAATGGTTATAACCGGAGATACTTGGCCTTTTTTGGCCTCGTAGGTCCAACGGGAAAGCTCGCGGGCATTGTTTATGTTGGCCACCGTTTTAGCCCCTTCTACAATATTATAGGCGGGAAAAACCGGCCAGTCTTTTTCCCGAGCGACTTGGTCAAAGAGCGTTCCTTTATTCTCGCTCCTTGTAACCAATTCATTGGCTTGACTGTAATATTGTTGAAAAGTTTCTTTTCCGGCCACCGCCGTCCTCCACAATATAGCCAACTGTACTTTTCTATGCGGTCTGGTTTTTTGCGTTACCCTAAATACGTGTACGCCAAATTGAGAAGTATAACTAAAAGGACGATTCAAAGGAGCCGTTAAGCAGGTATCCAACACACCGGCAAACATGGGAGAGGTAATCCAGCCTAATTCTCCGGCTGCTTGAGCGCCGGTGGGGGGAATCAAGGAATATTGAGCGGCCAAGGCGTCAAAATTTCCGCCATCCCTCAATACGCTTACCAAACTGTCTGCCTGTGCTATTCCATCTGCGGGTAATAGAATATGCTGCACAAAAGCAGAGTCGGGCAACATCTTGGTAGATACAACCCTCGCAGAAAAGAAAGAGTCGCCCTCATGGGTTACCGGCAATACATCGCGGGGTCTTGCCGCAAAAGCAAAGCTGTCTAACACCGGCGAGATAGAAGCCAATTCCCCTGCCTTATAGTAGGATGGGTCAAAGGGTTGGTCTGAGTTTCGCGCCAAAAACTGTTGGAAGCTGGCGGTCGTCTTAAACTCCTCGTAGACTTTTTGCATTTCTGCCTCGGCCCTGCTGATATCCATTGCAGAAGGAACGATAGAAAATTGCACGTACTCAATATCTCTGCCGGCCTGCTGTTCGTACATGGGTTTATGCTTTTCGTAATAGGCTTTGATTTCAGAAGATGTGATGCTGATGGAGGTATCCGAAGCAAAACCCATAGGCTGCATGATAAATCGAACGTCAGAAGTTATATTGTTTTCTTCCATATCTCTGCGCAATTCAATAGTATTCAGCACTGTACTCTTGTCTATGAGCGAAAAATATTTAGTGTATAATTGATTTTGGCTCATATTTGATTCCAAAAACCGCCAATATAGCTGGGCCGCGCCGCTTGGGTCCGACTGCATGGACTGGATAAACTGCACCAGCCGGCTCCGAGAGAAATTGCCGTTTTCGTCTCTAAACAAGGCCTCCTGCTGCAAAATCGGCGAAATTTCCCTTCCTTGACTCATGTCAAACATTTCTTCTTGTCCCAAGGAGACGCCGGCTTTACGAAAAGCGGGATACATTACATACTCATTAATAAAGTGTTGCCAAGCAAGCTGTAGCACCATGTCGGATGCCTGTTCGTCCAAGCTCGACGAACCCGAAACCAATTGCTGGATATTGGTATAATGGTCCAATTGACGCTGAAATGCCTCATAGGTAATCGCCTTGCGGTTCATCACGCCCACATTATACTTAGAGGAAAACACAGACACCGCCGTTTGTAACGTACTCGGGTCTATGATAAAGGACAAAAGCGCCAGACCAATAATTACCGTAATAAATACGCCAAAGCGTACTCTGATTTTCTCAAGAACTGCCATATGTTAAAATTTGGTTTGTAACAAATAAATTAGGGCGCGAATATAGTGATTTTTTTTCTAACCCAAGCCATCTTACCTTTGGCGTAAAGAATCCATCGGGGACGCTAAAGAATCTACCGGAATGACGGGCGACCCATCGCCAGTATCACGCAAAATCCAATGACTGTAAAATGGATTGAATACCACTATATTATCTGCCTATCGTCGGATTCCATCCCAATGCCCTGTACAAAGCCGTCGGGTGAATAATACTTGATGTAGGCGTTGGTATAAATCTTTTTGCCCGCGCTGTCCCAATAAAGCGTATCGGTTTCTACCCGCTCCTCTTTAATAAAGTTAATAATCACCACGTCTCCATAAGCTTCCCAGCGCTCCTTGTTTCCGGTTGTACGAATAGCCCTTTGGGCCGTAATCTCAAATTCCGACAGGCCTTCCGGCGTAATTCCTGTCACCTTGATTCCTTGAGGAAAGATGTCAAACGGCTCGGGCAGCAACGAATAGCTTTCCATAAGCGGGGCTTCAAACCGAGTCCGGACCCGTCCATATTCCGACTCTATTAACCTCATCCCGTACACCGTTTGGGTAGACAAACTGTCGGTATGCCCAATGGCATCCGTTTTTTCTATGGATTCACGACACGAAAACAGTGCGGTAGCGCCCATTATAACGAGCGCTACCGTACATATAAACGTATATCTTGCGCCAAA
>Ga0131853_10006720_pt1 | contig 20779 bp, 6 predicted proteins | sample TergutLab28metaG_FD_92764 | JGI IMG/M metagenome (GOLD analysis project Ga0131853, IMG submission 92764) | Labiotermes labralis P1 segment gut microbial communities from Petit-Saut dam, French Guiana - Lab288 P1 (version 2) (version 2) | ecosystem: Host-associated > Arthropoda: Insects >...
GTCTGTCTGTCCATTTGCAACTTGGTGTCAGTGGCTAAACCATTTGTCAGATTTTTTTACAATGCAGTGTAGGAATGTTTTTTTTACAAAATTTATCCAACAAGCATAAGTTTTGTGGTAATTTGCTCAGTTAGGCATAAATGCATTGCTACAAATACATTCCATATTTCTTGATTGATTGGAAACATTCAGTATGGCAGAATCCATATAGTGCTGTTTAGCATATGTGAGTTTGTGAAAATTGGTGCACTGAAAGCATTACACTTAAGGGCATAACAAAATTTCACCCAGTTTTTTCTACGTTTTGGGGCTGATTGAGCTAAAATTTGGTACAGGGGATGGCCACAAAAATTTATTGATTGGTTGTGAGTTTTGTAACAATTGGCACAGTAGAAGCTGTATTTACTGAGGAGGTAAATTAATTAGATACAGATCTGCATATCATGAGTGCCATGTAACCTAGCAGAGGAAGGTCATACTTCCATGTGGGCATAAGTGAAATAACTTACCTGTGTACCATGATATCCCATAGACATTTTGAAATTCAAGAATACCTTCATAAAGTATGTACCATGTCACTGCACCATTTACAATCTCTTTTGAACTTTAAAGCTGACAGTGGAAGTGGAAGCAATAATGATATGTCTGAAAAGGGAGTCTGTAAGCACTGAAGGCTGGACGTGAGGTTCTGTACGGTCATAGCAGAAAACTGCCTACCCTTTGTGTTTGCTAACATTATGACACTGTTTTGTCTGTGTCACTCCAGTTGTTGCTGTGTGTGTCAACTAATTACGTCGGTGACAAGGAAACCGTACTTTTTGAGATTGCAGGTTCTCACAGTGATGGTGCTGGATTTGAGTCTTTCAGCTGTGGCAGTGGGTAAGTAGTTACCATAGTTTCAAAGGATCATAGTGCCTTCATCTTCAGGGTTAAGCAGTCAAAGAAGATAAGAAGACGCTATAATCCTTCAAAATTTTGGGAACTACTCACCCAAGGACAGATGGTCCAAATCCCAGAAAACTTGAGTCTTCCGAATTAATACTAATATGGTTGCATGATATCTTCTGTTTAGGGAATATCCAGCATAGGCATTTCCTCTTGTATTTGCACATTGTCTGTATCTAGATATGATATGGATACTGCAGTCCCACACTCACACAGCTCACTCCTACAGTCTCTTTTTGTCATGCAAAATTGTGTGATGCTATAAATGGCTGGTGATGTCTTCTTGTCATAGATGATTCATGAGGGTGCAAATGTTGTGCTGCTCATTGCTACCACATATGAGGAGGATTCAGGCACCTTCACCTGTCGGGCCACCAACTCAGCTGGCCAGGTGGAGACATCTGCCCAACTTATCGTCAAAAGTAAGAACTAATGAGAGTTTTGTTGACTTAACATTATTGTTGTAATTGTTGGTTGTTTTGCTTGTTCATATCATATTATAGTTTTATGTTATCACTTTTGTTGGTGTGCGCATGAAACTATATCTGTCATGCAAAAAATGTGGAGGACGTTAATACAGATTGTCCTTTGACACTGCCATAGAGTAATTTGAAAAGAAAATAACATCCATTCTATAATGCACTGAAGTTTATTTTCATTTTGAAGACAGTCTCTTAATACTGTTCATAATGCTCACAATATATCTGATAGTATTCTTATTCTCACAGAACTAGTTTCATGTTACAGCAAGATACATTCAGTTGAACTTATATAGTGTGTGTGAAAAAATAAATTCTTTAGAGTAATGCATGCCTGGTACATTGTATTAACATTCACAGAATTATTGATCATCATGGGACCAAAGGTTCCTTTCATCACTCTTAACCACTGGGGGTGTTGGTGGCAAAGATTTAATATATGAGGTGTAGCATTAGATGTAGGAATGATATTTATAATGGACACTATATACAGTGGATCCTCCCTTAACTGATGCTCTCTTAAGCAGCTGTATTACTTAACCACCTTGAATTTAAACAAACACCCCCACCCTCTTAAGAAGAATCAAAGTAACAACAGTTACTTTAAAATGACTTTAATAACTTAAATTACATTATTTTTATAGGCATTGGAATATTATTATTGTATAGTGTGTAGGTCATTTGTTAATTTTTGGCCAGTGAAATTTTCAGGGGAGGGCATGGGGTGAATGCCTTATACAGCAGTTGTGTCATGAATTGGTGGGAAAAACAAATCTAATGCACTGCACTTGCCACCTCACTGGCCCCACTAAGCACTTCTTCAGCCAAAAACTATCAAATGACCTTTGTAACTGAAAAATCATTGTTACACTAAGTAATAGGTGATGATTTTTCACCCTACATGACTTTTTATTACTTCATATTTATTGTTTCTCTGGCATCAGTAACTTTAGATTAGCTGCCGTGTATTACTGTGTCCCGTGTATGTTGTTTATGCAGGGTCCACTGTATGTGGGACAATCATAAAGCTTAGTAACAAAGGACTTCTGGTCCAAGTTCTTATTTAAGTGAAGTGTAATGTAATTGGTGGAACTTAACTGTTGGCTGAGAGCAGGTGAGAGTAAAATTTAACATTCTCTGTCAAAAGTAATATGTGGTAGGTGAATGATACATCTTTTGTGGGCTTTGTTGAGAGGAAAAGTGTCTTGTGTGTTAAAATGTGAGTGGAGACAAAATGACAGAATCACACACACACACACACATGCACATGCACACATACACACACGCACATGCACACATACACACACACATATAGCCCCATAAAGTGCCATAAATTTCATTACACTTCATTTAGAATAATGGGGTTAATTTATTGCTGATCTGTGACAATTTTAATGTTTGAAATTAGACACCAATCTCATTGAAGGCTTGATTAATTCCACATTTTATGTAACTACCTACAAATGAACATCTGTTCATCATGCGCTAACTTTTTCTGTGTTTAGTTAGCATTGGATTAACAATTGTCAGTTCTTATACAGAGCTGTTAATTCTGAATATATGGGATGATTCTAGTCAATGACACATGACTGCAGAGTTCCATTTTTCTTGAATATGTTCAGACTCGTGTCTTTACGTAATATTAAATTTTAGGATGATATTGTTTTATATAAGATTGTTTATCTACTTGATAAGATTGGTGCCAGAATGTAGTCATTAATTAATTGTGACTAAAGAATAAGTACTTCAGACCTGTGTCAGATTATGATGTAGTGGAATTCTGGGAACAGCTGTATTTAGTCATTGCTTTCCATTTGGGGGGGTTAGAAAGATTATACAGTGTTAATCATAGAATGAGAAGTTACCCATGACTGCAGCTTCAGAAGCTGGTGACATATCTGGTTGTTTGATTGGTGACTTTTATTGTTGTGTTGCTGTAACTTCTGATGGTTTACATTCGTGGCAGAACTGTAATGCCTCCCCAGCTGTAAACTGTGTTTCTCTAACATTATCTGTTACTATCATTATGTTTATGTGTAAACTACTAAAGGCTGCAATAAAATATAGCAATTATGTGAAATCTTGATACAAATTTCAAATCAAAAGCATATCCTATAATATTGAGGTTTTAAAAACCTTTCATTTGGGTTTCTCAGAATAGCTGAAGAGACACCAATATTATATTTCCTTGCCTCTACAGAATATTTCCTACAGACAGAATATATAAAAGCAAATTCTCTAAACATACTGCAGTCATCATAATTCAACCTGCAGGATATATTGTAGTAAAAGGTCATTATATTATCTGAAACTTGTTGGTTGTCACTTTCTGTGATTTGTTAGGTGTGTTACTGTAGCCCACACAGCCCACACGTGTGGCAGATTAGCAGTGTAAAGTAACAAATGCTAGTTTTCAGATAAAATAAGGCCTCTGTACTTTTATGTACCCGACTGTCTTCCTTTTACTGGACTGTTTTTCTTGCTGGATGGTTCCGTGTGCACACTGTGATGTCACAGGCTTCAAGGGTACCAGCAAGCTATTTATATCAGCCTCTTGCCTTGCTTAGTGTTGCGTTACCTGCAGCTAAATTTGGAGTGAGCTATGTATGAGAGGAGAGCCTGCCACCTCCTGCCTTCCTGCCTCCTGCCCAGTTGAAATCCCTTGCAGGAAACAAATGTAGCAACGTATCTTCTGTGCTGCTTATTCTTAATATCTTAGTACAGAATTTTTGTACTTATAAGACACCATGGCATCAGCAGGGGCAGAATAATTTTAATATGGTTTTAGATTGAAAACAAATGAAGTATATTATTGGCTGAATGTAGTGGGATAGCTGATTTTTATTTGCCAGTCTGGTTTACTTTCTGTTATTCCTCAACTGAAATATGATATGAGTAGCTTGAGATAGATGCTTTCATTTTGCTCTGTTTAATAATGTATCAGTTTCAGGAACTGATTGTGTTTCATTGCTTCATATTAAGTTTACTCCTGGACAGCAGAGTAATATTCAGGAATATATTTTGTGTACATTCTAGAAGTGCAAAACTGAGACTGATGGTTTTCTTCACATTCCCCCAGAGATTATTAAACTGGAGATTCTGACAATTTTGTCTAGCAGTGAACCACCCAACATCTTAGATTATGCCTGTTCTCAGAGGTGCGAAGATGGAAATGTGAATGAGTTACAGAACATGCAAGGGGGATGAAAGTTTTCATAAAGTATAATGATTCACATAGGAAAACTTTAATGTTTAGTGGATTTTAATTCTAAATAAAATTCATGTTATTCATTGTTTTGGAGTGGGAGTGTTATTTAATGGATCTGCCCTTGTTAAAGACTGTGTGCTGTCAAATGATTGATCAACTGAAATGGATTGGAAAGGAACTGGTCATGGCCTAATTCAGTTACTGTCACAGCATTTGACATGTGTCATGATCATATTCACCATGAGAATTGCTTATGGCCTGCATATGCTATTAGGAGCGTGAGATTCCCAACATTTGACAGTTGAGAAACATGACAGTGTGAATGGTACAATGTATCATGGGGATTTTCTTATTTAATTTCTGTATTGCACTTTAATAGGCAAACACAAAACATCATGTGTGACCTCCATTCTAAGTATTTCACCAAGTGCATACTGTAAAATTAAAAACAGTGATTGTTGTTTCCACCTCAGATTATTGTAGTTCTTGGGTTTAGTGCAAGCAGTTGAGCTGTCACTTTACTTTTAATTTGTGTGTTTTCCTGAGAAGTACATCATTCAGTATGTTAGGCATTAAAATAATTACATGATTGTAAAAGATACTATTTTTGTATTTATTACAAAGTTCTTTGGTCTTACGTGTTATTATTAGCCCAGTAAGATCAGAATATGTTGTGGCTTAAGAAAGTATGTATAGAGTTTGCTAAGGTGTTTAATCAACCAACCAGTCAGTTTCACAATCAATCAATTAATCACTTGATCCATTCATGTTAATAGTTGTCATATTGTATAGAAAACACCCAGCTTTTGCGGCAGTCGATCCTTGTATCTGATTTTACAAAGAGTATTATTTAATGACCAGTCCTTCTATCTAAGAGCCAGATTTTCTAGCACTGAAACATCCTCCCACTTCTGTAGTCTGGGCTTGTAATGTAATTGCTGGCTTCCTTGCTTAAGATTGTGCTGATGGCACCTGAATTAATAGTTTGGGTTTTTTTGTGCCACAGATGCCATTGCTGTAAGTGGGTAGGAAAGGAAATAATATCCTAATAATGGGCAGAAACTGATGATGAAAACAACAAGAAGAAGGTTCACTTGGGCTTAAGCTTGTTTCAAATGTGTATCAAAGTATGGAATTACAAATTTTTATATATTTAATGACTCCTGTAATTGTAAGGCTATCAAATGAAAACTGCAGTTACATCAATTTGCAGGCTTTAGAAATTAAAATTATGTTGTTAATTGGGACTGTAACTGTCATAAATAGGGCTATAGCAGGTTTATGCCTGTGCCTATTGTAGTATGTATACCGACTTCAGTTTTAATCAATTTTAATGTCGTGTTCCATCTTCATTTAGATTTGCCAAATGGCGTCTCTGTTCCAGGTTTTCCCACAAAAACCTTATATACATATCTCTTCTTCATACATGGTACATGCCCCTTCTATCACAGCCTTTGTGATTTGATCACCTGAATAATTTTTGGTGAATACACACTGTGAAGCTCACCATTATGCAGTTTTCTTGACTCCATTGCTACTTCCTCCCTCTTAGTCCCAGATATCTTTCTCGGCACCCTGTTCTTGAACACATTCGGCCTATGTTCATCCCTTAATGTGAGACACTAAGTGTATACCCCTACAAAACAACAGGCAACTTTATATTTTGATAAACATTGACAGCTCATAATAGTTGCTGTAAATAAATTGGCAAGCACAGAAGTCCTTAAATTCATCTGAAGGATTCCAGCTGGGATTTATTTCTTGGGAACATTTTCAGCCCTTTTAAACTTAGAGGCAGGATGTTTTGAAGTCACTGTAGATGAGTTGGTTTTCATTTTTTTTTGCAGTCAGTATCTTAGTGAACCACATTTCTATTCAGTGGGTACTGGTGGCTTTTTCCTGGGGGGGGGAGTGGGGGTGTGAAAGTGACCTTCTCCATCTAGTGTTGAGGTTAAGAATGTATGGACCTACACCTCCACCTCCTCATATGTCTTCATGGAATAGTTCTCAATTTATCACAGGGATAACTTTAGCTTTACAATCCTGGAATATATTAAACTTAAATTAAACAGTTGTTAAACCTTGTACACATAAAGTTCAGATAAGTTTATTATTCTTGTATGTTGGTCAGACACCGGACTGAGAACACATCACAGCTGGCAAATTACAACTGCATACGGTTATGTAGATCTGCATAAATACCTTTACATTAGTACATGACAAGCTGTCAGTTACAGTCTGATGTCAACCACATTTACAACATGCACATCTAAAATATATGCTTTAAGAGGAAGGATCTTAACTGCGTCTTAAATGACGCTGGTTCTTTTTTTTATCTCTTATATGACTTGGTAATGTTCTGTTACCGCACTGGAACACAATCAGCACTTTATGAAACAGACTGGGTAGGCACAATATTGGTATAGATATGTTTTTGGGTCTTTAAATAAATACATAAATATGGGTTCTCTCTATCTTGCAAAAAGAAAGGATGTAAATTACATCATTCTGTAAAAGTTTCCAGTAGGAGGTTAGGGCATTTGAGAGGAATAATTAATTGGTGTATATGTGAATGGCATTCTGTTGAAGTGACGTTATGGACAGCGAAGTGACAGATAAATTCCAAATTGTATCCTTTGAGGTGGAAGAACATATGTTCGTGAGACTTCGATAGACAAGCATGTAATATTTTTCATTCTGTCCTTCAGATTTCTTTTGCAAGCAGATCTCTGGTGTCATTAGTGTAACAGTGGATGGCTTAATTGGGAAATTTGAGGTTCTGACAACGGTTTGGCTGAAGATTGAAACCATCTGGAATGTGATGCTTTGTTGTTGGGTGAGCGCTTCCTGAATGTTTTGAAGGAGAAAGATGGAAGCCCAGCGTTCCTACAAAATGTCAGGAAACACTCACCCAGTGACACACTGTCACATCACAGAAGACTGGACCATCAGTGGCCGTACTTCTGAGGTGTAACTTGCTGTATGAGGAAGTGTTCCTCCTCCAGAATACAAGGCATGAAGGTGACAGTGTTACCGGCACTATAGTAGAAGGGAAGAATATCATGTAGTCCAAAACTTGCCATAAATGTAGCAGAATTCTGAAGCATAATGATAAGATTGTACTTCCCCCAATCCCCATTCTCCATTTGGCATTTGAATAAAGTCCTGGATCTGTTATTTGTATTTGTAATTATTTTGTCCATGCCTGGATATCTTTTTTGTAACCTGCATCTGAAGTGTGCAGTGTAGGTATGAAATTAAAACTTCTTATTGCAGTGATACAATTTAATTAATGCATTGAAACAGTTGATTTCAATACAGAAATTAACAGAGCTGTATTTCAAAGTTTTAATGCATGACATTCACGTATAACATATAAAATACTTTTCCCCATCTGACGTCCAAGGTTTAATGAGGATGAAAGGCTGCAGACGAAGTGTCCATTGACATTCTGTGCTGAAGTAGAATACTGTGTGTCAGAGATGATTTACCATGAAAGAAGAGTGTACCTGACCTAATATCTGTAACCCACGTGAGCGGCAACTTAAACCTGAGATGTCATTTGATCATTAATTAACTGTACCTATACATAAAGCAGAATTTGTAGTGGACCAGCAAACTGACAAACTTCAGGCAGCAACATCCTTCAGAAACTAACAGTTTCCCAGCCAGTCGCCTATGTACCACGGAGCCTGCCCATCTCTTCCTCCTCCATATAACCGCCCTAATAACATGTGATGAGGTGTACCATGAAGCCCCTCAGTGCTCACTTTTTCTTCAGTCTCCTGTCTAGGGGATAAGTTGAAACCAAATTGAAGTATTTCACACAATTCCTAGGGTCATACACTTACCATTCCTAATATCTTCCTGTTATGTGTGTGAAAATATGCAGAGGGAACATTTCTTTCCCATATCGTAATCTTCATTTCATGATGATTCAAATGTTCTGAGATGTGGCACTGTGTGACTGGGCAAACAGCAAATTACTCACCAAGCAACACAGTGTCACATCCCAGGAGACTTGAATCTTCAGCAGCACCGCTGTGTGAAAGTCAAAACTTGCAATCTTCATTTCACTGTGTTATGTACCGATTTATGATATCTCAAATTAAACCATATTTCTGAACAACTGAACCTTGTCCATTCTGTAATAGGTCCAGTTTTAATTATGAAGAAGTTCTGAGTAAAAATGTACAAATTTTTGTCTTGTCGGATTTAAATTTGGTGTATTGCAAGGTCAGGGTGGATGTGTACCTTATGGCAGCAAATGGAACCAAGCGTTCAGGTTTTCACAGTGGTGCAGCTGAGAGTTCTGTTTTTCTGGTATATGACACTGTGCCAAAGGGTAGTCAGATCCAAAATTCTCAAAGAAACCTGCTACAGTCATCTTCATGGGCCATTATGTCCCAGAAGAATAACCTATTGACCCTTGAACATGACCACAGCATGTTCCTTCAAAACATCAGAATATGATTACTGTATGTTGCAGCGTCATCTCCCAGAAGAATGGAGGCCTCATATTCAACTAATTTAATAACTGCACCAAGTAATGTTATGTAAGGGATTCCTGAACAAACTCTTAGTATGAAAAAGACTGGTTTATTTAAAAGGTGCTTACTGTAAACAGTGTTGCTTATTTTGGGTATTCTGGTAGGCTGTGGTACAGTAGTTTGAGTTAGCTGCCAACTCTGCCCATTTAGTCTATGCCCATTCCTCTCCCTCCCACTCACTTTGTCCTCATGATGAAGACGTAGTGAGTCAGTACGTTATAAGCAGTTTGGTTCGTTTAACTGTGTGGCGTGTCTGTGTGGTATTTTGGAATGAGCTTCTTGTGTGTACTCAAAGCCAACTTGGCTTCATGTGAGTTATGGCATAAGGCCATGTCCATCATAATTCATCATGAATGTTAAGCCTCCTGAACAAATTAAGAACTTAGCACAGCTCATTCCATACCTCCATATATTTTACCTACAGTATGTGAAGTATTCACTGGTGTGTTCAATAAAGGTATCAATTCTCACACAATTGATTATTTGTTTTATTAGTCTGTTATGTTGCAAGTATTGTACATTATAGTTCATTAAATATTCTCTTACGAATGGCATGCTGGAGGCTTCTTGGTGAGTGTGGCTATCGTTCGGTGTCCACAGTGGCTGGCAGTGTTCTTCCTCCCACTAGACGTTGTATATCCCTGTAGGCGGAAAGCAAACCTGTTATTGGCAACTGTCACGTTATTTATGGTCTAAATGTGTAAGCGTGCTACTAGCCCCCTTCTGCCTAATTGGCTGGCTGTAGAGGAGGAGAACCATACTCATTTTTTGTACCTGCCCACTCCATGTGAGTCATCTGGGTCACTGGGTCTACAGGAATGTGCCAGTAGGATGGTGCACCTTTGCCTTATAAGGTGTTGTGATACAAACATACATTTACATGCTGAAGCTCTGTTTGCCTAGAATTCAGGACAGCATGCAGGAACTTCTCTGTACTCTACGTTACACATTAATTGGAAAGCCTGTGGTTATAAATTGAAACTTTAAAATATGTCTGATTCTTTAGTTTGCAGCAGTTAATTTTATCTGTCATGTTGTTTGAATTATATTTTGTTAGTAGAGACATCATTCTCTTTTTGTGAAGTTGTCAGTTTGCTGAGAGAGTCAAGCAGATGGAATTGTGTTGTTCTAATTTAATAAGCAGGACAATTCTTGTCTGTCTTCCACACCCATCCCATCCCATAGCTCATCTGTTACACACAAGACATTGTTCCATAACAAGATATATGGAAGCTGCATTAGACATAATGCTACTTTGTCAGTGCAACATATTATGTGTTTTCTGCAATTTTATTACCTTGCCAAATTTTCTAGAGTACATTGCAAGAAATATTTGTATGTCAGTTTAAGGACAGGTTCCCAGTCTCTAGTGATATGTTTCTTAATGTGTGCATAAATGAAACACAGTTTACAGCTGGTGGATCATTATTTAATAATTCTGTGACTATTTTGTTTGTTAAATTAATGTTACTGGTTTTTTACTTGAATAGCAGTTACAACTACCTTCCCTTTCTGCAGCTATCAGAATGCTGTTATTCAGATATTTTGGTCATGTGAAATTTAACATTTGTAAAATGAGTTACCCAATGTAACAGGTTTTAGACCATTAAAATAACACTTAATACTTAGGTGTTAACTTGTTTTGAAATGCCAAAATTAAGAAAGGTGACAGTGTGGGTGAACATTTTTTAATTTGGATGAGAAAAAAACTGTAAATTATTGAGTTGTAGATGCTTATTGAGGTATGTGTAACACATGTAATGGTTCGAATACTGCATTTTGAACGGGAGATTTAATTCTACTATGAATTGTTTAGTGCGCATACCATAGTCATATTAATTGGTAATGGTGCTTCTTATGCAGTACTTCAACATATGCATGAGGTGTAATTTTATATGAGATTTCTAGTACAGGTTGCCTTGTAATTCAAATGTAGAGAATGAAATGGAAGTCAAATGTTAAAAAAATAAAATTACAAGTTATATCTTAATTTGCTTGTAAGGAGCTGCAGTGTGTAAATTTCACATGGCCTGTTTTATATTACTTGGAGTTTTACTTAATATTAAACCAACTAATTACACATTTGTATGTGGGGAACAACTGTTTTTATTTTTCTGACTCCTTTGTGGTTTGACCAGGCTTAGTCATCATTGGGAGTTCATATGTGTTTGAATGGACATTACCAAAATTTACATAAACATTTTTGTGTTCATTTAACTGTTGCAGGTTAAAATGATTCAATAATATAGTATTCTAGTGCTTTTAGGATTTGGTATGTTGTATCCTAGATTAAAATGCCTAGCATTTATCTTAAATGTGTTTTTTTTTTAAATTAATGCCCATTCATGCTCAGATACATACAAAACTGGGCCATGGAGTCTTAAGATAACATTATGATTACTTTAACATTTCTACTTGGTGACATGGTTTAATATTGATTGATTTAAACTGTAGGTTAATGCTCTTTCAGAGTAAGACTTAATGGTTACTTAGATGTAAAAGATTCTGTGTGCTTGTTGTCCTGTGTTGTATATCTGTAGAGTTGTCTCATCCTGCTGTTATGATGCACCAGTTCCAATCAGATCACTGTCTTGAATGTACTGAACAGAACAGTTAACCCAGCTCACTATGCACCAGAGCAGTTTACCACACACTGTGGTAGCTCGCCACACACTAACCACACTCCACCCACAGCAGTTTACCACACACTGTGGTAGCTCACCACACACTAACCACACACCACACCACACAACATACTCAGAAGCAACTGCTGCATCATTTCCCTTTCTGTTCAGGCCCAGCTTCTCTGCTTCCACTCTATCTCTCTCCTACTATAAACGCCCAAGATAAGAGGGAGAGGAGGGGTATGGCATGATGTCATAGCACCTCTTCTCCCTTCTGCATCCTCCTATTCTGAGTTCCCCTCTCTTTTCTCTGTCTTTGATTCCCAAGCTTCCCTTCCCCCCCCCCCCCATTCCCCTACAGTTTCTGCCATTGGAGTTGAAACATGGAATTTTTCCTGGACTGCATTGGACCTTATCCCACTCATCTCATCTAGCAGCTTGTTCATAATTAATTAATTAGCACAATAAATTTATTTTCTAGAACAATGACTTGGGTCAGCTAGCCTGAAGGCTTTTCTGAATATTCAGTTTATATTGGTATATAAATGAAGCATCTTGTTATTTGCACACTTCCTGCTTACAGTGGCACTCACTTTGGACAATTAAATTGGACATAAAATTATGTGGCTTCGTTTGACCAACTCGTTCTTCCCCTGTTGAATGTTTTAGCTTTAAGAAGGACCTCGTGATGTCCTAGACAGCCACAGAGCACATGCTGTTAACTGTTATATCTGAAACTAAACAGAGCAAGCTGTGTTATATTTGAACAGTCCTGTTGAACAACACCCTTTTGTTGAAATACATTTGGATCCTTGTTTATGTGAATGATTCTGAGTAAGACCCAGATCACTGGCTTCATCTGTTGGTAACTGTGTGAGCTATTTGGTGCTTGAAATTTCTGTGCCATTACTAGAAACATTGTTACTATATACTGATATGTCATGATCACTCATAGAATTTGGTATTACTTTTGAAATTACCATACATAATGGTTAAAGCAAGTCCTATTGCTAGCTGAAGGTGGCTGAACATACCATCAGATGGGATGTGGCGCCGTGTAGTCTGGTAGAAATTTACCAACATTTTGGAGGGTACCCTGAAGATAGAGACAGTAGGTTCCTCAAAACCGCTGGAAATATCTAAGAGATGACACGGTGTCACATACCAAGTGACAGGTGTTCTTTGTGGTTTGTTCTGTTCAGAACTAAATTGTTACAGTACTGTGGCAGTCTGTGTGTATCAGGTGTTGGGCATGTTAGAGCTGCTTCTTTCAGAGATTTGTAGGAATGTTTGCCCGTAAAAGAGAGAGAGATAGCAGGTGGGCATGCGTGGGTGTGGGTGTGGGTGTGGGTGTGTGTGGGTGTGTGTGTGTGTGAGTGTGTGAGTAAGTCTTAAGAACATTCAGTTTACTTTGTGCAGTTCAGTTACATTAGATTGTTGACCTAACTTGTATAGCTTCCTGCAGAAGTGAGGTATGTTTATTGTAGATGTTTAAAGATGAACTACATAGAATAAACAATGTTGTGAGTCATCTCATGAGTCACTCTCCAGCCCTCTCAGGAAGCAGACATGGGGAAGGTGGGGAATTGGCTACTGTCTTAATATTTACTGTCTGCTAGCCATCATGGGGATTTTAGTGCACAGTAAAGAAAGAAGTTACATGTGTGTTTGGCTGTAACTGAAGTATGAAATGTAAATGATCTCTGACATAGTGACTTTGTTCTGCTTCTGTAGCAGATGGACTGCTATCTTGGCAAAGGCCATGTGTATATAAGGAAGAGAACTAATGAATCAAAAGTACATCCATATTAAAATTAAGAGCCGGTTAGACTGTGGCAATGCCTGTTACCTTTTGATTCAGAAGTTTTTGTTTCCCATTTGCTGTGAAATAATGTATATATATGAAAATATACAGAGATATAATTTTGCCTGTTTTTTATGGGTGTGAAACTTCTTTGTTTCATATGAAGGGAAGTATGTAGGCTGAGGGTGATTGAGGGTAGGGTGCTGAGGGTGATTGAGGGTAGGGTGCTGAGGGTGATTGAGGGTAGGGTGCTGAGGGTGATTGAGGGTAGGGTGCTGAGGGTGATTGAGGGTAGGGTGCTGAGGAAGCTGTTTGGGCCTAAGAGGGACTAGATAACAGGGGAGTAGAGAAGACTACATAATGAGGAGCTTTATAATCTGTACTTTCACCAAATATTGTTAAGGTCATAAAATCAAAAAGGACGAGGTGGGCATGTTATGTGATACATTTGGAGAAGAAGAGAAATTCGTATAATGTTTATGTAGGGAAACCTGAAGGAAAGGTACCACTGGGTAGCCCTAGATGTAGGTGGGATGTTCATGTTAAAATGATAGTAAAGGAATAGAATGGGACTGGCTGTGGACAGGGACAAGTGACAGGCTGTTGTGAATTTGGTAATGAATTGTCAGCTTGCATAAAATGCAGGATACTTCTTGACTAGCTGAGAAGCTGTTAGCATCTGAAGAAGGATTCTGCTCATTGCAGTTAGTTTAGCTTAGTTTGGTTCAGTTTACTTTATTTTAATTTAGTTTAATGTAGTTTAGTTATCCAGCTAGTTAGGTAGCTATCCAGCTGGAATTATATCCAGAAACATACATACTTTGGTTACTGGGATGGGTAATTAATTTTTCTCTTTACACAGAGGCTGTTTGTTCACAGCTGAAATGTAAGGCAAAAAATGAAATCTTAGAACTTCTTCCTGCAGTTATGTACTTTTTGTAGTATATGGTTTAAGGGTAATTACAGCCCTTGGCATTGGAAATGAAGTATGTTAAACTGAGTGGCAGCTGTCAGCAAGAGAGTTTATTTCATGCCCACCCACTCTACTTTGTGCAGTTTATTTTTACAGCGTTTAAACTCATGGCTTCAGTATTTGTTTGGTTTAAAAAAAGCCACTGTAAACTGAGCCTTCTGTGGCATGTGCAGAGACTTTGCAGCGGGTTTGAGATGCCAGTGATGTCTGTAGGGCTGTGAATTTTGTCACCTTTCCCGCAAAATGAACATCAATTATTAACAGATAAAATACATGCCATCACTATTTGCAGTTAACACCTAAGTTTATTTGTACTGCTACGTGTGTGGGTCCTGTGTGTATGGATCATCTCCAGGGAGGCGAGTTTACCAGGCATTACACTGTGTGCTACATGTCCATATTATGGAATCTATACTGTAAAAGGGTAATATACAATTTTCTGAATGAAGGCATCACGATATGCTTGTGTAATACTTATTGGTAATATACAATATCTTTACATTTGCCTTTGTTTATATGGTTGTACATGCACTGTACCAGTATCTTCTTTTGGTGGTAGTGTAAAAATGTATTACTATCATTTACTGTAGGTTTCTTAAGCACAATAAAAGTAAGATTGATAAACGGTTGCATTTTTTTGGGGGTGGGGGGGGGGAGTATTTTAACGTTTACATGGTTCAGAATTGTATTATGATGTAAAATTTCTTGGTTACAGTAGGTATTGGCATTACAGTTGTAAAGTTTTCTCTTTGTGTTCTTGAATTTATGGATGGAAGTTTGACTGGCTGCTGTGAACTTGGGTAACACATGCATGTTTTGCGTAAGTCAGTTTATGTATATTTAGTGTACAATCTTGCATAACATGACCTAAAACACTTCTAAATTGTGTTGTGCAAGATTGTGTATTAAATATAACTATATATATATATATAATTTGACTAAAGTTCAACATGTATGTGTTACCTAAAGAAACGTATTACATAATTCTTCAGTAAACATTGACTTTTGGGTTACTGCAATGTTCATGTACCTTGTGAAATTACTCGTATATTAGAAGGTCTTATCTCATTATTATTTAGAATTTTTTTGAGTGCCATGATGTAATGTCCTTGTGGTTGCTGGATACCAGATATGCATCCAGGAAGGGTTTTGTCCTTTCTTCTCATAATAAGTAGAAATAGATGCAGATAATGTCCAGCAGTACACAAAGGACATGCATAAACACATTTTGTATGAATTTTTAGAATTTGGAACAGGATGTGTTCTGTACAGTGTGATGCCTGGCAACAGCACTTGGATTCAGAAGAGACTCCCTCCCTGAAGATGTTATATACAGGTGGATCGAAACACATAGGAGATGAACAGAATCACTTGTAAACTAATTTTGTACTTTGATGGTGTTTATGTGTTTCTGTTTTTTTTTTGGGGGGGGGGGAGCATTACAATGAATCATTTGAAGAACATAACTTGTATTTGAGAGGAGGATGACCAGACACATTGCTCACCGAATGCAGTATTGGCACAACTCAAAAATTGTCATTAAGTTCATACTACAATTGAGCTCAAAAATGTAACAACTACATTGGACAGTACCGGCACCCAGTGCACCTGCTAGTTGGTACACACCCTTATGGTTGCCATTATTGTCAGATGTAGTTGTTATATTTCTGTGCTGAATTGTAGTATTAACTCCAAATGGGTAATTTTTGGATTGTGCCACTATTGCATTAAGTGAGTGACGTATTTGGACCTAGGGATGTTGAGGTAACAAGAGGCTGGAGTAAACTGTATGATGAGGAGCTTCATGACTTGTATTTTCCACCATAAACTGTTCAGGGGATCACTTCAAGGAGAATGAGATGGCAATACATTTAACATATATAGGAGGAGATGAGAAGTGCATACAGAATTTTGGTGAGAAAATCAAGCCAGAAAACCAATTGGAAGACATAGACATAGATGGGAGGATAATATTGAAATTAATTTTAAATTAATAGGTAATAAGGAGTGGACTGGACACATGACATTCAACATAGGACCCAGTGTATGAAGTAATGAACGTTTGGATTCATTAACAAACAGGGAATTTTTGAGTAGCTGAGTGAGTGCTGCCTTTTCAAGGATGACTTGCTGCATTGAATATGTAGTTGGTGAATGAGTGAGTGCCTGAGACATAGTAAAGATTAAACGTAAGGACAGATAATTTATCCATACTTCATTTCATTGTGAATCAAATATACATATATTGTCTATGTACAGTGTATGTGTGAAATGTATGATGCTAACACACTGTCTTCAACCACGTGTGCTGCAGAATATCCGGATCATGTAGGATGTGATGTTGTGCTGTTGGGCATGTAGTTCCCAATGTTACAAAGGATAGCACTGCCTTCAAAACATTGGAAACTGTTCAGTTGCGGACACAGTGTCACATCAAGAACGACTTTAATTCTCAGCAAAATCGCTCTGAGAACATCAAATCTCACAAAATTATTTATGTGCAGGAGAGTGTTTGGATTATTAAGAGACACTGAACTCTGGAAAAGGAACACATTGAACAGTTAAAGCAGTTCTTCAGTTGCTGTTAGATGGTTTGAGTAGTTGAATTACACAGGTACAAGACTCAGATTCATCAGTAATAGCCATTTATGTGATCCATTCTTATATATTGTAGTCTTATAGTGATACTATTATATCACCAGTGCTGCAAGCTGATTGAGGCATAGACAGACACCTGTAGATTGCTCCATAACAACACCCAATCACTCACTCACTCACTCACACACTGGCAAACCAAGTACATTATATAAGGTTGATACAAACTTAGTTTGCCCATGTCAAAGCACATCTGTTTAACAGATGTTTGATTCCCGCTATACTGTACAGTGTGAATTACGTTACTGTCACCTTATGTACTGTGAATGTGCACTTGTAATTTGTGTGTTCTGACGTGAATAGCCAGATGGACAGATAAAGTGTGTCTTGAACTTTCAGGACGACAAAAGTTAGTCCATGGAACACCTGTCTCAGACCAGAAAGAGGATAGTAGAGTAAGCAAAACAAGAGGTGTACCAGGATCATCGAAGGTAGGACCAGGTCATCCATTTGACATTGATGGTGTTGGATCAACTGATGAGGAAGTAACTGAGAATTTGGATGAGATAATACTTCCTAAAGGAGATGAAACCTTACCATGGAGAAGACATAGACGCCATCAAGGTATAGAGAGAACAACTCTATGGCACCGTGCATCAAGGGACAGGTCCCTGGAAAGCAAACCAACTGAGGATGAAAGTTTTCCAGGTGCACCCAAGTCTGTGTTACCTTGGACACAGGAGGATGTAAAACTAAAGAGAACACCAAGGGAAAAGAGAGAGCCCCAGAAAGACCACCTGGAGGATGTGCATCTGAAACCAACAAAAGTAGATAAGAAGGAAATTGCAAGAGAAAAATTGGAAGATGTGGATCTGAAGCCAATGAAGAGACAGTTAAGAGACCAGGAGAAGGCAGAAAACATAGTGTTGAAACCAGTTCAGAAAGGGAAACCTCATCCAGATGAGACAGAAGGAATTAAACCCATAAAGGAAGGGCATCCAGAGGTGCCTGTAACATCCAAGCAGGTTCCTAAAAAAGAGGCAACACAGAGAACACAAGATACTTTGCTTCATTTAACAGAGCAGGAAGACTCAGTAATGTTGGATATTACTAACACTGAAGAGGAAGTAGGCAGAAGAACATTCCATGATCAGGAAGGGAAAGGAATAATTCCCAAAGTTGCTGACTTAACAAGGCCAATACCATGGACTCAGGAGGCTGTGAAACTTAAGAAAGCACCAAGAGAAATTAAGGAACCACAGATAGAGAAACTTGAAACCGTTCAGCTTAAACCTACAAAAACGGAGAAAAAATTAATTCCAAAAGAAGAGCTTGAACAGGTTGACTTTAAACCTGTAACTAAAGAAGAACACTACATAGACCAGCTTGACTCAGTAACACTAAAACCAGTAAAACAAGAGGTGACCAAACCTGAAGAGACAGAGAAAAATTTGGTACCTGCTCCAGATGATTCAACATACCGAAGGTCCGAAGAGGAGGATATGACATTACTTCAGATTGGAAGGTCTGTGGCTGAAACCCAGCTTAAAAGAAAGGTAAAGGCGAGACCACAAAGTGTGGTGAGAAAAACAGAAGAATATGATTCTAGTTTCTTGAAAGTTGATGACAGTGTTGAAGAGAAAGAAGTAAGGGAGGATAAAGTATCGAGTACGAAAACTGGGCCAGAACAAGTTCAGAAGTCAGGGCCTCTGCCTTGGACTCAGGAAGGTGTAAAACTGAAGAGAACACTGGTTCAGAGAAAGGAACTTCAGAGAGAGACACTTGAGAATGTAGAGCTAAAACCAACAAAGCATGATATGAAAGAGCTTCCAAAGGAAGAACTGGAACATGTTGATCTACAGCCCATTAGTTTAGGGCCACAAGAACCTAAGAAACCAGAAGGTGTTACCTTGCATCCTGTTGAAAGGGATGCTGTGGCTCCTTCAGAGGCCTCTGAAGTTACTTGGAAAGCACCTCATCCTGACAAGATTAAATCTGATAAATCAGGAGTAACTGTTAGGAAAGATCAAGAACGCCTAATAACAAGAAAAGATGAAGAAGATATAACTGTCCTAAAAATTGAAAGCACTCAGGATACAACTTTGAAAACAAAAGAGATGTTGGAGAGAATTAGGCAAGAAGAAGATTCTAGTTTGCTGATTATTGAGGATACAAACAGGGAACAGCACACAGCACCTTGGAGAGTACAAGAGGATACAAGCCGGATTTTATCAAAAACAAAGATGAAAGAAGGGAGTGAAGTTCCTAGACAGGTGCCTTGGACTAAGGAGATTACTGTATTGAGGAAAGCACCAAGAGAAAAGAAGGAACCTCAGAGCAGTCAGTTGGATGAAGTGCAATTAAAGCCAGTGAAAAAGCCCTCAAAAATAGAAACACTGTCTGATACAGATGTAATACAGAAGATAGGCACAGAGGAGTCACGAACATTGAAAGTGATCCAAGGTATGGAACAAGGCCAATTGTCTAAAGTACCATGGCAGGAAGTGGAAGATGATACAATGATTAAAAGTCGAACATTACAGGAAGAAGTTGAAAGTATTGCAGGTGTTGGCACAGAACTTGTGCCAGTTCAGTTACCTGCTCTGGAGCAACCAAAAGAGGATGAGCCTTTCATGAAGTCGGAGTTACCATGGCACAGAGATGATAAACCTGTTCAGGATGCGGTATTGGAATCTAAGTCTGAACTGCCCTGGAGGCGAGGTAAGAAGCCCAGAGAAGAAGAAACAAAACCAGAAAAACCTACTTTGAAGCCAGTTCGCAAGGAAATTCCTAATCAACTTGAAAAGAAGGAGACAGTTGAATTGAAACCTGTCACTAAAGACAGTCCACATTCCCAGCAGCCAGATGAAGTTGTTTTGAAACATATTCGTAGAAAAGAAGACCTAGAGGGAGGGAAGGATGATATTCAGCACAAATCCTTCAAACCAGTTACTGATATGAAAGTGCCTGATGAGGAAGCAAAGCCAGTTCCTTCTATGGTGACAGAAGAGAAACCAGAAGAGGAAAAAGTACCGTATAAATCTGAACTTCCTTGGTGTCGAGGTAAGAAACCTGTGAAAAAAGTGCCAAAAACGGAAGAGGCTCCTCTTAAACCCATTACGAAAGAAGTACCTACAGATGTTGAACAGGTGGAGAAAGTGGAACTAAAACCCATCCCAAGCGAGAGGCCACAGTCTGTGAAACCAGAAGAAGAAACAGTTAAACCTATTAGACATATGGAAAGGCCAGTAGATGAGAAGGAGAGAGAAGCTGTCATATTGCAGCACATTTCAAGGAAAGAGAAGCCAGTTGGAGAAAATGAGGATATAAAATTGAAACCAGTCCCAAGAAAGGAAAAGCCAGAAGAGGAAAAGGAAGATTTAAAGTTAAAACCAGTTGCAAGGAAGGAAAAGCCAGAAAAGGAGAAGGAAGAGGTCAAGTTAAAACCAATTCCAAGGAAGGAAAAACCAGAAGAGGAGAAGGAAGAGGTCAAGCTAAAACCAGTTACAAGGAAGGAAAAACCAGAAGAGGAGAAGGTAGAGATCTTGTTAAAACCAGTTCCTAGGAAGGATAAGCCAGAAGAAGAGAAGGAAGATGTCAA
>Ga0131853_10006721_pt1 | contig 20776 bp, 15 predicted proteins | sample TergutLab28metaG_FD_92764 | JGI IMG/M metagenome (GOLD analysis project Ga0131853, IMG submission 92764) | Labiotermes labralis P1 segment gut microbial communities from Petit-Saut dam, French Guiana - Lab288 P1 (version 2) (version 2) | ecosystem: Host-associated > Arthropoda: Insects >...
AAAAATTCACGCATGCGCACTAAGGTTCAAGGTCGGCTCATGCAAGCGCGCTAGATTATAATCCATCAGGTGTTCGCATAAAAAAATACGGTCGGATACTTTTCTAACAGACCTCGTACAGTATTTTACTTGCAAGCAACTTCAGTCAGGTGTCCATTGATTGCCCATCGAACATTTGCTCATACTTTCTGGCTGTTGGCATCTTGATATCTTGTTTTTTAAGAAACCATATTAAAAGTAAGTGACATCATGGATCACTGGCTCTTCAAATGACTTTTAAGTGATGGTTGTGAGAGTGAAAGTTGTTCTGTGAAAACCAGTTTGACTTAGCAGTAGAAATTGTATGAATTCACAGTTTCTTCAGACATGTGTTTTGAAATGCAACTCTTACTATATAGGGGACTGCAACTCGGATAACTGTATTGAATTAGGTTTTTTTGTTGAAGGAATATTAATGTCATATACAACAAGAAGTGTCTAGTACTACTAGCATGTAAGAAGGCTGTCCAGAATCCCCAAGGTTCAACAGTGGTTCATCTCTGGGTATGTACTCAGTTGGGGACAAGACATAATGATAACACAAAGCTACTTTGTCATCAGTTCAGTTTACATTAATTTGATTGTGGGTTTGCTTTCTGTTTGTTATTTTGACATGCGGGTGGTAGTTATTTATGCAGTGGAGGATTAGAGAGGGTTACTTGATAGTTATCCTATGTACAGCTGCTCTTTTGTGTTTATGTGTGAAAATGTAGGGGTAATTTTCACTGCATAGTATGAGGTGGGGTGTTAAAACATTGCTTTGTCTCTATTCCCCCCCCCCCAATTCCCAGCACAGTGGCTTATAGTAAGAGATGTTCATTAGCATGTCAGCCTTCTTTATTTGTAAGGCAAGATTATGTGCAAGGGGTACAGGTGGATGGTATGATGTCCCAAACAAATAATATAATTACAAAAATACCTGACACCCAAGAAGAGTGCCTGCTTCCTTCCCATCCATGCAACATTCAGCTAATCATAACCTTCCTGTAACTAGTCTGTAAATGCCTAGGAAAAAATCATGTTTTTCAGATTCCAATATTTATTTTGTTTACATTTTATATTTGTGCCCTTTACCTCACAACTGCGATATAATCAGTATGGTAAGTTTGGAATCTGTGGCAGTAGCGAGGTCAGATTGGACAACGGTGGCACTCTTGCACATGATTCAATATGTATGAAAATGGGAATGCATAAGAATCATGCCAAGGCATCTAAATATAATATCGTCACCTCGGGCTGACAGTCGTGTCATGTACTGAATGACAACCAACGTTCCAACAGCCTACTCTGCTTGCAAATTCGTTGTGCTCCTCAGATGATCGACTTGACACGCGATCTCGTCATCGTTGCCTTATTCACACACCAAGTTTTTCCCTCAAACCGTGTACACCTTTGCGTTCACAAACATGGCGACAGTGCGAACGTGAAGGTTACATTCGACTATAATCTGTGCATCCAACTATATGTTAAGCATGCAATGAGGTTCAAGTGCTTGAATATATTAGTTTAGTATCAACCACCCTTTGGCCCAACTGTGTATCACACGATTTGTTATGACTCACCGCTCTTCACGTCTATACTAGCGTCATCATCAACTTATATACCTTTCATTCAACTTACGCACGGATCATATGTGTAATAAGTAGTTTCCTACTGCTGGTACTCAGTACTTTACACTGTACCTGAATAACTTAACATGTACAGATGTTGTTTGCTATAATCAGATTACTCAATATATTTCATTGCATTATGTCTATCGTTTACATTAGTTGAATCCTTAAATATTACACTAGCTTCCTGTATCTACTTTTAATCCATGGTGTTCATTTGATATTAACCGTGATGGTAGCGTTATTAATCTGTGCTCGTAATTGTGCTAAGTTGCGATTTTGTGTCGGTCGACCGGAGTGTTGGTAATGCCGTAATTGACAACGTGAATTTGTTCGTCGTGTTAATACCGTGAATATTTATCCACCGGTAGCGGGTTAGCAGTAAGCTGAAATGTCTTTCAAGAGGGACGGTGACGATCTAGACATGCTTCGAAGGCTTAAGGTAGTGTACTTATGTTTCGGTATAAGGAGACTAGCAGCAGAGTTCCTTAGCTGGTAGAGAAGTACCCGCAAGCAATTTTTATTTTATCTTCCTATGTGGATATTCTTGTGCTGACATGCCTGAGGATGGCGTAAGTACAGGCCGAAACATGTAGCATACATGTGAAGTCAGTTTAATTGATTAAAGATACTTGCGTTTGAACAGTGTGGTTTGTTGTGATTCCGTATGAAATGAAACGGCTGTTTCCGTTGCGCCTTCGCATGGTTTTATAGAGAAAACTGAACCCGCAAATCCACAAGGTCGATGGGAACAATAAGTATTAAGTATAATGTGAGCGATTTTGCCTACGTAAAAGTAAATTGCTAGTACGGTAGTGGTTTTAGGCTGAAGATACAACATTTGCGAGTTCTTTGAGAAGTTTACTCGTTTGTGACGATTATTTGACAGTATACGACCTGCTGATAAAGACGCTGATTGTTTTATATTCACCGAACGCTGGCTGAAGTGATAACATTTCTGCTTTGTATTAAGAAGGTGCCCATTTCGAGCCTCGTGCAGGCCACCGTCACTTCATCTTGATAGATTCATTATTACTAATCCATCCGTTCGTCATTGTCTAATCTGAGCTGCTGACAGTGTCACTTAATAAAGTACAAGTAAATAAGCATTTTTAATTCTCAAGTTTGCGGTTGAAGTCACGTCTTTTCATATTATCTGTATGGTGCAAGTTGAGTGATCTTAGTCAGGGGGACATGTGTATATGCAAATGAATTTTACTGCCATATGTGGAATTATGGTAGTGCACATTGCAAATACAAATGCAGGATGTGGTCCATTGTGTTTCATATGCTGTGTGACTGCTGGGTATGAAATTATACAAGGGTCCATCAGAAAATAAATTTACAATGCATATATGGGGTTCTTTGTTTTTAACTATACTAAGAAGAATGGAATACTTCAAAATTCAAATAAGAACCATTCAGATTTAACTGCATTGCAATCACTACTTTTCCACCTAGTCCCCTGCATCTGACACACATGATGGAGCAGCCTTTCCATTCCCTCTTATAGAAGTCCATGTCCTGTATTCTTAACGTTCAAGTCACACCTGTTTCCATCTCACTTTCATTAAATCTGTGGCTGTGAAGGTCTTGTTTCAGTGCTGGAATCAGATGATAATTGCTCAGCCTTGGATTCCCTTGATGTAATAATTTATGTGATTAACATGACTACATGTTGTGTATGGGAAATATTACAAAAGGATATTTTTAGTAAATGTTGGTTAGGGGAAGATTTAGACAGGGATGCTGTTTGTTACTGATTTTATTCAACTTGTAGAGCCAAGACCTTACCAAGAAAGCTGTCTAAGGGTTTGGAGACTTCAAAATTGGAGAATAATTCACGCTGTGAAATATGCACACGAAGTTGTGCTTCTGGTAAAGGAAGGGTGATGGTACAAGGCATCATTGACAGACTACTTAAAACTGGAAGATATTATGGAATGGAAATTAATATAATGAGAATCTCAAAGTAATCATCCCGAGCTCTTCACATAGAATATAAAATATTTCAACTATTTGGGTAAAGTGATAACAAATCATGCAATATGTACACATGAAATTAAATCCAGGATTGCCATGGCAGAGGCAGCATTCAACAAGATGAAGACTCTTCACCAGCAAATTGGACTTAAATTTGAGGAAGAAACTAGTAAAGTGCTACATTTGGAGCATTGCTTTGTTTAGTGCTGAAACTTGGACACTTCAGAAAAAAGATAAGAAATACCTGGGAAGTTTTCAAATGTGGTGGTGGAGAAGGATGGAGATGAGTTGTACCAATCGTGTGAAAAATAAAGAAGTATTACAAAGAGTCAAAGAGGAGAGGAATATCCTTCATACATTATATAGAAGGAAGGCTAGCTGGATTTGTCTGCCTTCAGAAACACATTATTGAAGGAAAGATTGAGGGAAGGTTAGTAGGGCTTGTTAAAGGGAAAGATGTAAGTGATGGGAGGAAGATATAAGCAGCTACTGGATAACCTTCAGGAAAAGAAAGAATACTGGAAATTGAAACAGGAAGCACTAAATCACACTCACTTTGGAAGAGGCTATGGAACTGTTATAAGACAGGCTACAGAATGAATGAACATTTACTAAATTGTCTACAGATATTATTTCTGAGGTATTACTACAAACGGTAAGGATATTACAGAGCCAGGTTAGCGTACTCTTTATAGCGACTAGTGGCAGATTAGATGGTCCAGTGTTCGAATACTGGCAAGGGCAAGGGGTCCTCCAGAATCATCCAGACCAGCTCTGGAGCCCACCCAACATCATATTTAATGGGTACTGTAGTTTTTTTCCCAGGAGAAAAATGGCTTGAAGGTGAAATTAACCACTTGTTTAAATCTAGCAATGAGGTTAAGAATGAGGGAGCTGTGCCTTGACTCCTGTTGTATGCCTTCATGGTGTGGGCAGGGACACGTTTACATTTATATGGATATTATGAAGAATAATTTTATTTATTGCTATGAAGGTTACATGTGCAAATTAATAAATGCAATTAAATCATTTCTAATTCTGCTGTAAGTGTTGAGGATGCAACATACATTTTGTGATGCTCTGTAACTTGTTGATCTCCGCTGTTATTTTCAATTAAATAAGTAAACAGGTTGTATTCATAACATACGTTTTGGCACATATGTTTCAAGGCCTACCATACAAACAGGCAGCAACATTGATAAGCAGCAGCAGAGCACAAAGGCTTAGGCAAAGTCTAGGAAAGCTGGAGGCTTTTTCTGTTATCCACTACAATGGCAACATTAGGGGGTTGCATGCTGTGATGACCTATAGATGTTGTCGAGTCAGACTCAGTACAGTTCACACTAATGTGAATTCCTTGTGTAGCTCATGCTGGACAGTGCTCTGCTACTGTAGACACACTGTTGTCAAAGGGTAACTTTTATCAGTTCCTGTGTGGCAGACATCTTGTATGGTTTACTTCCCGGCAGTCATCATTTCACCCCCAACAGCTACTCTTCAAACAACTGCATGACCAATCATGTGATCCCAGGACCCTTGAGACACAACAGTAAACATGACTGGTGTAGGTTCTTTTATTATAGGATTATATGCCACTTGATCTTGTTTTCAAACCAGCAGTTCTATATTGGTGTGTGGCTTTGTACTGAAGTACTGCAGGATATCAATGTTTCTGAAAAACAGTTTGTTGGTTTCAAAATAATATTAAGTGACCATTTTTTCGTGCATACTGTGAAATTCACTTAAAGGTACTAAGTAGAACCACAGAATTTCCATCAGGATAATCATTCCAGCCTGTTTTGAATAATGGATGATCAAAGTTGGGTTGTTAGTCATTACAGGTCTGTTGTTTCAGGGGCTGCAGAATTTCCATTGTACTGTAAACTTGGCCAAGTCCGATTACAAACTTTTGTTTGAGGATGTGTGGAGTCAAATTTGCTGATAGCTGAATTCAAAATATGTCAAGCATGGTAGCAATAGTGAGCATAAAATCATCAGTTTCTTGCTGTACAAAGCAATCACACAGAGTATTTTAACTTTCACATTTATATAGAAACTCTTGCAATTGAATATACGAGTAACTCGATATTGAAGTCTCCATATTGGACTGGCCAAGCCTGCTGGCAGTGTTACAGTATCTGACCTGCTGGTACACAAGACATTGAACTATGATTTCATTTGTGTAAAACAAGTGAAGTGAATGCTTGTTATCATAGTATGACATGTCCTGTCTTTAACAGTGATTGATCAGCTGTCCAGTTACGTGGAATAGCTGTGAACATGTCAAACAAGCAGTTGCAGATAGAAGGGGCTGGCTTTTCAAATTAGTTTTGAGTAAAGTTTACTTTTCTGTCACACATGTTTGCAGTCCTTCGGAACTCTTGTAGCTTATGTTATGTTTGGCTAATATAAGTTTATAATTCCTCACTGAAATATAGTTTAAGAAATAGAATAGTGTTCTGGGTTTCTGTGTATATAGTGGTATGGTTTAAATCCTTTTGGGTCACATTCCTGATGACTGCACTTAGGCAACTAAATGTTATTAGTCACAGTGGTTTTTGTTATCACCACCACCTCTTCTCCCCCTCCACAATTTTCATTGTCACCTACATCAAAAACATCATCATTCCTCCACATTCTTTTTTATCATTTTGGGGGAGATGAAGAGCCTATGAAAGTACAGATTCTGTGTTAAGTTTGTGATACAGAACTTTGTTTATTTCATGTTTGTAATTGATAATGTACAAAAACATTTCATTCATAATTAACACTGTAATTGTCTGTGCACTATAAAATGTCACATGCACAGCTCCAATAGTTCCTTGGTTCGTTAATTATTGTTAGTGTTAACACTAATCTCACAAGTCTGATTTTCTGCCACTGTGTTATTTCTTCTCATACTGCTTGTTCCTTTGACATTTATGCTTTATGTGTGTCATCTGACAACAAACCCAATTCATCCATCTCTTTCATATCAGCCTGTTTTCAGTTTCCTCACACGTTCTTTGTGATATGTTTCCAACTTATTCTCATCGTGGTCTCACTCTTATTCTTTGGCATTTTCTTTTTGGTTTCATGTTCATTGCTTTTAGGATTCCATCTTCCATTCCTCAAGTGTGCTCACATATTCTGTTATATCTGAAGACAAGGAATTCACAGTATTTGGTTTGGGTGGTTTCTTGTTGCATTACATGCATACCCTGTGTTATGAAAATTGCTTGGTTCAAAAGTTGAAAAGAGGATACGTACACATGCAGAAGCATGTTCTCATAGAGACAAAGTGGTAATCTTACTACTACATGTGCGTAAGCCTGTGCTCATAGAGTCATTGAGTTGGACTTACAAATGACTTCTACTATTTTTCCCCACCCCGTAAGGAAGGGTGTCTATGAATTGAATTAATTGTTTGGTGCTGTTAATGCAGAGAAAGAGGAATATGCTAGACTGAATTAGCTCAGTTACAGCTTCAGTTCAGGGTAAACAATTGTGCGGTTGGTTGAGGCACTGTGCTGCAGGCCAGAAGGTCACACGTTCGATTACCAATGGTCTGAATGGAATTTTTCATTGTCATAATCCTTCCGGCTGCACCATGACTCTTGGGTCGACTCAGCCTCTGACAGAACTGAGTACCAGGAATGTTTCCTGGGGCGGTAAAGGTGGCCAGTGTATGGGGCTGACAAACTTACCACCTTCATGTGCCTACTGTCATGAAATTGGGAGCCTCAAACTCCTAGTACCCTCAGTGCCTGTACAGGGATTGCTTTACCTTTAAACTTCAGTGCAAATTTCTTTTGGTGATTATGATAACATTGTGGGTTTCATAACATGAAGAGTCTCAAGAGAAGGAAAAACATAATGTTACTGGCAGATGGCAGGAATCACTAATTTGTATAGTAGGAAAGTACGATAGTCTGGCACCCAAATGCTGCACTTGTAATGAATTATTGTGCATGTAACACTGTTAATTTAATATTCTCTTATGTTGAGTGATTCTGATGATTGATTCTTTTTTTTAGCACCATCGTGTGTGTGAGCTGTTAGCCAGTCACATACCAGATGATGAAGCTATGTTATTGAAGAACGGAAGGTTAGATTTGCTATTATTTGCAGATTAGCACAGATTGAGTTCAGACTTCCCTGGTTACTTGTCAGATGCAAGTGTGTTGTCACTTACGGATGTGTGTAACAATCGTGCTATAGCTAGTCTAAGTGGAACAACACAATATCTCATACGGGAGGTATTTTTTGTTGTGTCCTAGAGCACTGGAGCTTTTACGGAAGTATTTTTGCATAAAAAATCTGCATTAGCCAGGAATTTGAAATTTGTGTATCCCCTGAAGAGCAGCATACCTTATTGTTTATTTTTGAAGTGGTGAACTTCTGCATCCAAGCAGGCTACACGTCTTCCGAAATTATTTGTCAGTGCTTGATGAGGCTGCGGTCTTGAAATGTTAGCACCATCTCTTCATGTTGTTTTCCAGTCCTTGTGAATTACGTGATTCACACACAAACCCTCATTTATTGTCCTTCACAAATAATACTCATACAGCCTAATTATATTACCAGCAAAGTACACAAGTTTTCATTTACAAATATAGTGTACTCTCATTTATCCATTATAATGGTGGGAGGGGTGCAAGGATAATTGAGAAACATGGATAATCCAAAACATATATTGTAGTGAGCCACAAACAAAAAATAAAACTGATTTCCCTATTGTACAAATAATACATATGTATTATTTACATAAATAGTCTGTAATTTTTGTTTGTATTGAGGATTTTGTTTGAGCGCTCAGTACTAAATTGTATTATTTTCCACTTCATCATTAGTAACTTACGACCATGCACGAACAAGCCACAAACCAGTTATCTGCACATGGACAATTGAGCGTACACTGTACATTTATTTTTCAATTCCTTTATGTTTCACCCTAAGTGGCCGATAAGGCTGGAACTTGTAGGAATTTCTTCTAATGCAGTAATAGCCTGTGATCATGTGGTGTTTGTAACTTTGCAAGTGTGTATGCTGACTTGTCACAGTAACAGTATATTTCATGTTTTCCCACAGGTTGACATGCATGATATGTACCCATCGACCCATCTTCAACACAATGAGTATGCTCGCCATCCATCGCAAAGGCAAGAAACATGTCAGTGGTAGGTAACATGGAGAGGAGAAGTAAGATGTATTCAGTTCAATGTTGCACAGTAACCCCTGCTTTTGCCCGTTTTACATAATATATATTCAGTAGAATTTCAAATACTACAGGAATGTTTCCACCACATTAAGTTGGGATTACTTGCTAGGGGACACCTGTCACATGAAAGGCACACACTTATTGCACATTGAAGTTCTTTTGGTCAAATTGAAAATACCACATTCTGAATTATTTTTTTGCAGATGCCTTCAGTGTGAGGATTGTTGCATAACAATTTATCATTTATTATGCCCCACCTGTAAACAGTTGTGCAGGTTCAGATGTGGCAAATGTGGAGGCTACATTTCCCTGATTATTATTCTATCATAAAAACACTGTAACACTGCATAGAATTGTTTCTGGTGTGAGCTGTTGCGTTGTAATGCTAAAAAAAAATGATGTGGTTTCTGTTGTAATTGGACATGTGTTCAGGCTTGGTGTTAGGTTTGGTTAACACATTGCAGTGAATTTGTGGTCTCGGGATATAATGGATCAAATAATCATAGTAGCGTGCCTGTCACATCCCATGGCAACTGCATCATGAAATGGCACTTTGTAGATTAAGTTGCAAAACCTGTCAATCTAAGAGGTCACATATTTGCTAAAATGAAACCAAGCTTCACCACCAAACAGACCATGTTTGGTTGTCTGTTTCTCCATCATGTGTTCCTTGCAGGTACCAGTTTACTCTTCAGACCTGCTTCACAATCTGTGTCATAGAGTGCGTAAACTATATTTGTCTTATATACATGTTCATACAGCAGTTGTATTGCATTTTGTGCTGATGATACAAGCACACTGTTTGCTTTGCAAATAGTGCTATTGATTTTGTAGAAGGTGTTTGCAGTCTAACACAACTTCTGTCAAGTTTTTGCTCAGTTTCGCCTGTTCTATTGCTGTGTAAAATGGAACCTGTTGCTGAAAACCTTTTCACATAATTCTAAATTGTTGTCCTATTTGGAGTGGTAAAACTTTGAATTTAAGATGACATTTATTGTAGGAATTGTATTTGGTTTATGTATAATAAAGAAACTGCAGTTCTTTGCTGAGATGACAAATGATGCACAGAGACTTCACAAACTCTCTTTAACAAGGAATGTGGGAGCAAGCTGTTGAGTGGGCTGGGTTGAATCAGATCAGCAGCCTGGTAGGAAGTAACTAGAAATTGGGATCATCATCATCATCATCACAAATTAGGCCTTGATAGACCTTTTTAATCTAATAGTGTCTTCAGAGGTCTTCAAGTTGTCTTCATCCATTTGGTCTTTAATTCATCATTATTTTCAGAATCATGTTGTTGTCCATTCTTGTTACTTGATCCTATATATTGAAACATGAACAATCTGCACTATATTCACATGTAAATCATGCATACTGTATGGCAACGTGACGATTTACTGCAATTTATTAATGCCAGCCTCTGCAACCATAATATTAAAATCAATTAAGTTCTTGTGCATGTGTGTGCGTGTTCACATGTGTGATTCTCATTTCCATAGGAACTTGTTTGTGCCTTCCTTTATAACAAGCAATGGGTCTCTTCCATTGTACTACTGCTGCAGTGTGGGGTGATGGTATAGGTGTTGGTAGGGCTGTGCACCCCTATGCCCCCCATGGTACCCATGTTGTATCCTGCTGGGCATTACTCATGTTATTGCTTTTGCTAGTTCTCTGTTATAGTGCAATTTTTCACACTCATGTTACAAGGTCTGGTGTGTTTAACAGAGCTGTTTTAAGATGTTAACATGGCCACTGCAGCTCTCCATACTCCTCCACCCATTGCGCCAGCCTGAAATTGTCCCACTTTTACCTTTGCCCAGCACAGTCTACAGAATGCTACAGCTGCTTCATCTTCCTACAAAAATTTCCCTGTGTGATAGCACTGAACTGGAAGGGAGCCCAAGTATTCCAGTTACTCTGATTTTCTTATTTAGTCATAAATCTGTCAGTGCAAAAATGGTTAAATCAGTTGTATACACACAAGCTGATTACACCTCCTTGTAAAATGATGTGTATTACTTTCTTATTAAGGCAAGTATTTATTGCAGAAGGAAGTATTCTTCAAGTTAATTATGCACACAGCAGGTGAAAGAAGAAAAAAAATGTTTACAAGAGCAAGAATGCTAGGGGTGATTCTTGGTGGGTGACATGTTACAGAGCTTAGCAAATACCTTGCTCATAAGAGGATGTTAGAGCTTAAGAAACTGAAGTCTGAGCAGAGGAAATACTTGCACTCCGGACTAATGGTTGACTCGATGGGGCAAGGAACATTAAAAGACCAGGGAAATGAGATGCTCATCACACTTGTAGCAGCATACGCTGGTTGCAGCAAGCAGAAACTGGGGCTGCAGCGGAAGACCATTTTGGATGTTGAAAATAGTAAGTCATTGCAATATTCTGTCATGGTTATTGGATTGTTACTTCATTAAGACTCTTTACACCAAACTTTGTAGTGTAGTGTAGTGTTTAGGACTTCTGCTTTGTATGTGAGAGTTATAAGTTCCAGTCTGAACTTGTTGCTGTTTGTTCTGACTCTGGTTGTTCATATTTTTTTAGCCCATCTACACAAATGCCCAGACAGTACTGTAAATAGTCAGTGGGCACTTCCTTTTACATCCTTGTTGATTCACAGCCTTATGATTCAGTATAGCATAACCTAGCAATTGATTTCATCTTCTTCTCAAGCACTACAGTTCATTGTGGACCTTGGCTTCCACTACGGTCTTCCTCCATTCCCAATGGTCTCTGGCCATTGCATGTCTGCTTTTTTATTCCCATGTAAAGTCCTCTTCTACCTCATCTCTCCATCTTTTGCATGATCATCTTTTGCCGATCCCTTCCATTGTAGCTATTGCAGTTTGTTCAGGCCTTCTTTGCTTTCACATTTTTTCAACTTGACCATAGCATCTTAGGGGAATTTTATAAATTTTACATTGTCTTCCCATTGTATGTGGCATGTCCGTTATCTCATTGTTTGTTCTTATTCTCCGTCATTCTCTATGTTGAAACGTCCATATATTTTTCTTACAGTCTTACTTTCAAATATTCCAAGCATATTTGTTTCTTCTATGGTCATTGTTCAAGTTTCTGACACACAGGGCACAATAGGTCATATCAGAGTTCTATGTAGCTTTAATTTAGTATTTCAGGACAGGAGTTTGGACCTGAAACATTTGATGTGTACTAGGCATGCACAGTTTGCTGTCATGATTTTGGAGTGGAGGTCTGTCCACAGTTTGTTTTCATTGTTTACAGCTGATCCCAGGTATGTAATGCTGTCAACATATTCGAGTTTAAAATTATCTGTTGTCAAATTTTGGAAATATCTTCTTGCTTGTGTAGATGACATTTTCATGTATTGTATTTACTCGAATGCAAGATGAAAATTTTTCCTTAAATTTGGAGCTTAAATATGTGAGATCGCCCTAAATTCGTGTAGGAAGTGCTGAACCAGACAGTCCAAAACTAGATTGCTGTGAACAGGATCGTGTGGAGCCCATCCAAATTGATGTGTGTAGACAAAACAAAGAACAGACCATGACTAGAGCTGACACAGTCTTATTTTTTGGACTTTGTATATCATCTGACTTTTTAAAGAACTGCATTTTGGAAGTTGGCTCTGTTTCCATTTTCAGGCAAAGACATACCTAACTTAGTGGACCCCTTAAGTGTAGCTACTCTCATTTACTGGGCACAACAGAAACCATAAACTTGTTAAGGTATGCACCAGAGAGCATATCTAGCCCAAGGGTAGTAACAGGAAAATGGCTATTGAAAAATTAAAAATTAACTACAAGACTCAAAAATAAAACATGGACCAACCCAGAAATTACAAACATAAAAAGAGCAATGAACTCAGACTGATCAGACCACACACCCAACACAGAAATTCAAAACACATGTATTTAAAATTCTTAAAACCATCTGCGGAGAGAACGGTGGATCGTAACAGCATGGCAGCATATCTCACCAGAAATGACTGTAGAGGGTTTTAAGAAGGACTTTATATCCAATGCACTGGATCAGAGTGATGATGGTATGTTGTGGTGTGGTAATGAAGAGTGTGGGAATGTGAGGACTGTGAGGAAGATGAAGGCAGTGACTGAAGATGGAGACAGGGATACTGATTGGTAAAGGTAGACAGAATCTGACATGCTGTGTATATTAAGTGTATGAAAATAATAGTAAAATAGTTTTTCCTTGGACATGTTTTATTTTTGGTGGGTCATCTTCAATTATGATAAATGCATTTTTCCTTGGCAGACACATTTTATTTGGGGGGTCATCTGAGATTAGTCATCTTGCATTTGGGTAAGTATGGTTCTTGGTTTTCTTTCCATTCAGGCTCAATCCCGTTTTTCTGCCTCCAGTTTCCAGTGCCAATGGTACTTCTCTTAAAGCTGTAATGTTCCTGGCAGTGCCATCATGCATATGCACACATTTGCGTGGATTTATGTTTCTTTTTCCTGTAATTTCTTACAAAACTATGTTTCCTGCTGTATTAAATAATGCTTCTGACATTGCATCACCCTGTCTTACACCTGTTGATACATTGAAAGGCCTACTGCCAGTAATTGCTACAAGTACTTTGGATATATTACCATTTAGTGTTGTGTTTATTAGCTTTATTATTTTGCCGATATGCCATAATATTCTGAAGCATGAAATAATTGATATTATGTCTTTGCTTTTGAAAGCTTGTCAGATCTCAATAAATAGTATGTACAGGTCTGTGTTATACACATAAAATTTTACGATGGTTTGCCTCATCACAGATGTTTGTTCATTGATACTTCAGTTTGGTCTAAATCCACATTGATATTCTTGTATTATCTCTTCAGCTTATGCAGTCAGCCTTTTAAGGATAATGTTTGGTAAAAATTTTATGTCACATTTAGCAGTGTAATCCCCCATAGTTGGATAGCAGTTAATTTAGTGTAATTAAATAAACAAAGAATGCTTGCTGTGACAGAAGTTTGTCTGCTGAACACAGTTTGCATGATATAATTAAGTATGAACATTGGAAATTCAAGTATGAAAACATTTGAGTGTTGCTTTGAGATGAAAAACATATCACCTATGTTTTGAAAGAAACTGGTAAAAGTGTGAAGATCATGGGGTAACTCCATCTGCATCCTGTGAAAAATTCAGAATATTGTGTAAGATTTGGTGTTTATTGACTGTCAACAGAATACTCTTATGAGGTAAATGTACATATCTCTTATTTTTCTTTAACATCATACATTATCCTGCATGTTTTGGTTCCATGTGATCCATTATCAGGGAAATCACAAATTCAAGGGCAGTGAAATGTACAAGATGTATACGTACTTGCTTATATTTTAATCGGTGTGTATATTATAGATCCCTATCACATGCAAGTTGTTTTGATATACAATGCAAGGAGGCCAACAGGTATTATGAGTTTGTACTATTGAAAACAGTGCACTGAGACAAACATTTTGTGTAATACTGGATTGACTCTTTATAATTTTTAGATGCATTCACAAAATTGTTAAAAGGTACTTTTAGTTTCATCATGGCTGGCTGTCCCTCTGTCTGCATGGAACAGCTTGGCTCTCACTAGACAGATTTGCGGGAAATTCTATATTTGGGAATTTTTTGTGAAAATCTGTGGAGAAATTTTACGTTGACCAAAACCTGTGAAGAATAACAGTACTTTACATGAAAACCACATACATTGATGATAATATCTCACTGAATTCTTCATAGAACAAGTACTGTTCTACACAAAAGTTGTAGAGAAAATCAAATCACACATTGTGTGTTTAATAAAATTCTTTCTGAAAATCATGTCATTTATGAGATGATGTGGAATAATATGGTAGAGCTGGACATGCCACATACCAATAAAATAGGACAATGCACATTGCATACAGGATAACTAAAACTACAGACACACACTCAGAATATGTAATACGTATTGCTTTTCCATGGCAACAATAGTTACACGAATACACCTCAGTGTTATGCTAATAGTGCCTTGCCTGTCTAGTTTGCTTAATGCTTTTATATGTACAGTTTCATAGCCTGTCTATGCGTGTGAAGTGTCTTGCATTCTTTATGTTACTCCTTTCAGTATCAAAGGGGGCCGAAATTTCCAGAGTAGTCTCCCAGAATACTACGCTTCCTTCAGCATCTGCTCAAGTCCGTCAATATTTAAGAGGACTTTGGAAGAAAAAGCCCCTTGAAAAAACTGTTGAGAAATGCCAAGAAAATTATGGTGAAAGTTGGCAAAACTCTACGAGTAATGTGGTTAATGTCAGTGCGCCAGATTGTCCAGAATCCATACTTGAAAACCATGCATCAGCAGCCAAACCACATAGTGAAGAAAATGTGTCTAGGAACAAGAAGGCAGAACATGAACTGAAGTTAAGAATGTAAGTAAATTGTGGTTAGTACAGCAATTTGTTGTACTGCATGATTCAAAAGCCACTAGGAGTACCTCAGCACTGTGGGCACATGGTTCCATTCTTTGGAAATATGTTACCCAACTTGATATTAAACTTATAAAAGAGAAATATATAAATATTCTGATGTCAGCACGTGATTTGTGTCACTTGGTCGTCTTTACACTGTATGTATTCCAGGATGAATCATACTTCCATTACAGAAGAGTGGTGCCTGAGGAAAAGCACATAAGACTGATACATCCAGGAACACATTGACCCATTTACCCTTGGGCACACGTAGCAAGACGTGTCATGCTGAATTTAGTTCCTTATCTTTGTAGCCCTTGAATGTGCCACAGCTCTTATTTTATTGGTTACAGGAATGGCTGGATCAAGAATGCTTTTGGAACATGGGTGCAAGATCCAGATGTGGAATTTGACAGTGATGAACATGAACCGCCAGTGTTCCCAGACTGAGTTTCATGTTCTGCAGTAACTCTGTTGAAAGGTTTGTCTCAGAATTAATGTGTCCAGTATTTATGGCAAACTTTGTAAAGAAACGTTGTGTAAGGACAGTAAGAAATGTTGGCATACTCATTTATTTTATAGGTTTCTTTCAACAAGTGCCCTATGATAAACGTGACACCGAAGTGCTAAAAAAAAAAAAATAAATTAGAGTTTTCTGTTGTGGTACACTGGCATGAATGTATGACATTAAAGTAATGATACAAAATCCTACAGGCAAAAAAAAAATTGTCCTCTAAGCAGGGAGAAATGAAACAGAGTGAGAGAAATACCACAACCAAATTTATGCCTGAAGTTTTTGTGTTTTATTTTCTTCAAATAGTTCCTTGAAATTCCTGTAACCCCCAAGTATGAAATTTGCTGAGCCACTTTCACTATTCTAACTGAACAACCTTTAAAACAAAAATTAGTAGTCATTGACTGAAAACTTTGCTGTTGTATTTCTGGCTAAAATAAAAAAAAATCCAACAAATGTAAAAACCATAACTTTGGTACATGTATCACCTGCAGTCATGTTGCTGTTATAAAATCTACTTTGTAAGTGTTTGTTACACTGATCATGCAACAGTTTGTGAAGTTCAGTGCATTTTCATCTGACACATGATTCAGGAGTCTGAATCTTTATTGACTGGTCCTTCAATCCCATTGTAGTTGCTAATGGCCAGGGTTATTTTCATTTTAAATGTCTGGTGTCTGCACCTGTGTGGGACAGTATAGTCCCTTTCGGACATAGGTTAAATCTGCCATTATTTAACACACATTTTGATTTAACATCTAATAACAGTAATAAGGAGTAATTGGATGACTGCCAGGTTGAGGCTGCCATTATCTCTTTACCACAGTTCCTGCTATCACATACCCAGTGAATCTTGTTACAGGTTCAACTGCAGGCTTAAAATTCTTAACACCTTACCTGAACTTAAGATTAGGGGATCAGACTTAGGGTTATACTGTTGTCTCTTGAATGGGCACCATTCTTATCTATACTTCAGCACACAGATCACAGCTGCCTCTTAACTGGATTACACTAGGGAAAAGAAAAGTGTTTTATTTAATTATGGTGACATTCTGTCTAAAATGAAGTCATGTAGGGCAATATGACCTTTCTGTGACACTGCAAATACCACAGTGTAGCATCAATATCAGTAGCAATACTGCTGTGCTTGTTGCAAGCTGTAAAGATTGGCTTTCTTTTGTAGTACTGCCATATGCAAGACAAATTGAATATTAAGTTATCTCAGTGTTAAGAACTTTATTTACTGTGTATGCATTTTCTAACATTGATAGATTACATAAGCCATTCTTATTTCTGTTTGAAACATACTTGAAAATGTCTTGTGTCATGTGAAAGTACTAAGGAAACTTGCCTGGCTATTGTAATAATTTGTGAAATACAGCTTCATGATATTTCCCATTAATATCTCTCATTTTGTATGCCTGTCTTTCCCATTATTCTCTGCCTGATTCCACGAGAAACAACTTCAAAATGTTATTTTCCAAAAATGATATGTTGTCATCTGTCCCAATTCTGACTCTGTTGGGGAAGCCACCTATAATGTACACAAAAACGTTTCTTCTGGCATCACAGAAGGTTTTCTATTATTATACTACATATTCACTAGAACTGCAGCCTGAGGGTGCAGTTACATCAAAGCAGACAAGATCCATCTGATTGTGGAACTCTGTCAGCAGACTTAAATACCAGCAACACAATTGCATAAGTCACAGCTAGACCTGACAAGTTGTGCCTGGTTTTTTGTGAAGCATGACATGTCGTATGCCCTTCTTTGCCATTTGTGTGTGCGGTTGAACAAGTAACATGGACAGTTTCAACACTGAATGTGTCATTAAATTATTATGTGATTATGCATTTATTATTATTTTTATTCCTGATAGCATAAATTTAATATAGCGTAAACTTACAATGGTAACACTTCAGAATATGCAAATTTTATTGATGTGTGTTACAAGCCCCCTTCTCTCTCTCTCTCTCTCTCTCTCTCTCTCTCTCTCTCTCTCTCTCTCTCTCTAACTTCAACAGCACTGTACTATGAAGACTATGCAAAAATATTTCAAAGTAATTGGAATAAGAATGGAACTTCTGTGAAAGGTTGTGTATATGTTTGTATCATAATGCAATGCTGTATTGGAAACTGGGTAATAGGATGTTGGTTAAACACATCTGTGTTGACAAAATGGGGCACTAGGCTGGTCTTTGCAACCACTTGTATTGGGTTTTGACTATAAGCAAGTGCAGGTCTGTGTGGCCTGTGTGACTGGTCTTGTTTGGTGTGCTTGCATGTGTCTGCACCCTTGTCATCATGTACTGACTTCATTACCAGTTACGAATCTCACACAACATTCTCACAGTGCTGTCTCTACTATACAAGTTATGTAGAATTAGGCAAAAGGATGACCTTGAGTGACATGGTTGTAGCCTGTTTTAAAGCTCCATACAAGCTACTTATTAAAAACCAACTACATATATATATACACAGATATTCCCTTGTATATATCTTCCTGAGTATGGGACTAAATGAACAGAAGCATGTAGGAGATAATAAACTAAAGAATAGAACCTGTAACTTCAAGTAAGTGTATTTAGTTGGTTTCTAATAAACACTAAAACTAATACACAAACAGTGTATAATATTACCACCATAGAAGCATTGGACTAAAAGAGCAGAAGATAATTTTGAAACACCGTGGTCAAGATAGCAGCCTTCTTCTGGAAGGTCACTTGGAAAACATCCATTATTAAGGAAGATGATGAAGCGGAATGATGATGTTAAGACGTCTCTTGGGAAGAAACATTTTGAGGGTCAGAGCTGAACGGGCCTGGCAGATGGTGTCCTGTGGTGTTTTTGTTTCAGGTGGTGCTGTTTTACTACAGCACTTTTAGTTGGAATGCCCGATTGTTATCTTGTTACAAAATAGGTTCATCACATAAGACAGCCTCAGCAGGTACATCTAATGTGAATCACTGGTTGTTTTTTGTTTTCAAGGAAAATTAATTAAGGTAGAATATATTGCCCAGTAGCATTCATTAATGCCACATTGCTTCTGCTCTCTCTGATGTCAGTGTCCACTTGCCATTTAACTCTTACAGAACTATGTTATGTTAACATGTCGGGTAGCAGATCGTTGTATAAACTAGTTTACTTTGCACAGTCATGGTTAATGAAAAGCATGAAATTTTCAAAAACAAAACTGCCTCCAAAACCTTCAGATTTTTGCATGAGGCACATGGAGAAAACATGTTGTTGTCAAGAGCTCCTGTGTTTGAATGACAATTTCAGAAGGAAGAGAGACAGAAGATTACAAACAATCTTTTGCCTGGTAATAATGAAAACTGATGAAAGTATGGAACAGGTAAGGAATCCTGTGATGTCGGGCCGTTGTTTAAGCATCATAATGATAAAAGAGGAGTTCAGCATAGACAACAAAAGACAAATTTTAACAATAAATTTGAATGTTAAACGCATGTGTGTGTGCATCAAGGGCCCCAGAGAATCAGAGTGAAGATCCTCCTGTTTGTAGCTGAAAAAGAAATACCAACACTTCGTATTCATACTTAACAGATCTTGCCCTATAAGACTCCGGTCATTTCTTGAAATTACAATGGAACCCATTTTTTAGGTGCCTCATGTAACAAGCCTATTAGTGTTGTCATGTCTGTCCTCCTTATCTGTCCACATATATCAATTAAATTCCCACTGGACAGATTTGTGTGCAGTTTACATTTAGACGTAAGCCCTTTCATTGGTTCCTGGTGACATAAATTCAGCATAAAGCATTGTTGACAGCAACGTGTAGTGCAACCGTGCAAAATAAATGCATTGTTCCCTTCCATGGCAACGTTCAGTATTGATTATATGGTTGATACTGCCTCCTTATATATATAACGATTCGGTTCGTACCTCACAGAGAACACTGAATACTCTTTTGAAACTGATCTTGCAATGTATACGGGCGACACCCGGTATTTGTGGAGAGTAATGCGTTTCTTGTTAAGCGCGTTCGCAAAATTGCGAAAAGCGACTATTAGCTTTGTCATGTTTGTCCGTCTGTCTGGCCGCATGGAAACACGCGGCTCCCACTGGTCGAATTTCAATGAAAATTTAGTACTTCTAAAAATCTGACAAAAAAATTCAAGTTTTATTACAATCTGACGAGAATATCAGGTACTTTACGTGAAGACCTACGGGCGTTTGTGACATCTCGCTGAATTTTTCTTAGAATGACATGTTTCAGACAAAGGTTCTAGAGAAAATCAAAACACGCGTATGTTCAATAATTCTTCGAAAATTGTACCTTTTATGAGATAATATGAAAAAATATTGTAGAGCCAGAGAGACCACAGAACACAATAGCGCATTGCATGCTGGATACCTACGGCTACATGTACACTGAATATATAATACTTACTGCGTTTTTCATTGCAACAGTAGCTGCATGAACGCACCTCAATGTTACAAGAACATTGCCTGTCTTGTGTTGAATTAACAACAGTAGGAAATTGTCAGTTTGGCATATGTGGATTTGTAGAATGACACGCGAAACATAGTAAACTCAGTAACCCTAGCACAAGATCTGATGAAACTCAACATTAACAACAAACATAGACTGATAACAATGGACATCAAAGACCTATACGTGAACATAACTATCACATAAACCATCGACATAACCACTACGCAATTATTACAGTATAATGATCCAGAAACCACAGCGCAAATTTGTACACTGCTTGGAGTAATACTGCAACAAAATTACTTTATATTCCAAGGAAAAAATCTACCAACCCGATAAAGGAATAGCCATGGGCTCACCCATATCGGGCACCATAGCTGAATTATTTCTACAACAAATCTACATCAAATCCCTCATAGACACCAAACACATACTGTTTTACACCAGATATATAGATGACATTCTTATCATCTATGATGCCGAAGCAACCGACCATGACTACCTGACACAATACACCAACACTATCCACAGCA
>Ga0131853_10006723_pt1 | contig 20775 bp, 12 predicted proteins | sample TergutLab28metaG_FD_92764 | JGI IMG/M metagenome (GOLD analysis project Ga0131853, IMG submission 92764) | Labiotermes labralis P1 segment gut microbial communities from Petit-Saut dam, French Guiana - Lab288 P1 (version 2) (version 2) | ecosystem: Host-associated > Arthropoda: Insects >...
ATATATATATATAAAACTTTCCTCACTAAATGTAGAAAGGTAAGGTGTCCTAGTTCTTCTGTAAGCACAACGTGAGGGTGTATGGGGGAATGGAAGTGTAACTCCAGGCATTTTTAAAGTCATTACTAGATGGAAATGTGCGAAAAGCTTCACGTCACCTCCTCTGTAATGCCGAGGAAAGCGCTATTAGTAAACTGAGAATGTTGGGTTGGCCGGCCTGTTTTCTTTGGAAAAGAGAGAAATCTATTGCTCTTCCGGGAATTTCTCGTTTGTTGAGTTCTTTAGGCACTGCTGTTTACGAGTTTCAGGCGTGCATGTTGGTGATCAGTCACGTAATTCGATGTAATATGCTGTCTAGAAACAAGGAAATTTTAACTTACAGAATATAGTGAAGTAACGTTATGGTATGTCCATGCCTAGTAGCATTCCTGTATGGATAATATGCAGCCGTGACATGTGATAAATAAACATGGAACTGTCTTAAGTGTAGTTTTGCACCACCTTTACAATTGTAAACTGGTAAAATGCCTATACGTTTTATGCAAAATGTTATTTTTGTTATATATAGTTGACACTAAGGCAGGCGTGCACGAATCCCGGTCGCCAAGTTGCCCGCTCGACTACGTTGCCTACGGTGGCTCCTAATATTAGTGAGTCGTCAGTATGGAACTTGCGTTGCATCACCCTTCTAGCTTCTGAATTTTGACGCGGCTCTCAGACGTTTAGCATTTTTTGTGCATCCCTGCATTATGGTATGAGACACCATATTCCGAACGCCAGTTCCGGCTGCCGTGTGTCTTCACAGCCCAGCTTAGTAATATCCACTTACTGTTTTTCTCTCGTTTCGTGGCTCTTGAACGCTTGGCGTTATTGCAAGATGTTTCCGCCCAAAAATTTCTCTATGATTTGATCCCATTCACGAGACATACATGGGGCCTATTGTAACACTTTTATTTAAGAGATATTGCTTTGTGCCCGCATTTCTCTTCGTTATGCAGTATGTTCAGAACAATCTACAAGTATGTTACGGAAGACGTTCGTGGTGCCGTAGCATTGTTTCCCTCCTCAAGGTCTGTCTTATAAATAGCACAGTTACATAACGCATTCCCAGGCGCGAGTACTGTACTAACAGTTGCTGCTCGTAACCCCCGCTATTCCGGTTCCATCCTGAAATGTGGCTACTCTGTTCAGATGTGCAATGTACCGAATTCAGAGTGGACGTCCGTTTCACTAATGTACCAAGTGTAGAGGTACAAATATAAAGTTTTTTTGCTTCTTTCTTGTATGTAGACAGAATACAAGTCACGGTTAAATGCTTAGCATCTGTGTGTTGTATATGAGGGATGCGTAGTTGGAAACAGAGCACGCGGTGGTGCAGTTGGTTGAGGCACTCTGCTACAACCCAGAAGTTTGCGGCTTAGATTCCCAATGGAATAATTGAGATTTTGTATTGACTTAATCCTTTCGGCCGCCCTATGGCCGTGGAGTCGACTCAGCTTCTAACAGAATTGAGTACCGGTGATATCTCCTGGGGTGGGGTGGGGTAAAGGCGGCCGGTGCGTAGTGCTGACAACCTTGCCACCTTCACGTGCCGATTGTCTAGAAATCCTGGGGGCCTCAACCTCCTGGAGCCCAAAAATCCTCTCCAGGCCAGTATAGGGATTGCTTTAGCTGTACCAGTTCGAAACTCTGTCATGGGACTGAGGTTTACTTCGTTTCTGCTTGAACCTCCAGCAAAATCAGCGGTAGTATCGTTTGTAAGTAGCGGCTGTTTTATCCTACACTGTCAATGCTTCAGCGCCTTCCGAATATGTCTCATTTCTATATAGATGTTTGGATACGACAGCAGTAAATTCAAATCATAAACTTGATTAAACGAAGGGCAGACTTGGTTCGCCAAGTGCTTGCATTCATTCAATTCAGGATCCTTTATCTTACGGTTACCTATTTAAATTCTGTTTTTAAAATATACAAAAAACCGTCAGTTTTGTTTCGTATGGGCGTGGAACTTTGATATGAATTGAGATGTTCGAGAACAGGGTGACGAAGAGGATAATTTGGTCTTGCGAGAGATGGAGTAACTAGAAGCTTGAAGAAGAGAAACTTCGTAAATTGCATTTTTCGCCAGACAGGCCTGTTGGTGTGATGAAATCAAGGAACGTGGAACTACGGGGCATGTTGCGTGTGTTGGGTAGGTAAAATGTGTATCGGTCGAGTATCTTGGAGAGAAGAAGCTGGGCGGGTAACCTACGTTTCGATGGGCGAATAACATGAAAGTTATATTAAAGGTCCAGGGTGTGAAGGTATATATTTTTGGTACTTTTAGTAAACTGTATTCTTCTGGTTAGTGATAGGTACCAGCGGCGGGTTCTTGTGAACGTGGTGATGAACTGTCGTGTTCCAGAGAAAGTGAGGTATTTCTAGAACAGCCGAGTTAAAGGGCGTTATCCCTTGGTGTCATTTATTTAGCTATTATAGGTTTCATGGATATACGTTAACAGGCGAAATGTTTATAGTTCGCATTATTGTACGATAATGACGGTAAAAACAAGTGCGTCTTTTGTGGTTTTACTGCAAGGAACCAGGTGTTGACAACACGAACGTTATAAGCTATTCTCCAATTTATATTACAAACCTATATTACATTGCCTAACGTCGCTGTTTGCATATTTACATTTCAGTATTTCTAGGGAACTAGGTATCGTCCTGTGCTTAATGACGTACACTGTAAGGAAGGCCGAGTACTGTGCAGTTAATACGTACTTACATAATGGCTGTACTGTTACAGCTTATAATGATTTATGGGGTTTTACCACCTCCGTTATATCCCCCTGGAGGCCTCTGTTATGTCATTATTTGTGTGTACGTACTTGTCCATGTATGGTCGTTACCGCGGTCTTGTCATACCAGCAGCAAAACAAGTTACGTACAAAAGTTTTATTTCTCACTCCGGTTGCCTGTTGTATAGAATTTTTGTTCCTCAAATTCCACTGCCAGTTGTGGTGCTGTTAAGCTGATGAGCTTATGCCGTGGAGGCTACGGCACATGAAGAAATTCTGTTTCTTGCTTTTCTGAATAACTAATAAAGCAAGGCATTTTCTCCGTGGTGTCTAGATACGTAAAGGAATAAAAAAGTATAATCATTGGCGTAGTTTTTTGATCTCTAACACTAAGGGATATGATAGATCCAAGCTGCTGGAGGACAGGGTCCCGAGGAGAATATTTGCACGTAACAGAGAGGGGGTACCGGGAGGAAGGAGCAAGTGGCTTGATTAGGAGCGACATAGTTTATGTCCTTGAACGGATGTTATTGTTTGTTTTTGGCGCGACAGCCTCAAGTGGGCCAGGGCCTCCTCATTCACGAGGTTTCTAGATCACACACAACGACGCACCACAGTCGGTAGGACACTACTCTGGAAGAGTGATCAGCTCGTCGTAGAGACCTCTACCTCACAACACACAACACTCACAGCAGAAAAACATCCATGCTCCCGGTGGGATTCGAACCCACAATCTCAGTAGGCGAGCGGCCGCAGACCCACATCTTAGACCGCGCGGCCACTGGGACCGGCGAACGGATGTTATTAGGGTGATCAGATATGGGAGAATGATATGGGTGAAGTATGTATTACACGTAGGATACTTGATACATAAATACAGTTAATTGGTACCCATCGCATTGTGACTAGTTAATCACATAAACACACACTGTTCCGTGTGACTAAAAACTTTATTACTCCTTCAACGCTTACCTTGCTTTTGAAGTTTTCTAGAGAACTCCTGGTGATGATCGGTTTCGGTCGAAACGTGTAGCGTTGAAGAAATAAAAGTGTTGTGTTAGACGGAACAGTGTGTGTTTGTATGATAAATAAATACTGAATTGTAGTTGGAAAAACTGAAGATAAGGCCTAGGCATGGAAGTGAAGGTAATGTTATATACAGAGCATTTATGTAGTATTTAAACTGCATTAATTAGGTATTGCATAGGTATCAGTGGCGTGCTGTACTGAAAAAGTAAAAAAGTAAAGTGCACCCGTGTACAGGCATTGAGGTGGTGGCGAGATTTTCCGCACCTGTCCAGACCGGCCCTGGGGCCCACCCAGCCTCCTGTAAAATGGGTACCGGGTCTTTCCCGGGGGTAAAGAGCGGCCGGGGGGTGATGCTGACCCCTCACCCTTTTCTAGTGCCGTGGTCAAGGAAGAGTAGAGCGATGCCTCTATTCCCCCTATGGCCCGTACGGCTATACTGAAGGCAGTTGACAAACGATTCTTCGGCTTCCGCGCGAGACAGGTAGTTTTTGATTATTCTAGCGAATGTGACTTTGCGCGTCGTTTGAAGTTTTCATAGCAATGTTTCAAAGAATTCATGTCTTGTGGGATGTAGCGCTGTGTCCTTGGGTTAGGGTTTCCGTCGTTTCGAAGACGCTTCTGTTTTTATGAACGTCGGGATCACCAACAGCTAAAACAGCATCACATCCCAGACGACTTGAATCCTCTGGAAGTGAACTTGTTAAGGAAGACTGTGCCGCGTTGAGTCGGACGGTTTTACTGTGCGCTTGTTGGGTCCGGCTAACCTTTGGTATTTGTGTTCTTCGCTGTCCGATGTTCGGCTCCTTGCTCTGTCCGTACAAGCCAGCACCACTTCCACTCGTTATTGATCCGATTTTCCTGCTGCCTGCCGGGTCTGAGTGTTACTTTATGCAGCATAACTCTGCAATTGACGTAGCATAATCAGTGTGTGGGCAAGTTTTTAGGGTGCATAAAGTGCATAGATTGGGCCGCATAGTGGGGAGGTATGTATCAACTTGTCCCATTTTCGAAACTACCGATCGGGTTTAGATGGTAATTTGGTATTTGGGATTGTGGGCTTACACTGATGGTTATCGGGCGATTTAAATTTTGGTTGGTAAACTATTTCATCGATCCCGCCTTGGCGTGCGGTCCAAGGCATAGGTCTGCAGCCGTTTGATTGCTGGGATCGTGGGTTCGAATCCCGCTGTGGGTATGGATGTTTGTTGTGTGCGCGCGATAAACTGATCACTCGTTCAGAGGAGTCCTACCGGGCGTGTGTGTCTCATCGTGCGTGATCTAGAAACCCCAAAATGAGGCGCACTAGGACTTGTTGGGCTGTAGCACCGCGGAAAACCCTTCTTTACATACAACTGAAATAAAAATTAACTTCTTATATTTTTTGCGGCCATGACTATGAACGCTAGTCTTCTGGACTGCGCAGCTCTGTAATTAGTAGGTGGGCACAAACATTTAGGAGGAAGCTGCGTTCATCTGCAGGGTACTTGTGCCCTGAGAATTGATACAGCAGAGCCATGTAGTACAAATTATGAAACGATTTTAGTTATGATTTCGGTCAGTTTAGGCCTAATGTAAACTTCTTTACATGACTGAAATCTGAATTAATTCATTTTCTGTGGTTCTCACAGTTGTGAATATACAGATTGCTCTTCTGTAATGTGAAGCCGTGTACCATAGCTTGGGAGGAACGTACACTACCGACAAGATATATATATATATATATATATATATACACACACACACACACACACATCTACCAGGATCACCCGAAATCTCTGTGTATGTCTGCCGGACTGAACGGTGTCAACGTAAGATATTTGTTGGCAATAAAAGTCGATCTGCGCCATATTGGCTAGGTCAGGCAGAAACTCATGACCTCGAGGAAATGAAAATTACACATCCTTGAGTTTCTGGGGATTATCGGTGTTCCTTGCACAAACCGCATGCGATGTTTGTGTCTGTCTGAATGTTTAATGAAATTTTTATTAGTTGTCTTTTTGGTTCATGCGGTTTAAATGGAACACCTCCTTTATATAATGTTCTTATCAGACTTAATCGATTTTGTTAAAAGCAACTGCTCCTCGTACAAACATTATATAAGGCATGTCATACACATTTGATAAGATAGACACTTCTTTGTACATATTTGTTAACACTGATGGCTTAACGGAATAAAGGGAAATAGACACTTCCTCGTTCTTGTGTCATGTGAGCATCGTTGTAATCATCCACCATCTTGAACCTAACAGAATGAACTGTTTACGGTGATTTTATTATTTCTGTTGGACGAAATGTGTGTTTTAAAATTGTTAACACATGTACGTATAAATGAATAGGAACTCATAATTCAGTTTGGCTACTCGTATGGAAGTAAGTTTTGCTGAAATGATTTTGGAAAGTGACATGAGTCTAAATATTTTATTGTCCAACGTATGCACAATTATATAATATGTATATACAATTAAAATTATAAAATATTTAAAAGTTCTCCAACATGTTTCGGATCACAGAGGATCGATCATCAGGGAGCCTTCTACAGTAGTTGGCTAAAATTACAAGAATGATTCTATCGTGTCCATTGACATAGACGTGGTCGGTGTTATGGCAGCATATTGTAACCTGTTGTGCGTGTGTATATGAACGCCTTCACATACAGTGAACTACACACACGCAGAACGGTTCAGAATATGCTGCCATAACACCGACCGCGTCTATGTCAACGGACACGATAGAACCATTCTTGTAATTTTAGCCAACTGCTGTAGAAGGCTCTCTGATGATGGATCTTCTTTGATCCGAAACATGTTGGAGTACTTTTAAATATTTTATAATTTTAATTATATTAGATAATTGTGCATAAGTTTGGAAATAAAATATTTATATGTTGATGATGCACGGTGCAAACATGAAGATGACATGAGTCTGTACATAGGTCTGAAAAGTATTTAGGATTCAATCATGACGTCATTTTAATAGCGATAGAGTAGACGTGTGTCGTCAGAATACTGGTGTAGCATCCATGTGATGAAGAAGAATGAAATAAAGAGTTTAGCTTATTTCGTATTATGCTTGTTGAAGCAATATGAACCCAGTGTCAAGCCTACCCATGATAGTTATTCAATCAGTATAGACCTGAACTGTATCATTGGCCAACTACGCTGCAGACGATTTTAATATTATCTTAAATGCGCTTGTTAAATACGTTGTATGCCATTTTGTTACATTTTGTTTGTTGTCTGCCTTAAAATGCATAATGTTGTGTAGCATGTACTGAGTTTTGTTGTATTTGTTTCTTGAGTTCACACGTAGAGCTGCTTGTGTTTCTGTGGATGTAAGAATTGTCAGGTTGTAGGTACCCTGTTGAATGTTTTATTATGAGCATTATATATAAACAAGTCACTGACAAATTGGAAACAGTCATTTGAAAAGAGTGGAAAGAAACCCCCTTTTCACACTTGCCATTCTGACACCGCCCGTGGGGACCACGAGGAAAATGTGACCAGAACTACGATGGTATTCATAGCAGCACACGCTTTGAATGACCTAACGTTGTGAGTAAGATCTTGGCGAACGCAATGCCGAATGGCGGCACAGTTTTACTAGTCAGTGCTGTCGTAAGGATTTCGTACCTTGCTGCCGTGTGGAAATCGTTCAGGCCGTTCCATACAGGTAAGTTAATTCCTTGAGGCGCAAGGGCAGTAAAGTTCATTGAAATTGCTCGTGGTTTTCTTGGATTTCCACAGTTACTGCCACGAATTAAAAGTATAAGCGACAGTTCTGATAATGTAACAAGTTTTGAGGTTTCTGACATGGTCATCCGCGGTTTGCTTTGTTGGAGCGGAACGGAGAGAAGTTCCACTTACCATACAACACCAGGAGTCCGAGGACTGTCATCAACTTTTTGGTCTGGAACGTCTCCATCTTCTCACGGCCGAGTTTACGGTCATTGAAGCTCTAAGAGGGAGGGTTTTTCCGAATTATCGGTGTCTGCTGCCTGGTGCACGAGTACAGTTCATCTTTCGCGAAGACCCCCCAACCGAGATGGCGACCCGACATTGTCTGCCAAGTGTCACAAACGCGTGCGCTTCTTCTGTGACATTTTAGCGGAGCTGGCTGGATGATTTCGCGGTTGGATAAGCTTTCCTTTGGCGACTGACCTTATTAGGCTGCTAGTGTCAGCATTCTGTCGACTTTCACAACCAGAGTATTGCAGTTATAATTGATGATGATGATGACGACGACGACGACGACGACGACGATGATGAAGATGAAGATGAAGATGATGTACACTCCTTACCCAACCTACAATTCCTAATGCAGTATGTACTGTGTGGCGTTTCCTTCCAATCTGTGATATGTTCAGTTCCGTAACCTAAAGCTGTAATTATATTAAAATAGCAGTTAAACGTAAACACCAACGTCGCGGCTTATTTTCTTCTTATTAGCCGGTGTTGATCTGTACTATTTAAGTTGGAGATTTCGTCCCTGTCGTTTGTCAGATATCTGTAACTTTGAAAATTAAATTCTTCTGGGATGTTAGCTATGTTAGCTGGTACACATTTACCGTAATTTCGAAGTATCATTCGAAACGCCGGTAACAGTTCACCATTCGACAAAAAGTAACATCCCAGAGGACTTAGTGTTTAGCACCCTGCTGTGAGAACCTCATAATGTTATCCGTGTATCGGTTTCTTGGTTGACACAATCTCTGAATTAAACAAGTAGACACATTTCATAACAGTCAGGTCTAGTGTCCTGTGTATTGTAAGCAGTAACCGGACAGAAGTAAAAAATACCGTCGATGACTTTATAGACTGATAAAAAATACTGAGTAATAGATGATGGATCATCGAATCGTTTGAACTGAATAGAAGTTTGTCCCGAATACACATAGCCGTTTACAAGCACAGTGGGTACTGTGTGAATAATCTTTTTGTAACATAAACTCTGCATTCCTTCCCCACAGAACCCCATTCCTTCTTTTCCTTTGATTTTCGTAAAAAAAACGGGGATTATTTCCGTCAAGAGTATTAACATGTCGGTCCTTGTTATTTGGTACTGGATGTGCTTTCTTTGAGGTGGGAGCTGGTCTTATTTATTATTTAGAAACTTCTCTGGTTTCATTGTTATTACTCAAAGGTAATAAAGGTAGCTGCCGTTTCTCGCGGCAGATATTAGTACTTGAAATATCGCCACATAATTCTCTCTGCTGGCTTATCCTAATTGCATTCAATATCTAGGTACCTAATGCGCAGTGGCGTGTGTGCGTTAAGCTGACGTGTGATTATCGCTTTGTCGTTTTCGTATATGTTCTGACTGCTTCGCTTGAATAAAAGAGATGGGATGCCTGTGCCGTATTGAGGCACCGTTGAAGTGGTTTATGCATGGCATGTGTTTGATTTGCCGCAAATGGAGCAGAAGTTGTTATTTATCAGTCATTGATCCGTCGATGCCCTATACAGGTATGCGCCGCATAACGACTTTTCGGTCAACGACGGACCGCACAAACGACGATGGCCTCATAAGATTATAATATTATAATATAAAATTATAATACCATTGTATTACAATTGCATACGGTATTCAGTAATGTAACATGCTGTACAGGTTTGTTGCCTAGGAGCAATAGGCTATACCCATATAGCGTAGGTGTGTATTAGGCTATACTATTAAGGTTTGTGTAAGTACACGTTCGCACAACGACGAAATCGCCTAACGACGCATTTCTCAGAACGTATCCCCGTCGTTAAGTGACGCATATCTGTACATTTCAACAGTCGTTACACGTTGCTGGATGAGTCAGTCATTGTGTGACGCTTTGTCTTGCGAAATGTAATCTGACCGTCATCTCTACCAAAATTCTAGCTCCACGTACTCGTAGTTGAGTTATTTTTGAGAAGCTGGTAGTTCCTTTTGATGCTCAAGAATTTTCATATATGGTATCGGACGAGAATATTCGATACTTTGTTAGAAAGAGCCTGTCACTGTACGCTGTCCTCAGCGAGATAAACACAGGTGTCCGAAATGTTATGAAACGAAGCGCGGGGGAGAAGAATATGGATGTAGCAGATGGTTGAGTAAAAACGGGAATCTATTATGTGCGAAGGCATTAAAGTGTGCATATGTAACTGAGAAAAAAATATAGGGAAAACAGCTATTTAAAATAAGATGTAAATTGGAAAGTAAAATCAGTAAGACGCAGCCTATTGGAGGCTGTCGGAGGAACGGAAAGTGAAGCTAAGAGCATTTATGACGAGCACATGAAAAATTATACAGCGCGGCCGTGATTTGCGCCTGGGTTGCGCTACTGGAGCGCGCGCGTAAACAAAGGTTGGCGCAAATTAAGACCAACTGTCTCATGGAAATTTTGTAAGCGTTTTTTGGCCCTGCTTGAAAATGTAGCCCATTATCTTAATTGTTACGCGTATAATAAGATTTATTTATTATTATTCATATTGACACGTTTTTTCAAAATCGCTCAAAATGAGGTTTTGTAAATCACGGACGCTCAGTAATTGTAGAGTATTAGCAGTAGTGGAGAGAACTGGTAGTGAAACGAGTGAGCAGACACAGGTAAATAGACATACAGGTATCGAAGGAATCTGTGATCCGCAAACTCGGTGGTACACGGGAACGAATTCATGTAATTACTACCCTCAGTCCCATTACAGGCCTGAGGTGCCCAGAGGGTTCCAGGAAATTAAGGTTCCCAGATTACGTGACAATGACCCAGGATGGTGGTAAGGTTGTCAGCCTTACGCACCGGCCACTTTTACTCCTAGGAAATACTCCTGGTACTCATCTCTGTTAGAGGCTGAGTCGACCCCAGGGCCATAGTGCGTTCGGACGGATTATGTCAATGAAAAATTAATTACGACCCGCAGCTCAGTGAATACACACATTCTGTATCTCTGTGACACGCGAGTTGATATTGTAATCTTAACTGTGGCGATACCAACAACCAGTCGATAACTTAGTAGTGATATACGAAAAAGTAAGATACTAAACGGGCCCTAGGGCCCCACCCCTTCACTCACACTGTCACACTGAGTAACAGGAAAGCAGATAGGTGCAAATCACATCGTATGTACATGTTAATTTGCTGATTGGGTCCTTTGGTCACCACGTCATGGCTCGTCCTTCAGCTGTGAAAGAAGGAGACTGCCTTCGTAAAAGCCTATGGTCAAAGTTGTGAATTTTTAAAGTAAGCTGTCGCGGACTTCTGACGGAGGTTGGTTAGTCTTCGGGTTTGCCGGTTGTGCAGAAGGGGCTAACTACCCGGCATCGGTATAAAAACTAAACATGTTATGGAATATTACAGGAGACCTCGAACTTAATCAGATTGTTTAATTTGTGTTTTCATCAGGTATTAAATCAAGGAAGGTTAGATCGGAGAGAAGGTGGCACACCTGGGCGAGATAAGGCATGTAGACAGGATTTCTGTTGGACAGCTGAAACGAAAGGACGGCCTACTTGCAGATCAGATGATAATATTAAAATGAATCATAGGGAAACCCTTCAGGTGTGGACTGGATTAAGCTAGCTGGTGTGTAGTACATTAGCGGGATGATGTGAATGATGTACTGAACCGATATGCTGAGTAGATGAGTGAACGCCCCTGCGAAGAAGGATTCAGCTACATGGGTCGAGTTAGTTGCCTGCCTTGTGAAGTGAATTTTATGAATGCGTCTGACTCCCATAGCCTTTCCTTTATGCAGCCACAGGAACTGTGTGCAGTTGTCATAACGTGACATTTCACTTGAAGACTTTACAGTTAGCAGGAGAGTGGAAACGGCATAACCGAAGAATTCAGAGACTAATATTTTCAGCTTCCATGATTCTTTTCGCACGTTACAACAGAGTGAGATGAAATTTATTTCTTGAAAGGCTTTTAGTTATAAAGGGCTCATTTAAAAGAAAAAATAGTGAGAGAGCTGGATCTAGTCTCTCTCTCTCTCTCTCTTAAGAAAGAGTTTCTTCCATCTTAAACGAATTTACAGCGCCACTGAATAAATGTCAACACGCTGCTGTGGTGCCATCTCTCTCGCACTCCTTCTGTGCCAAGCTTTTTCCTCTCTCTCTCTTACTCCATGCATTTGCAGTCTTGTTCTTGCCCGTTTTGTAACACTCCTTCTGCCCCAATTCGAAGAAATATTTTCGTTCGCTTCTTCATTAGTCTTAGGCGAGTTAATGCAGCACTCAGCATCTCGGGATGGATAACAGATCGAAGCTAGGAACAGTACTTTTAAGTTCTGTTTATATTTTTATTCTTCCTTTTCGGACAAATATGAGGTAATGCGTTAAGTGTGTCCTTATTACTGACATTTATTAGTAAAGAAAAAGCAGTGCCGAGTTCCATATAATCTGGATCCCTTCTAGAATTATTTTGGTCTCGGGGTTGCATCACATTGAAGACTTGTTTCTATACGCACATTTTTGTGAGATTTAATAACGCTAGCTGTAGTTGAGATTTTGTATTGTTGAGGTATTTTTGTATGAATGGGACATGAAGAGAGAAGGGTTTGAAATAAAAAATAAGCTGTGTTTAAATGTATCTGTATATCTGCAAATAAACTGCACATTTTCTTCATTACTTATTATTATTTTATCAAAATTCATTGTAGCGATGACATTTCCTTGCGATTTCTATCAGTAACTACAGATCCGTATTTTTGCAATCGTTCCTCTTCGACGGATATCAATTGTGTTGTTAAAAACAGCGATTTGATTTTGTAGTGCAAGCATAATGTAGCTTGTGTTGTGAACAAACAAATATAGTTCTGCGGAAGCGCTAGTGGCCACTGGTGGCTTTGGCACGTGTCCATCTGTAATTGTACAAGTAAAGGTGAAATTCCACCTAAATTTAATTATAGTACCTTAATAACTACCTTGACATGTTTCGATCCGATGGGATCATTTCCATATGCTTCACATATGCAACAACACATGAAATCTGCATGATTAAATGTGTGTTATTTTAAGTGGTATTCAGTTAAATAAACTTAAATCCCCTAATATTAACCATAAACTACTTTTAACTGGCTGGTTGTATCGTAAATCTTTTCAGAAACTTGATGCAGACAAAATGTAACTCTTTTCTAAAATGGTGTTTATTAGGCATTTATCTGTGTGTGGACACATACATTGCGTTCATCAAAAACATCGGCAGAATATTGTCATTTTCCTAGTTGTCATTTTAATCCTTTTAAAATTATTCTGAAAATACATTTTAGTAATGATTAGTTAATTGCATCAATCCACGTAAAAACAACCGCCTGTATTTGAACTGTACCCCTCCGATGGATAAGCTCTGGAAAGTGGTTCTCTGTGTCACGAGCTCGTAAAAAGTGAGCTGTTGTCCCGTTCACGAATCTGTTTCGCAATGTGACTCATTCAGTTCGGCCCTTCCGCACTCAATTAAATGTTACAAACCGCTTGGCGAGTTAAATGAGTCATAATGAACGTATCGTAGGTAGAGGTTCCGAGTATCTGTGCTCGTGTTTGTAACAGCTCTCACTGTACAGCAGTTGGAGGCGGTTTGATGCTCACATCTACTGATTGTCGTAATTAAAACTGAATATACGCGTGTGTGTATGTCGGGCAGTCTTTGAAGCCGACGGCTGCAATATGTTTGAAGGTAGTGGATAGCGTTTTGCTTATATCGTACTGATGGAAGAGAGAAACGTGGCGTCTTGGCGCACAAGACGTGTAGTGCATGTGACGACAAAGGCATGGCGCGGTGCGGTAACTGCAGGCTATTAGCGGTCAGTTTAAACTGCTTCAAGCCAGTTGGTGAAATCGTTTAAAAATGACTGTCGGTTGACGATTGCTGGAGATAGACGAATTTGTGATTACTCTGGGGGGGGCGGGGGAGGGGGGGTTTGACTGTATGATACGGAGTCGTCCGATTTGTCTGCATTGTAACTAACGAACTCCATGTAGCAGCGTCGTCCTTGAGAAGCTACTAGTTCCTTAGCTAGTCAGGAAATTCCCTGCATGTTATGGAATCTGAAGATTCTTCATCGCGTTCGTATGATCCCGCCACTTGTCCCTGTCCGGAGCCAGAGAAATCCATTCCACGATTGAAGGTCCATTTTAATATTATTCTGTTTTCTGTACAAGTGAGGGGATGTATTGATAGGACTATCTCTTAACTGAAGGGATAAGATGGTATTAGGACTACACTGTACCACTGCGTCGGGTAAATTGCGTCCATGGGTTCAGCACGTATATGATTTTCCTTTTTCTTAATTATCCTTATTAAGAATAAAGTGATACTTTTACCCCTTTGGTTAAAATATATGATAATCGAAAAGTAATAATAATGTAGGTTGGTTAGTTGTTTTTGGATACGTGAATGGTTAGATCGTAAGTTACTTGACGTAGTGACGGATAATAGAATAGCTGTTCGCGCCTGGTGAACAGGAAAGGGATTAGAGAGGCAGCAATCATGGCCTGTTCCAAGCTAATGTCCAAACATTCACATTCAAGGACTGAGGGAAATCACGATGATCGTAGGATAGATCCGGGTATGTCCGGAATACATATAAGAGTCCTCGCTGCTACAACAACCTCGGTTCAGTATTAGTACTAATATTACCATAATGCGAAGTCAGATCAGTGCGGCGCCTGGAACACGGGCGCGTTTCAGGTGTGATTCGCAGTTCCATGGAGCCTAATTTGTTGGTCAGCCGTAACGCGATTGATGTAACGTGCTCGTAATGAAAATATGTTCATAACTGACCTTGGCGATTGAATTGGAAAGAGATTTTTTTTTTTAATTTGGCAGCTTATTTAAAATGACCCAGTTTACTCGTTACAGGGTTGTCAGAACAGAATCCCCATATTTAAATGCCATATAGAACATATTCCGAGCTTTAATGTGAAATAATACCCTCGTTCCGTGACCTTACCTTATCAGTGGCCTACTGTCCTTACTGCTTTGGTTTGGAGATCTAGGCGTTGATGGGAGATATTTTAAGAGTTCGAAAGGCTAAGGTTGCCCCAGTACACGCTTTGAAAGCGTACGGGGGCGTAGGGTATAGATCCACTCATTCACTCATTCTTAACCTCGACACTAAATGTAACTGAGTGGACAGCTTAACGCCTAAGTTACTTGCCCCCCCCCCCCCCACACGCACACACACACTGCACATTTCGGCAGTTGATCCAAGGCTCCTCGGTCGTCTTTCTCGTCGCCAAGTCACTATACCCACTATGCTACCCGGGCTTCGTAGGTGGGAGGAAAATATTAAAATATATGTGAAGGTAATACTGTGTAATAGTACTGTAGTGCCCAGGCCGAGCGGTAGCTTGGGAGAGCCTACTATGACCGTTGTTAGGCCTATCCTAGAATTCCCAAGGGGGCAGAGAATGAATGGTAGCGGTAGCCGAAAGTCGGAGGCTTCGTGAATATCTAGGTATCCCGAGAGCTAGAGGACGCTTTTAGTTCAGTGAGTGACAATCTTCGTAGCTAATTAGACACTGAATTCTATTGTCTAATATATACATTAATATACAAGTAAATTACACAAGTCAAAATGGTTTTCACAAGTCCCTTAGTTATGATAGGTTTTCTGTTACAAGTTAATAACCCAATTAATTGTCACGCCACTATTGTTATCTCAAGTAGTAACGGCAAATTTAGAAAAGTAATTTTGTAGCCAAAATTGACTCACATAAATAAGTTATTTGATGTTTGGTCAGTACGGCTTACCTCTAGTTAATTTCCAGACTGCAAAGTAGCCAAACATCTCAACCAGCAGAGATTTCCTTCAAGTATAACTCTTCTTCCAGCGGCACTGTAACGTCGAATACGGATTCCAAATACGTTGACCGAAATAAACTCCAGTGAGTCTTCTGGTGAGTCCCGTTGTGTGGACTGGATTCATCTGGCTCACAGTATTTTTCAGTGGCGGCTGTAATGAACCGCGGTGCTGGACTTCCCAGTTCCATAGAAGTCAGAGCATTCTTAATTGTATGAACGACTGTGAGCTTCAGAAGGACTTTCGTCCATAGACGTAGGTATTTGTTGTTACATTTCGAACCACTTACCGTGTTGACGTATTCTTTTGTTAGAGGACATTGTCCTAGGAGGAAGTTGAAGAATGGCTGGTGTTACAGTGTCGTTTGCTCGTTCGCGAAAACATGTATTCCATTCGTTTTTGTAAATCCTGCTAGTACTACGAGTTTTCATTTTGCGGTTCACTTCATCTCGAATCCACGGTAGTGACTTACACGTTTGACGCTAGTTATCTGCATACCTCTGTAAGCCTTCCATCAAGGAAGTTTTATGGTATTCGCAAGGCAGAGACAAAAACCAGGCCTGTATTTGCCGAAAATATTCATGAACGCCAGGTAAACCGTAATTAACATATTTTTGCCCATTTGCAGATACACTTATCTTACTTGCGACTAAAAGTAGGTAACTGTATAACGCATCAAAATCCGTGCAGACCGTCCCAATGTCTTGTATAGGTCGACGGGAATGTGGAGCATCCGTCCTGGTGCGTGCTCCGCCCTCGTCCCTTGGTAGAGCTTGCTTGCAACCTGCTATTGATTTTGTTCCAGCTGTATGCAAGACGCTGCTGTTCGTAGTGTAGAGTAGGCTACTAGTATTTTTAGTCTGTTGAATGGTAGAAGGGAGATCTTTACAGCCTCTTCAAGGATTAGCAGAAACTGGGTGACCTTACTGCATGTTTCCTTGTTATTTCGTTCGGGTTCGCTGTGTTGAGGGCATTTTTCGGATGCTCTGAAAATATCAATTTATTGCCTTTTCCTTATTTACACCAGTTTGTGTTTATTTTCCTTGTAAGTAGCTGATCTCACCTTTATTCCATTTTCTTCCTTGAGTTTTATAACATACTGTTCTAAATTTAACATTTTTACCTTCAGTTACGTGGTTTATTTACCGATGCTGTCGGTAACTACTGCTGAATATCCTTGAGTGACAGGAAGATTTGTGAACGGTGTACTGGAAATTAAACTTGTCGTGGTATAATTTGATGTAGGCGTACTGTCCTATAAATTTTCCTGCATAATGTGTTGAAAACCACGATAGGTCACTATATCCGTTCCCTGGGCCGAAATTGGGATAAGAGACCTTCCGCAACGAAGCTTCATTATGAGCTACTCGGCCGCGACGTTCGTTTCTCGTTGCTGCAGCTTAGGAAAGTGAAAATGAAATGAGTTTGCCTTCGCTCTTCTGGATTGTTGGGCGGCTTTGTTTGGTAATGCGTTACCGGCTTGTCTGTACAACGCAGGGTCCCACATGTAAGGGTCAGTGGATCAGAGTTTATGTTTGAGAAACTAATAGTACTGCAGCTGGGCAGAAGTTTGCCGTGTTGTGTGCTACCCGCAGGTTCATTACCGTAACTACAAGAACCCGCCCTGTTCGTGAGCCAGATGAACCCAGTCCACGTCCTTGCCCCATTTTTCTTTAAGTTCCATTTAAATATTACTCTCCCGTCTGCGCCTGGGTTTTCAAGTTGTCCGTTCAGTTTTTGCCACCAAAACCTTATACGTATTTTTATTCTGTTTCCCGCCCATCTCAACTTTCCTGATTCGATAATTATGATTGATGAGGAGCACAAATTGTTAAATTGTCATGATGTAGTTTTCTCCAGTCTGCTGTCGATTCTTCCAACAGAGGCCCAAATATCATCCTCAGCACGATATTCTCTAACATCTTCGGACTATGTTCTTAATTATTTTGCATTTAGTCTCCTGTATTTTTTTTTTAAGTTTGGTATTTTTGTCATTCGTAACTTCTGCCCCTGTAGTACTGAACAAGGTCGCGAAGGCTGTACCATTTCAGATTTGCATTCGGGAGATCCCAGTTTCGAATCTGTGAGACATCAAGTTTTACACCAGTACAAAACAACAGGCAAAACTGCAGTTCTGTATATTTTAATCTACACGTTCATAGTTTGCAAAGGGGTATGTGCAGGCGATATATTCTTATCCGCATACGGTGCATTCCTGACTTCCCTAAACACGCCGCACCAAACAACGTTTTTCTTGTTCGGGCGTCACAAGTTTGGTCCTCTGCCCTTCCTGTTCATATTGAATTCAGAAGTCAGGATCCTTTCAGTACGTTAAGACGTCTCGGACCGGGTTCGGCCTATCTGTAGACAGGATGAATGGAACCGGAGAGCCCAGCGTTTCTGTTTCAGTAAATGTGCCTGGCACTGTTGAACATTTTCATTGGCTGCTGTGTTGTTGGCATATCTGAGCCCAAAGCTCTCATTGTACTGGTCTCCTTGTTTCCGGGGGCGGGGTCTTTTGTTGAGCGAAATCAATATTCACTCCAGTATGTAGGTCATGGTTCTGATGTATTATGCAGCCTGTACAGCGAGCAGTTTCGAAGTTTTGCAAGATTCTTTTCTTTTTTTGTACGCTAGGAGCCGAGACAGTGTAGTGAGTACAGTAACTGGGCTACGGGCTGGGTGACCGAGGAATCGTGGTTCGATTCCCGGCCGGGGAAAACGATTTATTTCTATTCTACAGCTTCCACACAGCTCTGAGGCCAACTAAACTTCCTGTTCGTTGGAGGAGGGGCTTCTCCCGGACGTAAAGCGGCCGGGGCGTGGAGCTCTCCATTCACCCTTTCTAATGGAGAGGTTAGGAATGAGTGGAGATGTACCCATGTATGCCTGTCTTCCCTGCTCTGGGGCACCTTAATTTGTACTTTTGTCATCCCGTTGTGTTGGTTTTCATAAACAGAGAAATTAATTGCCGCACACAACTGGTAGGCGTTGTATCTTTAATGTGGCAATATGTTTCGACTCCATAGGGTCAACTTCAGGCCAGTGGTATAAAATACATAAAAGGAACTGTATACCATTGTATACAATTCCTTTATGTATTTTATGCCAGAGGTTTGAATATGAACCTTTCAAGTCGAAACATGTTGCCACATTCAAAATGTTATAACATCTGATAGTTGTGTTGACACCGTAAGTTTGCTTCTGTTTACATTCAGCTGTTTAACGCATGGTAGGCCTTCTACTCTGACCATATTTAACGCAGGCAACCAAAGTTTGTATTTATTTGTTTTTTTTTTAGTTTTCATGACGACTTTATTTAGATTATATCATGTGTGTATAATAAAATATTGCGTACGTGTGTGTATGTGTGTGTGTGTGTGTGTGTGTGTGTGTGTGTTTGTGTCCGGCAGCCGTAACTCGGCAGAGAATAAAGGTAACTTGAAATTGTGGCATGGGGTTTTGAATGATTATGAGATGTGCCGTGCCAAATATTGTCAAAATCGACCCATGGGGTTTCTGTCGCCTGAAATGGTGGGTTGAAATTTCAGTTAGGTGAAATTGGCTAAGGCTTTCCTCAAGGTTCCGTTAACGTATGCAGTAAAACATACCAAAACAGGAAAATGTAACCCTTTACAGACTAAAGAGGGGTGGGGGAGGAGAGACTCACAGAGGTATTAATTCGATTTGAACATTTTTAAGGTGGGTCCGCACTTGTAACGTTACCGCGTACCGTAACACCATATCGTGACAGTGTGGATGGGACTTGTGACCACGTAACGTATCAAAAGTTGGTTACGTCGTAACATAATGGGCTTGTTCGGTGTGCTGTCGGTATTTGGCCGTCGCATCAAAGGGATGATACGGTTACTGCCTGAGCAGGTCTCGACATGCAAAGTGACACGTCACCACCGTCCGCTCGTCTGCCCTTCTTTTCTTTCCTGATTATTCTGTCTTGAAGAGTGGTGTGAATCTGTAGTGTTGTGCGGTTTCTTGAGCGTTTTGGCAATTGTGAAATGGACTCAGGTAGGTGTCATAGAATTTATTGAAATGGCTTTCCTGAACGCTGTGTCCTTTTTCGAGATTTTTTCTCCAATCAAATTAATTAAAGATTCAAATTCACTGGGAGACATTCTGGTGAAATTGTTATATAACCCACTGACCGACTGAAAATTCAAGTCTGCCAGCAAACTTGAACCGCTGTACACTTCCCTGCGTGTGTACAGTTACCTTTGCCACCACCGCCGCCATTTTCTCTTTTTCTTTAAAGCGTAATACATATAAAAGTACGAAGCCGCTGCTAGCTGGAAAGACATCGCTCAGGCTCACATAACAAACTGGGAACCCCGTTGTGTAACGCTCGCAGGATACTATTACGCCGTGAGGAACGGGATGAAAGTTCAGCTCGTAATTCCGTATCGTATCAGCCACTTGCAACGTTACGGCGTTACGGTACGCGGTAACGTTGCAAGTGTGTACCCACCTTTAGATTATATGTCTGTAACACATCTCTGAAAGCATGATAATATGTAGGCTGAAATGTAAATGAAGTACTTAGAGGACCGAAGGATTTTCAGAACGGGAATCGTGTGATTTGTGGCTTTTTTAAAGACCTTACTTACTTACTCACTCCATGGTGCAGAGTCCTTCTTTAGAAGCTAACTGGTTTGCAGCTAGTCAAGAAATTCCCCGCATTTCATGGAACCCGAAGGTTCATTACCGTACTCACAAGCGTCCGCCACCTGTCCTTATCCTGGGCCAACCCAATCCAGTCCACATACCCACATCCCACCTGCTGGAGATCCATCCTAATATTATCCACCCATCTACGCGTAGGTCTCCCCAATGGTCTCTTTCCCTCCGGTTTCCCCACCAAGACCCTATACGCCACCCTCTCCTTCCCCATACGCGCCACATGCCCTGCCCATCTCATTCTTCGCGATTTTATCACCCGCACAATATTGGGTGAGGAGTATAGATCACTTAACTCCTCGTTATGCAGTCTCCTCCATTCCCCCGTTACCTCGTCCCTCCTAGGTCCAAATATTTTCCTCAACACCATATTCTCAAACACCCTTAGCTTCCTTTCCTCCCTCAATGTCAGCGACCAAGCTTCACACCCATACAAAACAACAGGCAAGATTATAGTTCTATATATATCTTAATCTTTAATTTCCTGGACAGCAACCTGGAAGACAAAA
>Ga0131853_10006724_pt1 | contig 20774 bp, 25 predicted proteins | sample TergutLab28metaG_FD_92764 | JGI IMG/M metagenome (GOLD analysis project Ga0131853, IMG submission 92764) | Labiotermes labralis P1 segment gut microbial communities from Petit-Saut dam, French Guiana - Lab288 P1 (version 2) (version 2) | ecosystem: Host-associated > Arthropoda: Insects >...
ATCGGCGTATCGTGGCCGATGGACTGCTTACGAGGGTCAAGGCCACAAGTGAGCGTATCCAGATTGAGTGGAAATTCTAGGCACGACTAGCAGGTGTACATTGTACAGCGTTGCCTCCTTTACAAAAGGAGCCTTTGCTGTGGCGCTATCCACCTCTACACTGGTGCGCCAACAACGTCTATGGTAGAATAACAAAAACACCACACACAAGGGACGGATCACACACATGCTACATATCGTACTCGTCGAGCCGGAAATTCCGCAAAACACCGGCAACATCGCCCGCACTTGCGCCGCCATCGGGGCTAGGCTCCACATTGTAAATCCCACACCCTTTGAGATCAGCGATAAAACCGTCAAACGGGCGGGGCTGGACTATTGGCAGCACCTGGACTTGGAGATGCACGACGATCTAGCCGCATTTTTGGGCAAATACGGGGGCGAGCAGTTATTCTTCGTGGAGACCGGGACAGATGTGCTGTATAGCGATGTCCAATTCCCGGAACATCCGTTTCTCCTGTTCGGCAAGGAGACCCTGGGCCTACCCAAATCTCTATTGACCGGCGACAAAGGCACAACCATCACCATCCCCATTCTGCCCCATATCCGATCCCTGAACCTCTCCAACGCCGTGGCAGTGGTGGCGTATGAGGTGGTGCGGCAGAGAGGGCTTTTGACATAGAAAAAAGGGGCGGCATCAAAACGACAAGAACAGGCCGTCCTGCAATGTGCGACTATCTGCAATGGGACGGGCGAACAGTGTTCCCCCCTACAAGGGCAGTTTTCGTAGGGGCGCACAGTGTGCGCCCGTGTTGTGCATTGTAGAACAGCACCCTCGGCGCCCCGCTTTGCTATCATGTATTTACGCTCTACCGCAACGCCATCTCCGCAATCTTGTTACACAGCTCGTTATACGATATCCCGCTCACCAGGGCCTCCTGGGGCAATAGACTGGTGGGGGTCATGCCTGGGAGGGTGTTGGCCTCCAGGCAGAAGATGTTGTCCGCCCCGTCCAGCATAAAGTCAATCCGGGAGTAGTCTTTCAGCCGCAGTGCCTCGTGTACCTGTACGGCCACGGCCTGCATCCGGGCGGATACCTCCGAGTGCAAATCGGCGGGGCAAATCTCCTGGGTGCGGCCCGCCTGGTATTTGTTTATGTAGTCAAAGAACCCCTCGTTGGGGATGATCTCAATCACAGAGAGGGCTGTGCCGTCCAATATTCCGACGGAGAACTCCCGCCCGGCAATCAATTTCTCGACAACGACAGCTCCCTCATACTTCTGCGCCGCCCGGATGGCCAGGTCAAACCCCGCCCGATCCGCCACGATGGAGACCCCTATGCTGGAACCGCCGTTACAGGGCTTGACAATACAGGGGAATCCGATCTGATCCTCCACCTGAGCAGGATCATCCGTTTCACAGTGAAACAGCATCCACTCCGGCGTGGGAATCCCGTGATTTTTCATAATCTGCTTGGACAAGTCCTTGTCCATAGCCAGAAGGCTACCGGCGTATCCCGTACCGGTGTAGCGGATGCCGTAGACATCGAACACCGCCTGGAGTTTTCCGTTCTCTCCAATATCGCCGTGGAGGGCGATAAATACCAAGTCCGCACTGCGGCAGAGATCCAGGACGTTTTTCCCCATGAGAACGTCCCCCATATCCGCTTCCGCTTTTAACTGGGTTAAATCCGGCTCCATCGCCGGGACGGTGTATTGGTAGCGGTGGGGACTGTCCACGTCTGTGAACAGATCATCCAGGTCGCCAGGCAGGTCGATTCCTTTATATAAATCCAGCAGCATGACCCGGTGGCCCGTCTCAATCAATGCGTTGGCGATCAGGCTCCCCGACGACAAGGACACATCCCGCTCCGGGCTGAGGCCCCCTGCTAATACGACGATTTTCATAGTGTTCTCCTTATTTTATTCACAAAATATCCCCACTTGTTCACAAACTGTTTTCCCCGTATTCACAAATTCTTCACAATCCTGCGTTATACTAATTTCATCCAACAGGGACACATTCTCCTTCAATTGCACACAACCGGGGCGCCCCTGGCGAGAGGCGCCCCACCCCTAAAAACACCGCCATGCGGCGTTTTAAATAGATGGAAGCCCTACCAACCCCTCACTTTTTTATCATTCTCCCTAACTTAACTACCACGACAAGAGCGTTATTTACGCTCTTGTCGTGGTTTTTGCAGGGAATCGTCATTGAATACCCAGTCCCGGATCTCCGTGACCGTATAGGTGTCCGCCCCTGTCCGGGAGATAATCCGGGTAATCCCCGCATTGATGACCATCCGTTTGCACATGGCACAGGACGTCGTATCCGAGAGAATCTCCCCGCTCTGCCGCTCTCTCCCTGTGAGGAATAGGGTTCCCCCCAGCATATCCCGCCGGGAGGCGGAGATGATGGCGTTGGCCTCAGCGTGGACACTGCGGCAGAGCTCATACCGCTCCCCGCTGGGGATCGCCAGTTCCTCTCTGGTACAGCGGCTCAAATCGAGGCAGTTCTTCCTGCCTCGGGGTGCACCGTTGTAGCCCGTGGAGATAATCTCATCATTTCGCACGATGATCGCCCCGTACTGCCGCCGCAGACAGGTGGATCGCCCCGCCACCGTGTCGGCAATGTCCAGATAATAGTTGATCTTGTCCTTTCGCTCCATGGTTGCGCTCCTTTTCTCTCACTATGTTCCCGCTTTCCTGCTTTCTCGTGCAGACGTTATATCCAAGAAATTTTCCGCCCGTCGCCGGGGGTGAAACGATCTTTTAACCCCTCTGTGACATGGAGTTCGCCCGCTTCGGTGACAAATATGACCTCTATATCAGCCCGCTGGGCGGCAAAGATTGCTCCCTCGGCGAGACCCATGACGAATAGCGCCGTTGAAATCGCATCCCCTCGGGTACCGTTAGATGCAATCACCGTGACGGAGACAAGGCCACTCTCCGCTGGCCGCCCCGTGGCGGGGTCGAGGATGTGGTGATACGCCACACCGTCCGGGCCGATGAAATACCGCTCATAGCTGCCGGAGGTGCTCACGATCTGATCACGCACCCCCACCACGCCGATGTCTCCATCGCCGAATGGATCCCGGATAGCCACCCGCCAGGGGCCGCCCCCGGGCCGCTCTCCCACGGCGTATACATCGCCGCCCAGAGAGAAAATGGCCGTCTCAATCCCCATCTCCACCATCAGCGCCGCCAAGACGTCCCCGGCGTAGCCTTTGACAACGGCACCCAAATCTAATTCCATCCCGGCGGGGACTGTCACCTGTGTGCCATCCAGCATGATATCTGCTGGATTGGTATGGGCCAGCAGTGCGGTCAAATCGTCTGCATCCGGTATTTGATACGCCCCGGTGGTAAATCCCCAGGCCTGCAAGACCGGGTGCAGGGCCGGGGAAAATGCGCCACCCGTCTCCCGCCAGATAGCCACGGTCTCGGCCAGGATCGCCGCCGTCTCTGGTTCGACGGTGACGGACTCTCCGGCGCTCTGGTTGATCCGGGCAATATCGCTGTCCGCCAGCGTCACGGAGAACAGCTCCTCCAGCCGGTGGATCTCCTGGGCGGCCCGCTGCCGTGCCGCCGATGCCTCGTCGCCGTAGATGGTGAGGGTCATCACCGTGTCCATAGCAAATATGGTCGCCCGCTCCGGTTCAGCCTGACTACAGCCGACCAGAGAACCGAGCGAGATCAAAATCAGTCCCGCGATCAAAATCCCCTTCACATGGACGCTCCTACGTGTTATTTTTTCCAGTATAGCACATGGCGGGGGAAAGGACAAATACCTTTAAAATCTTTCAACGCACCGCTTGCAACATACGATTGAATCGTATATAATGTGTGTAAAGGGGGACGCTACATGAAACGTGAATTTGTTATGACCCCCACCTTTGACCGCAACTGGGCGGCTTGTGGGTTGGACGATGAAGACTTGCTTGAACTACAGAGTATATTACTTGAACGCCCTGACGCCGGAGAAGTCATTCCGCATTTGTCCGGCGGACGCAAATTGCGCTTTGCAGCCAGTGGGCGAGGAAAATCCGGCGGCGTGCGTGTGGTCTATGTAGACGTTGTGATACGAGATCGAATTTATCTTTTGATCGCATACCCCAAGAATGTGCAAGAAAATATTACACCGGAACAGAAGAAAGTGTTAAATAAGCTAATTGCCGCTCTAAAGGAGGTATAACAATGGAAAAATTTAATTATTTCAATGAATTGGAGCAGAGCCTAAAAGAGGCCGTTGCCTTCAAAGAAGGCGATAAAAGCAAGGCGCGGGTCTCGGTCTGCGAATTGCCTGTGCCAGAATATAAGGCCGCCGATGTGCTGCGTGTGCGCTCTGCATTGCGCCTCTCCCAGCGGGGGCTTGCCTTGGCGTTGGGCGTATCTCCACGAACTGTCGAGGCCTGGGAAGTGGGGCGCAATGCGCCCAATGGTGCAGCTCGCAATTTGCTATATCTGATTGAGCACAATGCGGCACTTGTAGATCAGTTGATTGCAAGACGGCCGTCTTGACTCCTGCTCCTATGAACTCAAAACGCTGGCTCATCTTATTTGCCGCCCTGGTGGTCTTTGCGGGATTTTCCCAGGTGCTGATGCACACCTTTTTCCGCCCTGCCGCCATGGCCTCGGTATATCAAAACGGCAACTTGATCCAAGTCATTGACTTGGGTCGTGTCACTGCGCCCGATACGATCACCGTGACGGGCATCTGGGGCCGGGAAAATGTCATCCTGGTGGAGCCGGGGCGGATTTCCGTCCTATCCGCCACCTGCCGGGATCAGATTTGCGTCAACCAGGGGTCCATCTCCAACGGGGTACGGCCCATCGTCTGCCTCCCCCACCGGGTGGTGATCCAGATTGACCCAGCCCCGGATGGATTCATCGGTACGGGGAGGTAGGGGATTATGCAGACAAAACGCCTGACGCTCCTCGCTATGTATACGGCCATTGCCCTGACCATTTTTGTGGTGGAGGCCCAGATTCCTCTGCCCATCCCCGTCCCCGGCGTCAAGCTGGGCCTGGCCAATGTGATCACGCTGATGGCGCTCCTATTCCTGGGACGGCGGGAGGCGGGGATTATCTTGGCAGTGCGGATCACCCTGGGCAGTTTCTTCGTAGGGGGGCTCTCCCCATGGCTCTTCTCCGCCGCCGGGGGATTTTTCGCCTTTCTCACCATGGCCCTGGCCCTCCGATTCGTACCGAAAGAGCAGATTTGGGCCGTGAGCACCCTGGGCGCCCTGGCCCATAACGCCGGACAGCTCGGGATGGCAGTGCTCTACATGGGCACCACCGCCGTCCTGGCTTTCGCCCCGGTGCTGGTAATCTCTGCGGTGATTACCGGTGCATTCATCGGCATCATCGCCCGGTTTTTATTGCGGTATGAGCGGTGGTTGACGCCGTAGGTTGGAGAACGATTATGGACAGCAAAGGCAAAGCCGCCTTTCTAATACCCGCTGCACTCAAAGCTGGCGCACCCGCTGACCCCGTTCAGTAGCACCCGATCCCCCCGCTGATACGTCACCGTGGCCCGACAGCTGATTCGCTCTCGGATGATCCGGGTCATCTCCCCCAGATCCGGGGCGTGCAGGGGCAGGCCGTCCCCCGGCTCCACCCGGATGGTGAGCCGATCCCGGCCCTGGACGAGCACCATCTCCCGCTCCGTACAACGCATCGCTCTGCCGCCGTGATAGGTGGCCAGGCGGTGTTCTGCTCCGTCCACATAGACCGAGGCGATGACCCCTTGGATGGCCACAGGCCCCAGGGGCACATGGGCTACCGCCGCCATGACGGAGATGGGCATCTCGCCGAGGAAATCGTTGGAGTGAAACCAAGTATACCGCCGCGGAAAGCTTCTGCCCCGATCCGATTCCACGTACCCCTGTCCTCCGGTGAGTTCGATCTGCGCCTCGTTGATCGTAACCTCGCCTCGCAAGGTGTGGTACAAACTAGCCACTCCATGGCGGCATTGTAGGCCGGGTATAGCGGCGAAATAACCCATGATATCCCCCCGTATAGGCAGCAGGGGGCCGTATTCCACCGTGCCGCTGCACGTCAGTTCCGGCGTGTCGATCTGTACGGTGATTCCCCGCTCGGAAAACACACTGTCTCCCACACGGATCTCCAGCGGATTGTCCCGTTTGGAAAATGTCTCGTAGGGATAGGGTACAAACCACGTCCCCGCCCCGGTGATCACCTGGATAAAGGCCCGCCTCGCCCCTGCGGCGGTATGATGGATGCCGGGGATGAAAGCGATGGCCTGATCTCCCCGCTGGTGTTTGAAATACCAGCCCTCAAAATATCGTCTCTTGTGATGCTTCATGTGGTTCCGCCTCCATAGTCTCCAGATCCCGCTGGGCCGGGCCGCCGATACAGACCCCCTCCGCCGTGAACCGGGAGCCGTGACAGGGGCAATCCCAACTGGTCTCATCGGCGTTGAATTTCAATTGACAGCCCAGGTGGGTACAGGTCACGTCTACCCCGTGGACCCTACCCGCCGCATCCCGGTAGACGCCCCACTTTTTCTCCCGGCACATCACCACTTTGGCCGTGCCGGGCTCTACATCTTTCGGCGACTTTGCCGGTGCGTGGAATATCTGCTTGGCGAGGCCCGCCACCGATTCCGCCCCGTCCTCCATGAACCCCTTCACAGAGGGGGTGACTTGGGGCCGCCGGGGAGAAAACACCGTGTAAATCGGCTCCCGCTCCGCGATACGATCTGAGAGGATCATGGCGCCCACCATACTGCCGGTCATCCCCCATTTGCGAAATCCCGTGGCCACGTAGAGACCTTTCGTATCGGCCCCGTATTTCCCGATATAGGGGATGTTGTCGTGGGTCACGCAGTCCTGGGCCGACCAGCGGCAGACCTCTCTGGCGTCGGGCCAGTATTCCTGGGCCACCCGGAGTAATCCGTCATATTTCCCGCCGGATTCGTTCTCTCCCGTCCGGTGTCCGCCACCGCCCAGAAGAGTTAGATTCCCCCACCGCCGGATAGAGAGCTTCCGTCCATCGATCCCCAGATATGCATCCCGGAGGTCTCCGGCGTGTTCTAAGGCGATTACATAGGAGCGGTTTTGATGCATCCGCATGAAGTAATAGCCGGGCCGGTTGAGAAATGGGAAATGGGTCGCCACCACCACGTGTTTCGCCCGGACACGCCCCCACTCTGTAGATACCACGCCGTCTTCGATCTCAATCACACGGCTCTTTTCATAGATCCGACATTTCGCCGTGATGTGGGCCAGAAATTTCAGGGGATGGAACATGGCTTGGTTTTCAAATCGCAGCGCTCCCCAGATGGGGAAGGGTAGCTCACTCATATCCACTAGGTCGGCGGGCAGGCCCAGAGCCTCCGCCGCTTTACACTCCCGCTCCAGGGCCTTGTCGGGCCTCGTGGCGTAGAGATGGGTGGCGATCCGCTCAAAATCGCAGTCGATATTCTGGTCGGCGACGATTTGGGCGTAAAAGGCGATGGCCTCCAGATTCGCCTTGGCGTATTGCGCAGCCAACTCTTTGCCGAATTGACGGGTCATGGACTCATAGCATATCCCGTGCTGGGCGGTGATCTTCGCCGTGGTGCCGCCCGTGACGCCGCCGCCTACCCGATCCGCCTCTAACAGGATGCAGTCGATGCCCTTCATTTGAAGCAGATAGGCCGTCAGCACCCCCGCCATCCCGCCGCCGATGACCACGGCCTCCGTCTCCATCTCCCCCGTCAAAGGGGGCCATTCCGGCAATTGCACCGTCTCTCTCCAAATGGATGCCATAAAACACACACTCCTTACTGTATCTCCCCCGCCTGGGTTGGGGAACGTACGAAATATCTTTTTGCCCTAGTATTCGCCCAACCCGCATATCATATGCAAATCAGGCAAATACTAGGGCAAAAAGGAGTGTGACCCACATGAGTAACGCCTTTATCGGCATGGGCAAAAGCCCCGACGGGATTGACCTGCCCTTGGGGCTCAGCATGGAACTGGCCCTGCACCCCCATGCCGCCGCCACCTTCGGCAAAATGGATCGGGCCCAAAAGCAGGCGGCGATCCAATATGTCCAATCCTGCACCTCCGGGACGGACGCCAAGCGGCGCATCCAAAATGCAATCGATCAGATGGCAGATGGCCATATGACGATTACGTGAGGGCCATAGTCAAAGCCCAAAACAAAAAAACGGGACGTCTAGGGGCCGTCCCCTACATGTTGTAGGGGGCGGTGTCCTCGACGCCCTGTTTTGATTATGATCCTAGTTATGTCTGAGGCGCAGTCGGCGTTAAAGCCCGTCCATCGCCCACGCTCTGTATCACGCCGTTCACCCGGGTGTACACCTGCACATTTTCCTCCCGCACCGGGCTTGGGTAGGGGTTAAAATAGCTGTTAATCATGGGGAGCCATTCTTCTAAATCCAAGATCACATACGAGGCGCCGCCAAGCATGGCGCCTTGGGTGATAGGCATGGTGAAAAATTGCAGGTCCTCGCTGTCCATCCCCATCAGCTGGGTGGCGTACCAGATCATATTATTGACAGGCAAATCGGTGTTCACATACTCGGTGAAAATATCCGCCAACTCTCCAATCCGCGTTATATTCCGGATTTGAAGTAACTCCCCGGCCACGGCCCGCAGGAAGGCCTGCTGGGTCTGGATGCGGCCAAAGTCGCCCACCCCGTGACCGCTTCCGTCATTATTTCCCCGCCAGCGGACGACGCCCAGGGCCGTCTCCCCGTCTAAGTGTTGCCACCCACGATTTACATGGATGTGCAAATTCTGATCCGGATCCGAATAGCGCATGTTGTGGGGTACGTCAAAATATACGCCGCCAAGCACATTCACCAAGGCCGCAAACCCCGCATGGTCTAAGGTCACGTAGTTGTCCGGCCGAAATCCAATTAGGCTCTCCACAGACTCCATCACCCGATCCATGGAGCGTGTAATGGGCCAAACGGCATTGATCTTTTGTTGTCGTCCGGACAGATCAATCAAGGTGTCCCGCGGGATACTCACTGCACGAACCCCGCCGTTTAGGCTGTCGACGGCGATCAGGAGCATGGTATCCGTGCGCCCTCCCTCGTCTTTTCCCACCACTAACATGGTGTAGATGCCCGACGGCCGATTGGGATCCGCCGCCACGTGCTCGGAATCCTGCTCATCCGGCGTAGGGACCACCTCCGGCAATTCTATATGCCCCGGATCAACAAACGCCCCCTCTTCGGGTACGGAAACCGGCCCCGTGTACGGCAACACATCCGGCGGCCTTATGTAGGAGTTCACCAGAGCGTAGACGCCGCCCGTGGCCACCAAAACAAGAACAAGTACCGTGGCAATCACCTTCTGCGCTCGTCCCCGCTTGGGCTTCGGAGTCCCGTGGATTGTATTCATATTTGCGCCAACTAAATGCATGGCGTATCTCTCCAAATTTGGACATAGTTTTACATAATAGTATTCCACCAGATAGTATATCACAAATTACACGAAACGTGCAAACAAAATTCTGGGTTGGGCGTGACCAAATGCGATAATACGCTGTTTGCGCCCGTGTAAAACGCTGCCGCAACAAAAATATGCGACATGTTTCCAACGCCCGGACGAACGCTGTTCGCCCCTACAAGGGCAGTTTTCGTAGGGGCGCACAGTGTGCGCCCGTGTTATACATCGTAGAACGGCGCCCGGGCGTTCCGCAATGTACGACTATCTACAATGTGGCGGGACGAACGCTGTTCGCAGGTCAAGTGCCTCCCTCAAATTGAGGGAGGCTTTTTCCCGCCACGCCTATCGCTTTGGGCGATTCGGGTATTGTACTTTTCTCCCCTCCCAGGTCTGGAGGGTGACAGTCTCCTCATCTCGCTCCACGATGTAGTTGGGGAGCAGGGGAATCTTGCCCAGGCCGCCGGGGGCGTTGAGGATATACGTGGGGATCGCCATCCCGCTGGTGCGGCCCCGGAGATGTGCCATGATCTCCAGCCCATCGTCGATGCTAGTGCCAAAATGGAGGGTCCCCTTCACGGATTTCGCATGGAAAATATAGTAGGGCCGTACCCGGGCCAGCATCATCTCGTGATTGAGACACTGCACCACATACTTGTCATTGTTGATCCCTTCTAAGAGCACCATTTGATTGCCCAGAGGCACACCGACATTGGCCAGTCTGGTACAGGCCGCAACGGCCTCCGGCGTCAGCTCTCTGGGGGTGTTAAAATGGGTATTCAGATAGATGGGGTGATATTTCTTCACGATTTCGAGAAATTCGTCGTCAATCCGCATGGGCAGGGTGGCCAGGGTCCGCGTCCCGATACGGATGACCTCCACGGTTGGAATCTCCCGCAGGGAGGACAGGATATAGTCCAGCTCCCCATTGGGCAGCGCCAGGGCATCGCCGCCGGTGACCAGCACGTCCCGTATCTCCGGACTCTGCCGAATATAGTCTAAACTCTCGTCCAAGACTGCTCGGCTCACGTCCCGGTCTTTGCCGCCGATCCGTCTGCGCCGTTGGCAATGGCGGCAGAACATGGCACAGGCGTTGGTCACATTGAGAATCAACCGGTCTGGATAGCGGCGGGTAATGATTCCCGCGGGATTGGTGTGCTCCTCGTCCATGGGGTCTTCCTCCCCCGCCGCGCCCATCTCCTGGACGGTGGGGATAGAGAGCAGCCGGATGGGGTCCAACCGATCTTCCGGATCAATGAGGGCCAGATAGTATGGTGTAATCGCCCAGCGGTACTGTTCGCCCACCTGGGCGATCTGCCGCCGCTCCTCGGCGTCAAGGGTGAGGATTTGGCCTAGGCGCTCCGGATCGTCAATGCGATTTTGCATCTGCCAATTCCAGTTGTCCCAATCCGCCACCGTACCGCCTAAGAGGGTGAGTAGCTTTTCCTTCTGCGCCTCATACCGCGCAATACAGTCCGGATCTCGCCCCTTTGGAATCTCGACCTTGGCCGTCCGGTATTCTGTTGTATACTCCCGCAGCGTCTCGCCGCGCTTTCTGGATATCTCACGATTGGTATCTGATTGCAATCTGATCTCCTCCTTATGCCTCATCGCTCTAATTTAATTATCATACCACAAATTTCCCTTGCCCGCAGTTGAATCTGGTCAAAGAAAGGAAAAATTCGATTTTTAATATAAAATATGCTTGGTTTTATGCATATTTCACAATCTTCAATGCTGTTCATTCCGTTCGGTTGCTTTGGTATATCATGGACACAACAAAAGGGGATATTAGAAATCCCCCAAAATGAAAGGAAGGTTCACACATGGAAGCGATCACTAAAATCCGCAACTATATCCGGGAGACAGGGCGCACACAGGCATACCTCTGCAAACACACGGGTCTCTCTAACTCCGCTATGAGTTTAATTCTGGCGGGCAAACGGCGGCTACGCCTGGAGGAGTACCACGGCATCTGCAATGCCCTTCAAGTGGAACCGAATTTTTTCCTGGTGGGAAACCGGCAGGAGTGAAGCCAAATCCTGGCCATTCACACGTCGAGTCCCCGCCTGAATCCGCCAAATGGCAACCGTTTGGCAGAGTACCCAACAAATTACCTTGATTTTCTCCCAGCGAAATATGTCGAATGTCACTATAAAATATCGAAGTCGCCCAAAGCCCTGTAGACTGGTATTAGTAGGCGGTCTCGGGAAAGGGAGAATTGCCCGCCCAAGAGAGAAAGAAAGCCCATAGCACGAAGGAGGCGTACTATGACGAAAGAGAGATTGAGTCAGCTAAGTTGGTTGAAAACGGAAATTGAGGTGTTGACGAACCGGATCCAAAAAATTGAAAACGCCCTCTCCGGACGCACATCTCGGATTGACGGCATGTCTTGGCTAGGCGGACAACGAGATCTGGTCGGCAACCTAGTTCCTCAACTCAGTGATCTGCGGGATCAGCTCTCCGCAAGCCGGAATACGGCCATGGCCGAATGTACCCTGCTCCAGCAGTTCATCGCCGGCATTTCTGACAGCCAAATCCGATTGATTTTCATTTTGCGCTACATGGATGGCTTAAACTGGCACCAAGTGGCCTGGCGTCTGGGTGGCAATACCCCCGACAGCGTTCGGATGATGCACAACCGCTACTTAGCGCGCCAGTAACACTGACTTTACCCCCGCCTTTTATCCCCGTTTGCCTGATCTAACTCCTCCCTTTCCCATCGCTTTTTTCTTCATCTACATCCCGCATCATGCACATACCGGCACCCGCAATACCGTTGCCGATAGAGGCCCAGCTCACGGGCCAGTTCTACACTGCGGCGATAGCCGTCTCGCTTTTTAAAATCGCCATGGAGATATGACACGCCGTATTTCTCCCCTAACGCCGCACCGATCTCGTTCAGTAGCACCGCATCTTTGTGGGGGCTGACGGAGAGGGTTGTGGTGAAATGGGTGTAATTTCCCCTTCTGGCGAAACGGGCCGTCTCCTCTAGGCGCAGGGTAAAACAGCGTATACAGCGCCGTCCGCCCTCTGGCTGCTCCTCCAGTCCCGCCGTCACCGTATCAAATGGGATCGGATCATAGGGCGGCACGATGAGCGTGACGGGATAGGCCATTGACAGTCCGGCGACGGCCTTCTCCTGGCTCTCCAGCCGCTTATCATACTCGGCCTCGGGGTAGATATTCGGATTGTAGAAAAATACCGTGACGGGGCACTGGGCCGCCAACCGCTCCAACACGGCAGTAGAGCACGGCCCACAGCAACTGTGGAGCAGAATGTTTTGATTTTCCATCGGATCACCTCGTAAAAACCCCGTCCAATGGACGGGGTTTTTTATTCCTAAGATTACTTGCTATCCGCCAATCGTTCTGCATATTCCACGCACCGGGCGATGGTCCGCTCGCAGGTCCCACGGTCTTCGGCTTTTGCCAGGATATACACCTTGACTTTCGGCTCCGTCCCGGAGGGGCGCACCATGAAGTTCGTGCCGTCCGCCAGGGTGAATCCCAGGACGTTGGAACCACTTGGCGCAATATCCGTCTCCACGCCGTCGGCAATCCGCTTACCGATGAGATAATCCCACCGGGCGGCGACGGCCTGGCCGCCAATCTCTGTGGGGGGATCGGTACGCAGAGTTTCCATCAGCCGGGCCATGTTCTTCATACCATCCAAGCCGGGCATGACCAGATTTAAGGTCTCCTCACCGTAGTATGTGCCCAGTTCCCGGTAGTATTCCTCCACACCGTCCACCAGGGTCATGTCCCGGGTCTTGTACCAGGCCGCCATCTCGGCGATGAGCATGGAGGTGGTGACGCCGTCTTTGTCTCGGATGAAGTCTCCGATCATATAGCCGTAGGACTCCTCATAGGAGAAGATGACTTGTTTTGAACCCCCCAGCTCAATGATCTTTTCGGCCATGAATTTAAACCCCGTAAACGTGTCGTACACGGCAACCCCGTGGCGCTCCGCCAGATCCCTCGCCATCTCCGTGGTGACGATGGACTTGATCGTGGCGGCGTTTGCCGGGAGGGTTCCCGCCGCCTTTTTGGCGGTGATCAGATATCCCAGGAGGAGTACGCCCATCTGGTTGCCAGAGATCATCTGGTAGTCGTCCCCGTGGCGCACGAGACAGCCGACGCGGTCTGCGTCGGGATCGGTGCCGATGATCACATCGGCATTTTCCGCACGGGCCAGGTCTAGGCTGAGGGCAAATCCCGCCGGATCCTCCGGGTTGGGGCTCACCACGGTAGAGAAATCTCCATCTGGCACCATCTGGGCTGCGACGGGCAGAACGTGTTTGACCCCAAGCCGCCGAATGGCTTCCGGCACAAATGTGGCGCCCGTGCCGTGGAAGGGAGTGTAGACCACCTTGAGCCGATCAGCCACCTGGGCCACACTGCCGTTGTCCACGGACTGCTCTAACACACGGGCGAGAAAGAGCTCGTCCGTCTCTTCTCCCAAGAGCGTAATACGCCCTTGAACTACTGCTTCATCGAAGTCCATGGTCTGAATATCCGCGAATATATCTGTCTGAGCCATCTGCTCGGCTATCATAGCCGCGTGGCGGGGGGGCAGTTGCGCGCCGTCTGACCAGTAGACCTTATATCCGTTATAGGCGGGCGGATTGTGGCTGGCCGTGATATTGACGCCGCCTGTGGCCCCATAGTACCGGATGGCAAAGCTGAGTTGGGGCGTGGGCCGCATCCCGTCAAAGAGCCGCACCCGGATGCCGTTTGCCGCCATGACGGCGGCGGCCTCTTTTGCAAACACGTCGGACTGATGACGACAGTCATAGCATAGGATCACGCCAGCATCCGCCGCCCCTTGCCCCTCGTCTAGGATCACTTGGGCAAAGGCCTGGGTGGCGTGGCGGATTACATGGACATTCATCCGGGCGAGGCCGACGCCCATAATCCCCCGCAGCCCCGCCGTGCCGAAGGCCAGGGGGCCAAAGAACCGCTCCTCGATTTCTTTTTCATCTCCTGCGATTGCGGCAAGTTCCATCTGTTCAGCGGCACTTAACACCGGGGCGGACCGCCATTTTTCATATTCAGCCCTGTACATCTTCCGCCTCCTCGAAGTCTTCTGAAATCAACGCTTTTGCGTCCTCTGCCATGGTTTCCGGCACATAGAGTTCCAACCCCGTACCGGAGAGACCTATGATGACCTTGCCAAATGCGCCATCGTTTGGATACTCTTTCAACACAGGGATTCCAGCGGAGGTGAGCATGTTCATAACAATCTGCCCCTCCAGTGCAACCTCCCGCACATGGGTCAAAAATACCGGCGGCACCGGTTTTCCATCGTCTCCGTTAGGCCAGGGCGGCCCTTCTGTCTTGCCAAATGCCCAATTGTGTAACACCACTGGGTATCTCTCCTCTCATATGGATCGTGTGCTGGGAGTAGTATATCATAAATTGTAAAAATGCAAAAGACCGCAAAACAACAACAAGGGGCCAACTCACATTGGCCCCTTGCGTATGACAACCTATTTTGCGTACTCAATCGCCTTGGTCTCCCGGAGCAGGTGTACTTTAATCTGCCCGGGATATTTGAGCTCGCCCTCGATCTTCCGGGCGATGTCCCGTGCTAAGAGCACCATTTGATCCTCGTTGATCTCCTCTGGCTTGACCACCACACGGACCTCACGGCCCGCCTGGATGGCGAAAGAGCTCTCCACGCCGGAGAAGGAGTTGGTCAGGTCTTCCAACTTCTCCAACCGCTTGATATAGTTCTCGATATTCTCCCGTCGCGCGCCGGGTCTGGCGGCTGAAATCGTATCGGCGGCCTGGACGACGCAGGCGACAATGGTCTTCGCCTCCACGTCTCCGTGGTGGGCCTCAATGGCGTGGATGATGTCAGGGCTCTCTTTGTACTTTTTGGCGATATCCACGCCGATGGTGACGTGGCTGCCCTCTACCTCGTGGTCGATGCTCTTGCCGATATCGTGGAGCAGGCCCGCCCGCTTGGCGGTGGCCACATCGGCCCCCAACTCGGCGGCCAACAGCCCCGCCAGATGGGACACCTCGATAGAGTGATTGAGCACGTTCTGACCGTAGCTGGTGCGGTATTTTTGCCGGCCCAGGAGTTTTACGATCTCCGGGTGCAGGCCGTGGATGCCCGTCTCAAATGTGGCCCGCTCGCCCTCGCTCTTGATGATGGCGTCCACTTCTCTGCGGGCCTTGGCGATGGTCTCCTCAATTCGGGCCGGGTGGATTCTGCCGTCGAGAATCAGTTTTTCCAGTGCGATCCGTGCCACCTCACGGCGGACGGGATCGAAGCTGGACAGGGTAATGGCCTCCGGCGTGTCGTCGATGATGAGATCGACACCGGTCATAGTTTCAATGGTCCGGATGTTCCGGCCCTCTCTGCCGATAATGCGGCCTTTCATCTCATCGCTGGGCAGGGGTACCACGGATACGGCGGCCTCGGCCACGTGGTCGGCGGCACACCGCTGGATGGCGAGAGATATGTACTCCCGCGCTTTTTGATCCGCCTCTTCTTTGAACTGATTTTCTAAATTCATCAGGGTGGCGGCCAACTCGTGAGTGACCTCTGACTCAAGCGTGGTAATTAAGTGCTGTTTGGCCTGCTCTACGGTGTAGCCCGAGATTTCTTCCAGCCTGACCAGTTGATTTTCCTTTAGTTTCGCGACGTCCTCTAACTGATGATCTACATCCACCAGTTTGCGGCTCAATGTCTCGTTCTTGCGTTCCAGTCCCTCAACTTTTCGCTCTAAGTTCTCTTCTTTTTGTTGCAGACGGTTTTCTTGCTTCGATAGCTCTGCGCGGCGGTCTTTGACCTCCCGCTCGTATTCGACTCGGTTCTTGTGAATTTCTTCTTTTGCCTCTAACAGTGCTTCCCGTTTTTTATTTTCCGCACTTTTGATGGAATCGTTAATAATCCGCTTGGCCTCTTCTTCAGCGCTGGAGATCTCCCGCTCGGATACGCGCTTTCTGTATGCGATGCCTAAAATAAAGCCGATTATGGCTAATACCACCGCTACCACAAAAACCACTACAATGGTCATTCCATTTGGCATGGTGTAAACCCGCACCTCCATATCTATTTGTTTTTTTGCAAAACCGTAAGAAAACGCACTGCGTTCTCATAAAGTCACACAATTTATATTTTACCGCTGATTCGGCTTTATGTCAATGGGGCAAGGTTCAAAAATCCGTGCTAACGGTAAAATTCATCTTCATAGAGCCGTTTTGCGTAAACATACAGGGTGATTGCGGCCAAAAACAAGGCTGACATTGCGGAGATCGCCGCCTGTAGGCCACTGGCGAAAAAGGCGAGGAATACCATAATCCCGCCTGCGGCGTATAGGAGGACTGTCCCCAATTTGTGGGTTTTCAGCCACACCTGCTGGCTCCGCTCCGTATAATACCAGCGCAGGGCCAAAAAATTCCCCTTGGTTGCCTTCGGCAGCTGCATGGCAAATAACGCTGTCCCCACCCCCGGCACCAGGGCAACGGCTCTGCCTATGAGATCGGCGGTCACTTCCCCCGTGTCCATCACATAGTAGCCGTAGACCACCGAGAGACAGACGGCGGTTAGAAAACTCATGGCAAACACCCGGATGGCGGGGAGTACACGGAGGGTATCCAGAGGCCATGCGCTTTGAAACTCGGTTTTTTGCTCCAACGCTCTGGTCAGTTTCTGCATCATTCCGTAGATTACCCCGGCAAAGAGGACATTGACCACAGGGAGCATCCACACCCCCGCCCTGCCGCTAGATACGCTGATGGTCGGCGTAATCTGGATCGTATCCGGCAGGGATTGGTATACAAAAAGAGCCGCCGCCAAAGGCAAAGCGGCCAATATCCAATACAATGTGCTGAGAATTTGCTTTCCTCTCATGGCTAAAATAGGGTGATTCGATCAAAAGGAAATGCCACGGCCACCACCTGGCCGATGACTTCTCTCATATCCACCGGGCCGATACTGGAGGATCGGCTGTCCTGGGAGTAGTTCCGATTATCCCCGATGACAAAAATTTGCCCTTCAGGCACCGTGTAGGGGTAGGCGATATCCCCCATAAAATAGGTGGGCCCGTTGGTATACGGCTCATAGAGGGCCACACCGTTGACATAGATCACCCCTGCCATGGGATCAATATCCACCACGTCTCCCTCCAGAGCAATCACCCGCTTGACCAATGCCGCCCCGTCCCGGAAAGACTGTTTGGAGAAGATGACAATATCCCCCTGTCGGGGCGTGTAGAAAATGCTGCGCACAATCATCCGATCCCCGTGCAGTAGCGTAGGCGTCATAGAAGCCTGCTCCACCCCGATGGTTCTTCCCACAAAGGTGAGCAGGCAAATCACCGCCAAAAAGGTCATCACAATACTCTGTATCCAATCATATAGCCCTTGATAGGGTACGGTCTTATTCTCGTCCAATGGTTGTTCCTCCTCAAAGGGATCGTGAATCGTTACCGCATCGCCTTCGGCAACATTGTTATCTCCGGAGAAAGAGTCCTGCCCGATCCAGAGGTAACACGACTGCCACCACCCGGCCAATGATCTCCCGCTCGTCTACAGTCCCATGGCCGGAAGAGCGGCTGTCGCCGGAGTTGTTTCGATTGTCGCCAATGACAAAAATCTGCCCAGGCGGCACGGTGAAGGGATAAGAGATGTCCCCCATAAAATAGGTGGGTTCCACGGTGTAGGGCTCATAGAGGGCCATCCCGTTGACGTAGACCACACCTGCGATGGGATCAATGTCCACCACATCTCCCTCTAAAGCGATGACCCGCTTGACGATGGCCGCGCCATCTCGGAAATTTTGCTTGGAGAAGACGATAATATCTCCCCGCTCCGGCGTGTAAAAGATACTGTGCACAATCATCTCATCCCCATGGGCCAGGGTGGGTTCCATAGAGACACCTTGCACCTGAATGTTGTTCGCCACAAATGTGAGTAGACATACAATCGCCAAAACAACAGTCACAATATTCCGCATCAACTCATATAGGCCCTGATAAGGGATAGTCTTTCTCTCATCCAAGCGTTGCTTCCTCCCGTTTTCAATGAACAATGAACAGATAACAGTTTTCGTATCGCCTACGGCGATAAGTTAAAATTCGTCCGCCGAAGGCGGACACAGCCATTGTTCATTGCTATCTGTTCATTGCTAATTGCCCTTTCAGCCACGCCCCCGTCTCCGGGTGATCTAAGGCAAAGGCCAGGGTGGCTTCCAAAAATCCCACTAGGTTGCCTGTGTCATAGCGTTTGCCCTCAAAGTCTTTCGCCACCATCGGCTCGACCTGACAGAGTCTCTGCAGCCCGTCTGTCAGTTGAATCTCGCCGCCCCTGCCGGGGGGGAGTGTCTCCAAAATGGGGAAAATACCAGGGCTGAGCACATAGCGGCCTAAAATGGCGAAGTTTGAAAACTTCTCCTCTGGCACAGGCTTTTCGACCATATCCGTGACCCGGTAGATGCGCTCCTCCAGGGCTGTGATCTCTACGGAACAGTATTTTGCGACGGCCTCGTCGGACACCTCTTTGATCCCCACGCAACTGGCCCCGTATTTCTCCGCCGCGTCAATGAGCTGACGGGTCACCGAGACCTCTGCCCGCATGACGTCGTCCCCCAAGAGCACGGCGAAGGGCTCGTCCCCTACAAAGGATTTTGCCCGCCAGATGGCGTGGCCTAACCCTTTCGTCTCTTTTTGCCGCAGGAAATAGAAATTGGCCATATCGGCGGGATTTTTCACCTGGGCCAGAAGTTCCGCCTTCCCGTCCGCTGCCAGACGTTCCTGGAGATCCGGAACGTAGTCGAAGTAGTCCTCCATAGCGGACTTGCCCCGGTTGGTGATAATGAGGATATCCTCAATCCCGGCGGCCACCGCCTCTTCCACAATATATTGGAGCACCGGCTTATCCAGCAGGGGCAACAGTTCCTTGGGGATCGCCTTCGTGGCGGGCAACATTCGGGTTCCGAGTCCCGCAGCGGGGATAACGGCTTTTTTTACTTTCATGCGGCAACCTCCTAAGTTTAGGCTGACGCATGATAACACATACGTCAGCCCTTTATAGTCTTGTTTAGATTATCGCCTTTTTATAGGTATTTCCGAATCCCTTCGCTGGCCAGAGACGGCTCTATGCTCAGAGAAATAGTGAACTTGATGTTTTCCTTGGCGCCGAAGCGGTCCAACCAATTTAAAAATTCTTCGATGGCAGCGCAGGAGTCATCTTCCACGATTTTTTGTAAACTGTCAATAAAAATATGGGTAATATCGTAATTGCTGGCATTTAGTCCGCTGATAAAGCCTTTCAAAAATTCATAGCTACCAAAGTTGTACTGACTGGCAGAGATGAGCCGCGCCTTGTGGGGGATCTCCAAGGTCAGTTCCGGTCCTCGTTCCAGACAAACGACATCGCCGTGCTCATCCTCTACTGCTTTTTTTACCAAGTCAATCAGTTGTTTGGTCTTACCGGAACCCTTCAGTCCCATCATTAGCTTAACCATAACGACCACGCTCCTTTCAGTTTTGACAAGTATATCAAAGGATTCAACAACTTGCCCAGCCAAAAAGGCTTTTCCTTATTTTATCTTATCATTTTCTCACGAAAATAGCAACTGTATTTTCCCGGACGCCATAGATGATTTTAAGTCGATCACCCGCTGGTTCTTGCTCCCGCGCCATTTCAGAGTCAAACTTTTTTCTCCTTGGAGAAACGGCCCGTCCACCAACACGTCAATTTCCGCCAGTAGCGCTTGGGCCGTCGGTATCTTCTGGAGTTCTTCCAGCGTCCAGCCGGTATAGCACCACACGTTGAGTCCGGCCTCTTTTGCGGCTTGGGCGATCTGCGCACAGTCTTCCGCTTGAAAAAAGGGATCTCCCCCGGTCAGGGTCAGGCCGTCGGTGAGGGGGTTGGAGCGCATATCGTGGATAATCTCCTCCACGGTCACCTCCCGTCCGCCCGCCGGATCGTGGGTGGCGGGGTTATGGCACCCGGGACAGCGAATGGGACATCCCTGGGCAAAGACCACGTACCGCAGTCCGGGGCCGTCTACGATGGAATCATGTACGGTCTCGCTAATACGCATCAATTGGCACCTCTTTTCCGTGGAGAAAATATTGTCTTTTTCCCTATGAGGCATTATAATAAAAATGAGGGAGTTTGTAAATATAGGGGGAATGGTTTCAATGACCAAAAAACGACATCGCATCGCCCGGACAACCGCCGCATTTTTGTGCATTTTTTTGCTCATCCCCGGCATAGCCGGTTCCACTTTGACCGTGGAGCCGGCGGCGCGTATTCGCATCGACGGAGAATTCATTCAAATCCGCTACGGACAATATCCGGTCTCTGTGAACGATCGCACCCTG
>Ga0131853_10006726_pt1 | contig 20772 bp, 18 predicted proteins | sample TergutLab28metaG_FD_92764 | JGI IMG/M metagenome (GOLD analysis project Ga0131853, IMG submission 92764) | Labiotermes labralis P1 segment gut microbial communities from Petit-Saut dam, French Guiana - Lab288 P1 (version 2) (version 2) | ecosystem: Host-associated > Arthropoda: Insects >...
ATAATAATGCCAATGACAACAATTGTGACTTATTTTGGTACTTCATGCTGCCTTTAAGGTGATTTTTTTGGCTGTGTTCATTCCCTAATATGTTAAACAAGTGCTCTTTTAGTCACATACTCCTTCTCTAAATGGATGTACACACTTTAATAAAGAACGATTTCCTTATAGTTTGTATAACCATGAGGACAAAGAACATGATGTATGCAGATACAAGACAGCAATCTCATGTGAATATGTATATATAATAACAGATTGGCTGGTGGTATATTTTGATCTGCTTTCCTTCTGTCAGGAAATAATTGGAGGTTTACTAGATCATCCTTATGTGTGTCTGTCTGTCTCATTTTAATTTTTTTTGACTGGTTTTCCCCAAACTTTGCATGAATGTTAATTCCATGGAGTCCACACCCTCTCATTCTTTTTCAAGGTTCATTTTAACATTAACCTTCCATGTTGTATCTTTTTCTTCAGTTTTCTCAACAGTAACATGTAAGGATTTTATTTCCCATATATGCATGCCACATTCCCTCCTTATATCATCCTGTTTGGACCAGTCATACTTTTTTATTTCCTGCAGTCAGTCATAAAAGCATGACAGTCATACAAACTTGTGAGGTGTAAGCAAAACTGCTGTCACTAAATTCTGCATTTTGAATTAATTTATGATAACAAATCATTGAAAAATATGCAGCTTTTTTAAAGGCACTTTCTTGTTCAGTGTAAAATATCAGTCACATGACAAGAAAATAGAAGGGAGAACAGTTTTTATTTCCATAATGATGCTGTCAGTTGCTAAGATTATATAGTAATGATGCAGTGATGCTGACAAAACTAAAATAAGAGGAGAAAAACCTGCTCCAGGGCCACCCTGTCAACCACAATCCTGTGTGGAATGATGTGCGATAAAATGTACAGTACTGTGGTAAGGAAATACTGTAAAGTCACTTGGAAGACCTAAACAACATACAGGGGATTGATCTGGCTGAAAACTCTCCAGTGATAGCTCTTGGGGTTCTCCTACCATTGTTGGCTGTATAAAACACTATCGTGATGTTTCAGGAACGTGGTTCATCCAGGCAGTCTGTCAGCAGCTGCTTTGTGCTCAGCCAACTGATGACTTGCACAAACTGTTCACATCTGTCATCAGGGAAGTCAGCTGTAAGAGGGCATTAGTGGACCAAACATACAAGACCATGGTACCTATATATTCCACAACATTTACACGATCCCTCAAGCTGCCACGTCATCGAGGAGCTAAAGTAAAAGTATCACAACGAATGTTTGAACGCCACGCATTTAATGCACTATTGCGTGAATATATTAAAGACAGGAAGCATAAACTTGAACATAAAAGGAAAGAAGAGAAAATGATGGCAATGTCGACACGTTATGCATAAGCAAATAACCTCCACAGAGTAACAGTGTAATAGTGGCACCACTAGCACTGTTTTAAAGGTGTCTGGAGTGTGTGTATCTCCTACATTGCATGCACACAACATTTTAAACAATCCTTCTCTGCAGTGCAGAGTTTCAGGAAAGTTATGTTTGTTGTTACTTGTATGGGCTCCACCTAGTGCCTATTTCCCTAGGGGTGAAATTTTGGGGGTGTGAGGCTGACCACTGAGTTCCATCTAATGCAACACTGGGGAAAGGGCCAACCTGGTACCCACTGAATGGGGAGATGGTGGGCCCCAGTCATTATGGACACTTTGGAGACAAGGAATTTTGCTCATAATTGAACCATGATTACTTTGTTCAGCCCATAGCCTGGTCTGTACCATATACACTGTACCTTCTTGTATTTGGTGAAAGGCAAAATACAAAGTGCCTTGCAGTGATCATTTTCTAAAGCAGTATGCTTGCTGTGAGGAGGGAACAGGTGAAAAGTTCTGACACCTTTATACCACAAACTGACTGGTCCAGAATAAAAGCATAACTTTATATAATATATGAAATTCAAGAAGCTTTCACAGCCTTTATTTACGTGCAACTCCTAATAACTAGGACACTTGCACCCCAGAACGTGACAGTCCTTGGATATTTCACATATATTTTTCTAGTTTGGAAACTCGAGTTTTTAAGCTTTGGAAATTTTATGAATATAAGACAGTATAACTGTGGCAAAAATACCCTTGACCTCTGAATGGCAGAAGGGTAGGGGGTAGTTCATTCTTGAGCATCACTGCAAGGAAAAATGTATGTTAAGGTGATGTTTGAAATTCAGGGTTTTAGTAGATGTGTTTGGGCGGAATGGCTGTTATGGCTGCAATGATAATATTGAAACACATGTTTCGTGTGAATGCTGATACTATAAAGTGGGCTGGACAACGGTACTAAGATTCCTCTGGCTGAATATAGTAAAACACCAAAATTTGCAAACTGATCGGGACAGTTGGAACAACCTAGCAACAACCCTTACCACATTATTGTGACTCGCTTCTGTAATAAGCTGTAGGCCTACAGATAACAGATGACTGTGTTGTCAGAGTGATCAGCACAGTGCAGGGGATACAAGGATTCTGTTCAAAGAAAAACTGATATATTTTCGTAAACAGTGACTGACTGTGAACAGTGAGAATGAGCTGTGATAGTTTGCATTTATGTTCAAGTGGAAAATGTTACTCTCTTAATACAGATAAGTTTAATAATTTTTAATAAATAAAAACTGCATTTCTCCTAATTTCAGAACTTTTATTTAGTGCTTATCGCCATTTCGTTGATTTATTCTACTACCATGCTAGTAGATCAGATAATACAGCAGTGATGGGCAGATCTGGGAATAATATAGACTAGTAAAGGAAGCGGTCATGACCTACTATGAGGTGCTGTATCAATATGACTGCATAAAAGCACAAAACTCATCCAAAATAGTCTGCCATTGGGCTAAGATTTGAATTTGGAGGAGTTTACTGCCTCAAATTTTATGTTCGGTCCCATCCAGTATGACATTATGTTACTAGTAACCAACTCCTATACCTGACAGGTAGGTCCACAATGAAAATTGCATAAATTGTATTGACTTGGTTTCAGGCACTTTGAATTAATGAGATTTTACTATAATCAAGGAATCAGAGTATTGAAAAATATACAATTTGAAAATACATTTGCAAGTTTATTTTATAACCCTATAGGTTCTCAAAACTGTGGGAAGTAGTCAGCCTTAAAAAACACTGATACTTGGCTTGTTGACAAGCAGTGTATGGAACAAACCTGACAGACAAGAAGTCTGAAGAATACGAAGTAAATGAAAACAACAAAGGAAACTGATGGGAAGTGTATAAATAAAATAAAGGCATAACATGAAAATGCCAGTATATATCAAATATGGGATATGGTAATAGAAAGGCTATTCAGGAAGCAGAAATTGGGTAGGAAAGCTAAACCAAGGGATCCAAAATGAAGATACAGTGGATGAATAATATGAATGATTTCGTTGTGTGAAAGCAAACTGTATTGCTAAGGCAGGTCCTGCAGTCCAGGGTCAAGCAACTAAATAGCTTCTAAGAAATAAACCAAATGTGTTTACAATTACAGTAAACCAAATAATGCTGAAAAAAGAATGCTGTAAGTGAAAAAGCGACTATCGGGACTGAGCTGCAGAGATAAATTAATAGCCCATGTGAATACAGTAGCATCAGTGTCTTTGTAGATGTGAGCCTGGCACAGGGAATAGGCAGAGAAAAGTGTTATTATCAAGTACAAACAAAAAAAGCAATAACAGAGGAAGATAAGAAGCAGTAGCCACTGCCTTCACATTCTACCCACAGAGAAACTTTTACAGCAGTGTTGCTGTAATTAAATCCACAGGTGCAGAAACAAACCTGTGAATGGTATGGACAAAAATAACTTTTTTCCCCCCAAATAATAACTCCATCAAACAAATCATTGTATTTTTACAAATCACAGCAGTATAGTAACACCATTAAGAGGTATCACTGAACACTTACAACTATATAGTGGTATGTGTGTAGCTTCATTTACATGAAATTACAGCACTTGTAACATAAATTACATTCCTCCTCAATTTACACTGTTCATCACCAGCCTGGTATAATGCTAATGTCAACTCTCATCAAGGAGCACTGGAGAAATGAAGTTTGTAATATCTTGGTCGTGGGAACTTTCAAAGTGCCAATTTTATAATATCAGTACAGATGGTATTCACTGAGTTTATACAGTACAAAGGTGCACAGTAACAGTAAGTATATGTAGCAGCACTGATACTTTTATTTTATTGCTCCTAAAATGTCATTATCTCTACTCCATGCCAAAATATGACTCGAACATACTACGTGACGTCCTTTTTACAAGAAATCTTGTCAGTCACTCCTAAGCTTGGGATAAAATAAAAATTTTTTAGACAAGAGTTCTAAAATAGTTCATTACAGTAGTACCAACCTCATCATTTCACAATTACCACCATGCTGGCAGCACATTCATGTGAGAGTGGACCTGTAGTGTGCATCCTTTGTCTTGAAGAGTAAGTTGGTGTCCCCCACTTCTGCATTAAAGTCCTTGTCGTACTTCATTCCAGGAGCCTGCACACACCATAGTTCCAATAACAATATGGAGAACATATTGATTCAGTTGCCCCCCCCCCCTTTTAACCGGCGATGTTTGCTACATGAACAGACGGTAGTAGACGTACAATTCTGTGGTAACATTTTTTTAGGCCAACTGGTGTGGACAGATACTAAAGCAGTGTCTTTATCTTTCCAGTCAACATGATTTCTGCATACAGCAGCACTGTTTATTAAGAGATGCCTTTTAGTTCTGCTTTACATATGCAAATTAACCCATAAAGACAAGGAAGCTAATGAAGTATGTTGAACATATTTTCAATATTCCTACATCACAATAAAATTATGTGCCCATTATACAAGGATGCACAAATATGGTTAATGCAATGCTTGTTCTCATGCATTTTAAACTGGAAACCATGTATGGTTTTGTCATGTCCCTCCACCTGCCAATAACAATGTGAAAACTGCCAGACTGATTGCATGGTACAGCAAAATCTATACCAAACTTTTGCCATTTTAATTTGGGTTAGTACAGTTCACCTTAATGTTCACTTTATTTAAAGGCCAAGATGAACCTCGTGCACATTGTGTGAGAGAACAGTTCACCATGTGGCACTTTTGAATGAGTGAACTTAAATCACTCTGATAACCAGACCAAAGAATTTTCTTGCTGTGTCTGATATATGCAAGATTTGGCACACTTCACCAATATGTGTTAGCAAAAGAGGGTGGGAAAAACTTCCATGCCACAGTTAGTAAAGAGAGATGAATCACTTTAAGTGTAACATGTTGATATGAAATCCTCATTAAAATTTTATTTGTGGAACAGTGTATTTGAGGAAAACCTAAAAATTAAAAATTGAATCATCTCAGCTGACATAAAAATTAAACTGGTTAAATGTAACAGCACACAATGTTGAGCAAAAAATAAAAAGTTATTCCAGAACAACAACATTTCAAACAGTCTATACAACTTGCACAATGTTCAGCACACATACAATAATTTAATCTTACTGTAAGACAACTTGTGGTGATTGGTACTGTCCACGATATGTTTCCCCTAGCATATAATATGATGGGAGAAAAAGCAGTTCCAATTTTGCATTATACGAGTGAATGCAAAAGCAAAACTAGACCTTAAGATTAGATGCATACTATTGCACATTATTTTTAAAACTGCTGAATCTGGCAACCACCAGTGTGGGTGCACAGTTCGCATCTCTCACAGACACTCCTTGCAAGACACACCGCCGCTTAATGAGGTGCATACAACTTTGCAAATCCAAAGAAGAAAAAAGGAAAGAGATGCAAAAAAAGAAAAACCACTCAACCTAACTTAACAGGCATACTGCATCGTACTACATCTATTTATCAGTTTTTACACAAAAAATGAGACCATATCAATTAAATGGACAAATATTTTTATAAAGTAGCAATGTAGTATGACACTCACATTCTGCCATGCCTTCCTCAAAGTGTAGGCATCATACCCATCAAGAACCAACTCTGGGACGTCAAATCGTGGAACTAGGAAGAAGTTCATCAGGTCAGCTTTCTCAGAGGTATACCTATGGAAAATGAGAGGTGGTACTACAGACGTTAATCCATTCTTTCTCTCAAATGCTGCCAAAGTCTCAGCAATCAAAATAACTGGCTTCTATCAAACTGTTCTGGGGGTTTGATGCAATGGTATGTATCATGTTGAGGGCATGCATGATGAACCTGTATTCTGCACTTCACTATTCCAAACAGACTGATCCTCTGAGCACAGATGTATGCAGCACTATGTAATAGTACAGAGAGAATGTATTTCAGGAATGGTCATTTGGTATTGTTCCAAACTGTGAGGGTGTCCATGACAATTTTTGAAACACTGTTTTGGAATACATGTTAACAAGCCATTGTGACAATGCAGAGGATGACAACGATCCTTTTGTTTTAAAGGTATCTACTTATGCCTAGCTGTGCCATCAAGCCCTGGTGAAACTGGAAGAATGTAACAGGATCCATCTGGTATGGGTGCCAGGACACACGAGAATTGATGGAAATTAAATAGCTGATAAATTAGCCAGGCAAGGCTCCTCACTTCCACTTACAGGACCTAAGCGTGCTGCTCTTGGCTTATCTGCACAGTTTGCTAGGGGAGTGATCAGGGGCTGGATGAGGTGGAAACTTGAGCAGTATTGACAGTCCCCTTGTGGACAATGGCAGATTAATGACTTGCTTAAAAGATCCTCTGCTAAAAGAGCTGGGGAATTGCTCAAGTAGAGCAGAAACCATCTATGACTAATGTCAGGGTTTCCAACAGGACACAGTCATTTAAAGGGACATCTATTGAAACTGGGGCAGATAGAGACTAGTAGATGTGACAGATGCAAACAGGCACCTGAAATGGTTTCATATGTCCTTTGTGCTGTGATGCACTGACAACATTAGGATTTAGGCACCTGGGCCATCATTTCTTGAAACCAGGTGATTTTGCAGACATCTCCATCAGCAAGACACTGTACTTGCTTCAAAATATGGGGCAGCTAAATTACTGAGCAAAGGAGTGCACAAAAGGTCAGGAATGGTCACATAAAAACGGCAATACAGTGCCATATCAAATGGACTCTACTCTGTGCCTAGTTACAATGCTACCTTTGGCTGATGTAACATATGCTGGTACCACCAAAAGGTTTGAATTTATCTGTACTGAACAAAACTCCTGGGGAAGACTGAAACATGGAAATAATCGACAATCATAGCAAAAATTCACACATCTGGCTGTATTATTGTCAAAAGCTGTGTTTCTGGGAACAATTCCCCAACAAATCAGCATTCTCTGGTTTTGGACAGATGGGTAAAGAAAAGTGAATGCTCTATCAAAATACTTCAAAATCATAATTTTCCCTTCAGTGCTGCGTAATTAAAAGAAAATAGTTCTACCAGTTAATACAGAACTTACTGTATCCTGGCTGTGTTCCAGGCCCACTCATTCGGCATCCGCCAGTCCTTCATCTTGGGATCATATTTGTCAAAACTATCAAAGTCAATTCGTTCGATATCCTCAACCACCACTTCCACATCTCCATAGTTGGACCAGTCATAGATAAGCAGCTCTGCATGAGTTCTGCAGGAGAAAGAAACACATACATAGGTGTATATGTATGTATTTAAGTATGTATCCTTGGTGAATACGGAAGAAAAACAGTTTTCTACTAACAAATTTGGGGTACCGTGGTAGCACAGTGGTTAAGGTGCTATGCTACAAATCGGAAGGTCGCTGGTTCGATCCCAGCTAGTGTCAGTGGATGTTTCATTGACATAAAATTAATCCGATCGCACTATGGTCCTGGGGTCCACTCAGCCCCTAACAAAAATGAGTACCAGGAGTTTATTTCCTGGGGGTAAAGGCGGCCGGTGCATAAGGCTGACAACCTACCACCATCCTGTGCTGTTGTCATTAAATCTGGGAACCTTAACTTCCTGGAATCCTTTGGGCACCTCTGGGCCTGTAATGGGACTGCTTTACCTTTACTAACAAATTTGAAGCTCCTTTCTGTAAGTTAATGTACTATAACTTTCCACTACAGAAAATCCCTATATAAAAGACTTACATCAACTGCAAAAAATGCTCAGAATAATTTAAATTTTCATGGGAGGTGATATAAACAGCCTGATTGTATTTCACATATTTTTGGCATGTCACAAATGCCAAAAATATTCTGGTTCCTTGTTAACATAATAATGCTTTTCAAACTTCCTAAATTATATATCAGCAATGGCAGGAAGATTTTTGAATGATGAACTGTAAGCACTTATGGCCAACTGAAGAAAACCATGAAAGATTTTGAGAAGGCCAGCTGTCTTCTAGGCCAAGATTTAAACTCTCAACTTCTTGATTGTGAAGCAGGACTGCTATTCACTCAACCACAACATTCATTTTTGCAAATGAGAACAAACTGCCATTTCCAGACTGAAACACAGAAATAAAAAGTGCAACACATACATATGTCTACACATAACAAAAAGAAAATATGGAAATGTATTGGTCTGCATGAAGAGAAACTGGACAATAGCGCTTAAGCAGAGGCAAGCCCCCAAATATTTTTTGCACAAGTTAGCTCTGATAATTAGGAGTCAAAAAGCTTCATCTGATGTGGCATGAAAACTCTGAAAACTATGGCCATACATGTTACAGATATAAAGGAACTCTTTCCTCCAGACCAGGATGCAAGAAATCAGTATTATAGGTGGTGTCAAGAATGGGCAGCCAAGGGACTGCTTGATCCAGAACTTGAGGCATGTATGTGATAAGTGCCAATAAAATAACAGTGCCTGTATTCTTCACATAAACAGTAAATTCTATTACATTCAATTAATTATCACACCGTTCTTCTGTGAATTAACAGAAACAGAGAAAATATTTGCTTACTTTATGCAGGACATTGTCACAAACCCACACAGACAATTTCTCAATAACAGCATTACAAGAAGTATTCATCAAACATCTGATACCTCACAGACTGTAGCCTCCACATCTGAACATATGTCACTGTTACTTGTGGGATACAATAAAATTCATATGACCACTGCACATTCTTTGCAAGAACTGAAGGACAGTATCTCAAAAAAAGCTGCTAATATTTCAAGACAAGAAATTGGTCATGTGACATGCAATATTTCAGAAAGTGCAATGCCTACATATAAACCAGAGGTCAAAATTTTGAGATTTCTATGAAACAGGAAAAGTTTAACTGTAGGAAGAAAATTTACTCTTACACTTCTGGCAATGCAGGCATGCCAAGCAATAATATTTCATGACAGCTGTCTCCCTCAAAGACATGATAAAAATATTTCCTGTAATAAGCACATCTCTAAATTTTGAATTTGACAACACACAATGTAATCAAAACATGAAGAGACTGTTTTGACTAACCCAATTTCCTTCAGGTAGCGTTGCTTGTAGAAGTACTCCATGTCAGACAGGTACTGTTGTTTGAATACTTTAGAGTTGACCTCATGTGGAAAATTCCTCTCTTTGATACGTTTCTGTATGACAGGCACTGGGACATCAAGGTATATCACCAGATGTGGCTTCATCAGCTCTCCTATTGTGTTGCTATGTATCTCATAGTAAACGTCACGAGCTGAAACAGTTAAAGGCATCCAGTGCTCATTCTGCTGCAATCTACAAATTTTTCTACACTTCACTAGCAAAAAAATATTATCATGCACAATACAATAAAATGTTTCATTTTCACATAGCTGAGGTCTCAAATTTACAGCACTCTATGTGTTGCAAGAGCACCAACCAAATAAAAGTGACAATGTACAAATACACCAAAATATTTTAAAATCCGTATCTAGTACTTCCTATAGGAAAGGGTGCAATCTTCTGTACTAAGTAGGCCTTGAGGGAATCAATCTGTAAATAAAATTTTTGTAGTTCCAATAACTCACATTATTTTCTAAATAGAAACATATTAAAAGGAAGAAAAGTAGGTTCTTCCTGTATAATTAATTTGGAATATAGTGGGAGCAGGAGAAGTGAAGATGCAATATGCAGTTATTTTTCTTTCTTTTTCTTATCTCCTCCAGTCAACGATTAATATGTGCTGTAAATAACGTATCATGTAAAAGTTATGAAAGATTTCTTGCACTACATATATAAATGATAACTTATATGAATGAAAGGAATGTTGATATTTATGTAAAAGTAAACAAATTGAGCATAAACCTTGTAACTTGTAGAAAGCCACCTTTCACTTTGTTGTTAAAGTAGTACTATTGGATGTCACATAGAATGTAGTTTAGTTGAAAGGGAGAGCTGCATGCTGTGTGATGATGTCAAAAGGTTTCAATGAGCAATACAAGCTGCAGGGGCATGCTAATGGTGTTTTCACAACCATAACCAGAAGAATGGAGTGTAAAAGAACAGGGAAGGGAGAGCAGGCAGGTTAAGCTCTTTAAAAAAATAATGCAGAACCCAACACATTGAATACAAAGATGCAGTGCTATGTTTGGTTGCACATGGCTTAGCCATAATCACTGACAGGCAACGACTGGTAACTCCAAAACCGAAAACAAATAAAGATAACTTGTCCTAGTGTGAGATGCACATCAAACTAAAGGCAGACAAAAACAAATGGGAAATCTCAGAGGTAAATGCATAAAAACATACTCTTAGATAATTGTAATGATGAAGAAGCTCGAACACCTTTTTCTTTTTCATATCTAAGCACTACCTAAAAAACTACAAGTAAAGAATGAAACAAGATGTTACGAGGAAAAGAACTCCCTGGAGTAAATTTCAGAAAATACAAGCACCACAATGTGAGCCTGTAGTGCCACGATCACAGTGTGCATCGGATTTGTTGATCCCTGACAGAGAAGATGATGTACTGCTCCATCTAAATTTCCATGTTGATACTCACCTCCTTTGCTTATGTAGCCAGCTTTGTACATGGCCTCCAAGAACACAAAGTCACTGTAAGCACATCTCTCCAGAACAACTCCTTGTCCTGCAAATAAAGCAAAAATGTAAAATTAACACTCATCCTTAGATTACTAAATTACTTAACCCTGTAGACACACCACTGTATGCTAAAGGAAAGTTTCTATAAGCATATTCAGTCATTTGTCTCTAAATGTGCCTGAACTGTGCACTCTTGTGACAGACATCTGCTGTTACATAAATTACAGTCTATAGAATATATCTATAAATAGTCCCTTCTGTACTAAAAATATGACAATATAAACTCAATAAGGTACATCCACATGGTGTAATAAGAGACTACTTTGGTTATCTTTGTCCATTTCATTTAAACTGCTTACAGTTGTACCAGTTGATAATTTGTGGCTTAACAAATTTAGATTGCAGTGTTTACAGTATGTCTTAAAAATATAATATGTATTCAGTTACAGCTCAAGAAGTTATGTAGCTCAAAATGGTTTAGTTGGGATTTATTCGTTATGTTTTTAAAAATAATTTATGAGTCTGATTCATGAGTCTGTTACAGTAGTAACACTTTGGGAACCCTGTTACCTACTAAGAATCACATTTCTCATTTATTTTGCACAAACATTAATCCACTATCCCACTGACCTGATGGCCTGAGTTCAGGAGTGTGAACTATAAACTGGTAAATTCACCACCACCACCAACAAACAACACATCAAACATCACAGTCCAGTGGATAACCCTACTGTTTATTCAAGAGACCCTTGGCTCAATTCAGTGCCTGGAGACCTGCTATCCTGATGAGAGGTTATTCGCAATAGTCTTTCCAATCAAAGGACAGGTAACTACCTCAATTATACCATGACCATGTCATTCAACATCCTTTTCAAATTATTATTCCCTGGCCATTCTACCAATGGATGCTATATACTGTGAGACACTGATGTTACCATCAGAGAAACCACAAACAGCCACAAGAAGCAACCTCTTCATGAGCAAAAATCCAAGTGTGAACCTCCAGTAAAACACAAAAGTATTAAAAAATGTTGTATAAACGTTGCACTAGTTGAATACGGAAATATTCGAAAATTGGTTCATGTACATATACATAAATACCAACCTGTGTTCATAAGATGAGCCAGTGCATCAATATACTGCGAGTAACGCAACTTATACTTCACGATTTGGAAATTGGCTGCATTCTCATGATTTGGTTCTACACAAAAATTCTTTTCATCGTAACTCCTTGCTGATGGTGGTAGCTGAGGATCCAATTTCCTCAAATCATAACCATAACTATTGATATAATAATCATCCATTGTAACTTCAGGCATATGTAACATGTCTAAATCTTCCGCCAGATTCTTAGCAAATTTCGATTTTCCAGCAGCAACCGGTCCCTCGACGACAATAATTTTAGTGTTTTCATCAAACCTGTGAGTTGTTGTATCTTGCAAACACGCACGCCATAGGTTGTAGGATTTGGTCTGATACGGAAATGGAGCAGGCCTTGCCTTGGACTTATCCCTAAGACTCGAGCCTGAAATACACGCTGACTGAACACGAAATGCTCCTATCAAATTCACCTGCAGTAAGGGTTTACGAGCAGCAGCAATATTCGGTGGAAGAGCAAGAACTTTGCTTATTCCTGCTCGGATTCCAATACAAGCCATATTTGACCAGTTAGTTAGAACAGACCACCAATTAAAACCTGAAGATCAGAACATACGTTAAACTTCCGCGATCTCGGAAACAAGTGGAATAAATATAACAAACTTGCACCTCCCGTTTCACTTATGAACTTCCATCTTAGCAGAGATATTATATTATGGTATAATATGGATTATCCTACAACCTCTGATCAGTGATTTAAAATCACCAACATTACGATTACACGTTTCTCTACCACACATAATTTCCCAACGGGCCCGAGTTACACGTAATTCCACCAGGATGCGCTGCATAACTCTACTTACCAAGCAATTCCATGGACACGATTCACATGTCATACAAAATTTAAACACACCATGCGCTCTGAACATGATGGAAGGAGAATTAACACAATTCCTTTGTACGGATACATGCTTGCACTATATCCCTTGTTTTACAATAAACTCTACCACATATCACTAAACATCCCTGCACTAATCAAAAAAGAAAACGAGAAAGCAGTCAAATAAGTCCATGGTGACACAGCCGGAGCACGGTCCTGTATATGTTTTATTCATATTCATATTTATACACCTTCCTTTAGATCTTTACAGATATGAAAACAGTCACAATAATACATAAAAGTGTACAGTGCATTCGTCATAACACAATTAATAATTAAAATACACGTATGACAAGCAAGAAGGTAATGAATAGTAAGAATAAGTTAAGTTACACCCTAAATAAGATCTTATAGCTATCAAATAATCAAGTAAAAAGCAAAGAACCATGATCACTGGGATGCTGATTGATAGAATTATTCTAGACTATAGAGCGTATGTTCAATGAGGCAACTCTTTAGTGTGGATTTCACACGCTTAGCATCATTCGACAAAACGTTAATATTTGATGGTAAGTGATTATATATCTTACTTCAAGAATACAGTACTCCTTTCTGCACTAATGTTAAATTTGTAGAAGGTAAATGTAAGTTGTGGTTGAAACGTGTAATCAAATCATGAATTTCAGAATTGGATTGAAATAGAACTCTATTCTTGTTAACAAAAACAAGTAATGAGAAAATTTATTGAGATGGGAGTGAAAGTATTTGTAACTGTTTCAATAGTTGGCGGCATGATTCACGACACCCAGTATTTGTAATGACTCTTATTATTCTTTTTTTAATTTTAAAAATGCTGTTGCTATGATGTGAATCACCCCCAAAATATCATTCATTCATTTATTTATTTGCATTCATCGATCCATTTTGGCACATGCCCTTTAGGAGTGGAATTTGTCAATAAGTTAGATTAACACATTACATGGAACTTATCTTGACATAAATAAATACATGTATAAAAGAACTGATAAACACATGACTGAATGTATATAAGAAAAACAGATCATTCTCAATATATCCACAGACATAAAAGGTTTATCGCCCTAAGAAAAACAGATCATTCTCAATATATCCACAGACATAAAAGGTTTATCGCCCTAATAGGATAACAAGCCTTATTCAATTTTGATGTTAATGCAGCAATGTGGTCCTTCCATGACAATGAATTATCGATGATCAAACCTAAAAATTGAGTGCTATTGATATTAGTCTTTATTCAATTGGGACCAATTATTTAAAATTTTCTTTCATTTTGTTTTTTAGTCAAGAATTGCATAAAGTGTGTTTTATTACAGTTCAGTGCTAAAAGATTACTCTGAAACCAGTTAGTTACTTCGGTCATTACTGAATTAACGTTATTCTTAAATTCCTCTGGATTAGTGTATGATATAATAATGGTCGTATCGTCAGCAAATAGTATCGGGTTGACAAGTTTGCTTATGCTTAAAGAAAGATAATTTATGTATATAAGAAACAGTAATTGACCCAATACCGAACCCTGCGGAACACCATGTTTCACATGTACCCATTTATAAGATAATTTATTAGGGTTACTATCTTTCACTGATATTCTGTGATATATATTTTGTAAGTATATCTCATTAATTTGTTAGCTACGCCAGAGATCCCATAAAACTTCATTTTATCCAAAAGTATTTCATGGTTAACACAGCCAAACGCTTTTTGTAAGTCGCAGAATAAAACACCAACAAGATTCCTTCTATCTAATGATGGTAATACATTGTTTATAAGTGTGTATGTAGCCGTTTCGGTAGATAATTTCTCTCTGAAACCATACTGATCATCGACCAGTATATTATCATTTAAGTAACTATAAACTCTTTTATAAATAAATTTTCAATGATTTTAGAATACGAATTTAAGGGAGAAATAGGGCTGTAATTAGAAAATTCAGTTATATCTCCCCTTTTAAATAAGGGTCTCACTTTCGAAAACGTTCAGCTCTCAGGAAATATACCTATTGATAGAATCTTATTAAATATGTACGTTAGCGGAGATAAGACATAAGGAGCACTAATTTTTAAACTTTTTGATGATATTTCATCATAGCTATAGGAACTTTTACATTTCAAAGAATTAATTATTTTGCCAATTTCATGCGTATTAGTATAATTTAGTTTTAGTGAAGAAGAAAGCTAAGATTCTGTCGTAAGTTATTGGGTCGTCATTATTAATAATATTCTTTCCAGAAACGTTTTTGATAAGGAGATTTTACGCTAGAGATGAAAAGTAGCTGTTGAAAGCGTTTGCAATGGCTAGTGGGTTACTAGATAATTTATCATTAATATTCATTGCTGATATGGTACTAATAGTATTTTTATTATTGGTGATAGTTTTAAATATGTTCCAAATAGTTTTTGGTTCATTATTAGATTGCAATAGAAGCTTATCATAGTGGTGGAGTTTCTTTTTGCTGCCACGATGACCGTAAACAAAATCTGACAATATTTCTTGTAATATTCCTTGTAATTGGGATCATTACTGTTTCTGTAAGTTAAATAAAGTTTCATTTTACTGGCACATGAAATTATAATACCATAAGTTAACCACGGTTTTGATTTATAGGAATTTTGTGATTTAGTAATCATAAGGTTTTAGTCTGCAATTTATATGGGAATAACACAATTCAAATTCCTAACGTAAACACACATTAGCCACACAGTCGTTACACGGTAGATGCACACACTTTATAGTCGGCGAATTATGCACTTTCGATAAAGAAGGAAAACAGTGGCGGCGCGATCTAACACATGGGCCTACGGCCGTTCGCTTACTGGGACTGCGGTTTCGAATCACTTCGGTGGTATGGATGTCTGTCTGTTGTGAGCATGACGGGCCTATCTCTCGTCCAGAGTATGCCCACCGAGTGTGTGTGTTTTATTGAGCGTGATTAGGTGTAAAAATAACCCTCTACACCTACAATGAGTAGCTAGAAAGAGGTCAGAATAAGAAAGAAAGATAAAGAATGGATTTATATAGGCGTGTTTGAGGGCAGGCCAATGTCTCACGTTAATGTTAACAGGTCTATAATAATCACTCTTAACTCGACGGAACAGGCTATAGTGACGGTCCCAGTAGCTGGGCGCACTATGACGTAAGTCTGCGGCCGGGAGCATGGATGTTCGTCTCTTGTGAGTGCTGCGTGCTGTTAGGTAGAGGTCTCTGTGACGGACTGATCACTCGCCCAGAGAGGTCCTGCCGAGTGTGTACCTGTGTCATTGTGTGTGAAGTAGAAACCTTATGAATGAGAAGGCCATGTCACACGTTGTGCCGCAGAGGGGGGAGGGGATATGGAGAGAGAGAGAGAGAGGATATCTGAAGGTCACGGTCACAAACATAAGTGAAACACACACTGAGATCGAACCATAGAATATTCTGAATTAAACCGAGAACAATTTGTCACGCTAAGACGCACCAGAGACCTCGCCAGAAGGTCGAAGCGTTTCAGATAACTGTCGTGATCAGGATCACCACAAATTCTGCTGTCGAAATTCTGCATGTAAACACTCGCAGCCTGCGCTATGTCCATGTATGGCAGCGTGGGCATGCACAGTATTGTTGTATCTGCAGGTTGGTAACTAACAATTTATGTTTCCACCTGCACAGGTAAAGAGGAATATTGCCGAGCGGAAGCAACGGGTGTGAATTTGGGGTAGTAGATGGTACTATCGTTGAGACGAAACAAAAGAATGTAAGTTGACTCCCCGGAGTACAGACAGATTTAGTCGGCTGAACGTCCAGATTGAGAGTGCCGTGTCATGCTTGGGAACAAGTACTTAAAACTGAATATAATTATTACACAGTCAGGACCAAGCGCTGACATGGTTTAAAGGACTTACAAGTTTTCTAATTAAAAATAATATTCCAACTAAACGAAATGTTTTTAGGGAAGCGTGATTTACTTAGCTTCCGACTAAGTAGAAAAGTTTGGGGAACAGGAATGCAGTATCTCCCCTCCGGGTCAAGGGGTTAGACTACTACTCCGGGTCGGAGTTCAGCTGCCATCAAAAATAAAGCTGATACGTGCATACGTGCCTGTTCCCTTCCTGTCTGAGTCATCGTCTGGTTTTGGTTGCAAGTCTTTGTAAATATTATGAAAGCACACTGTTGCAATATTCATAAAATTAACATGTCAAAACCGCTTACTACAATTACTGTCGTACATATATGACTGTACGTCTGTGTACATAACATTTCCTATAAGTATACTTGTAAACACCTTCTCTTTTATACGCCATTACCTCACATTACCCCAAGGTACATAGTAGTACCTGAATATAATATATAACACCTGTGGATAACAGTTAATTAACACCTGTAATTAATACATGTAACACCTGTATATAACACATAACACCTGTATATAACATCTCCCCCCTTGGGGAAGACCAATTTACACTTTAATTGGTGTGAAAAGGAAGATTTTGATGTGCGCAGTCTACTCGATCTGCGTGGTTTTGCATCGGGGGGTCCGTGAGTTCAATTCACGTAGTGGCACATCTTCTTGTGCCATAGCCAAACTCTCATTACTTGTATGGATCTTAAGATTTACTACTTTTCCTGATGCATTGGCATCAGTAAGAGATTTTACACAATTGACTTTACCCTTTAAGTAGGTATACGATTTATATAGTATATATAAACCAATTAACAGTAAGCAAATACACAAGGGCGGAATACGTGTTGTGAGCTGACGTGTGCAGTCTTCCACTCTTATTCCGTGATCATAGTTTCCACATCAGAAATCCTACGGCTAGCAATTTTTAAATCATCCAAATGAGATACAATATGTTTAAAACTAGCGTTCAAACTTAAAGTACTGATATTAAACTTCACATGTAACTTTTCCGAACAGTCGTATTCCTAATCTACCTTAGACATGAAATCACATTCGTAACCCTGGTTACTTGCATCCAAGATGGAATGTGCTTGGAATAATGCCGATTTTCCATAACCCTTGGAAGTAGTATTATCCCTAATTTACCAATCCCTGACACAATTACATCAACAGGGGGGGTTTTCCATGCACAGTATTGTAATACACTCACTCGAAGGAACGAAATAAATCCATTCATTGTTTGCCAGTTGGGTCCAAATTGAATTTGAAATTTCAACTATTAGTTTCTCACAAATGGTGGGAACGCACCCCTGGGTTATAGCAACTTGACCATACAATTCTCATGCAAGTAAGAAAAAGGGAGGACTGATTCTGTTTACATACATATTGCATGGTATTCGGTACCTTACATGAATCCTTCCATCCTTCGTCCGTCATGTAGTACTGTCGCGCTTCGTCACTCCACAAAAATAACTTACCTGTGTCTACGTAAAGCAACTTGGTTCGGCCCAAAGGGACCGGTATTGGGATTAACCCGTATACATTAAAATTACCCCGGTCTACAAGTGGTAACAGAATCACATAGCCAAGGACACCATTCTTGATATACACTTGCAATTCATAAAGTCTGACTAATAGGTGCGCTGAGTCCTTGCTCATAGGGATAGGTGGGGTGGTATCTTTTGGGAAGGCGGAGACACTCTTTATTAAGATTTCCATTAGGGTGACTGGGGAGATTATTTGAGGTTATAATACTCCTTTCTGTGCATGTATTACTCTGTCAATCAACAAATCAAGGTTGCGTTGTAGAGTATGCATAGCATTATTAACCCTTAAAATATGTCTTTAAAATTCAATTTTGGCACTGAAAAATTCATCTTTTCATTAGTTTCTGCTTTTAAAGTATTCATATACTTAGTAATCCTATTTATCCCTTCCTTCATTAAGTTTTCGTTATACTCAACATCTGCTAAAGTGTTATTAACTGCTCCCAAGGATGATCTTACTACAGATAGTTGTTGCTTTAACAACGTATTCGTATCTTCTGAATTTTGCGCAAATAATTTAATTTGTTCATTGTAGTACTTAGCATCATCGTCATCCATTGTCCCAAACAATATTTGGCTTAGTTCTCCTATAAAATTAAACACTCCCCTCTTTTTTCTTTTGCCTCCTGTTTCCTGTACTGTAATTTCTTTCAATAAACCTTCTGTCTTGGTTAATTGATTTAAACGTTCCCTAGTATCGCTTCCAAAATGGGCACACCCTGTCCAATTCCTGATGACAGTCATTTGGCATAATGCGTCAACATGATGTACATACTGTCTCAATACCATAGTCTCATTATCAATTTTGTTTAATTTAACATACACAACAGTCCTCCATGCAATGTAAAATACTGCGACCCTTTTATTTTCATAATAAATTTCCGGCGATTCATCATATTTCTCTATAGAACAACCCAAATCATTTAATGCTGCTACAGTTAGTAAAGTTGACAGTGATATCACTTTTACAATCGCCAAGTGTAGGATTCCCATCCTGAAAGAAAATAAAGCAAATATTTCCTTTCCTTTACTCATAGGCTTATACATTTAAGTTACTCTCTACATTACTACTTGCACTTATTTAATTCAACATCAAAAGCAACTGCAACTTGAGGTTTGCTCTACTTAACATGCGTCTCAGTACACCTGTCTTAATAAAAAGGCCTTATTCTATTTACATGCACCTTTTGCGTGGTACGACCCTTCTTGATAGTTAAGTTCACACCGTCTACTGCCAATACATCGTATGGGCCAACATACCAGTGGCTCAGTTTTTTGGATATTTCCCTACGTACAGTTTCATAAAAAAGTAATACTTATTGCCCTGTTTGAATTTCAAACGTTTCAGAATCTTTGTCATAATATTCCTTACATCTTTCGTTACTTAATATCAGCTTTTGCCTGGCAACCTCATGAGTCGATTGTAACCTTCCCCTTAATTCTGCTACGTAATTCTTATAATTGTACTGTACATTAGGCGTTTCTCTTAGGGCCGATGGTACTTCCGATTTGAAGCCATACACCAATTCAAAAGGAGTGTATGCGGTGGTCGTGTGCACGGTGGTATTGTATACATAAACTGCAACCCGAATCCACTCATCCCAATTAGTCCGACCTTCGCTCACATAGTGTCGTAAGTATTCCGTTAATACCCTATGGCTCCTCTCTAAGTTATCATTTGATTCGGGGTGAAAGGTTGTATTTTGTATCTTTTTAATACTCAGCAGTTTACACATGCTTTTAAAAAGATCGCTTAAGAAGTTCGAACATGGGTCTTAAATTCACATTTATCTGGTTGCAGTTTGAGATTATACTTTCTCAATCTCCTAAACACGTCCCTTAAATTTTTGGCATGATCAATTAGACAGTTTGCATAAATGACAAAAGCGTCAAGGAAAACAAAACACCTTGTGCCGGTCAAGCCACTTAATACACTGTTCATTTTCTGGAAGGTGGCGGGCGCCGTTTTTAACCCAAAGGGCATTCTTTTGTACGCCCAGAGTCTCTCCTTCGTGCTAAATGCTGTCTTATCAATATCACTTGGGTCCATATCTATCTGATGATACCCATCGCTAAATCTAGGCAAGAGAAATACTTTGCCCGTACTAGTTGTTCAAGAATTTCTGTTATATCTGGTAATGGGTAAGCATTCCCTATTGTTTTCTCGTTCAATTTTCTGTAGTCTACCACTAGCCTGAACTTTTGTTGCCACTAGCATCTAATTTCTTGGGTATCACTAAGATTGGGCTATTCCATGGGGAAATATTCTTTTCTATTATCCTTTCCTGTAACAGTTTCTTCACTTGCTTATCTACTCTAACTTTTGTGTTTCCGGCAACCTATAA
>Ga0131853_10006727_pt1 | contig 20769 bp, 18 predicted proteins | sample TergutLab28metaG_FD_92764 | JGI IMG/M metagenome (GOLD analysis project Ga0131853, IMG submission 92764) | Labiotermes labralis P1 segment gut microbial communities from Petit-Saut dam, French Guiana - Lab288 P1 (version 2) (version 2) | ecosystem: Host-associated > Arthropoda: Insects >...
GTATGTGTGTGTGTGTGTGTGCGTTTAGTGTGTGGTGTGTGTGTGTGGTGTGTGTGTGAGTGTGGTGTGTGGGTGTGTGTGTGTGTGTGTGTGTGTGGTGTGTGTGTGTGTGGTGTGTGTGGTGTGTGTGTGTGGTGTGTGTGTGTGTGTGTGGTGTGTGTGTGTGTGTGTATGTGCAACAAGACTGTCACTTTTGAGGAGAGTGACATTTTCTGTTGGGCATTATTAACTTTACCGCGGATGTGTGTGTTGATGAAAACTTTTCCTTCTCTCACATTCTTTTGTGTCAAGGTAGCTGAATTTCCTTTTCACTAAGCATTTCATCTTTATGGATGTGTACGTGCAGTGGATCAGACTTCATTTGCCAAAATTATCTGTACTATTAAAGTACACACCTTGTATGTATTTCGTGCAAACTAAATGCACTGTATGAATTCGCGCTGTGATTTCGTTGTGCTGCTGGGAGTAAGGATTTGTAATGACCAGGGCCTTGACAGGCTTCGATTAGCACGTGTGGTGCTGAACAGACGCACTTGTTACAGTTGGCTGCTCGAGCTAAGTTGCTGATTAACACCACATACAAGTACATTGTGTGCATTTCGTGTGTTCGGTAGCGTGGTAATGTAATCGATATCAGATATTGAAACTTGATCAAAATTAGATGACAGCTGAACTGTTGTTATTAATTGGTGAGGAAACGTGCGTATATCATAACAGTTCGGTCTGGTTCGCTTTTCCTTTGGGGGAGTGGGTTGGGGGGTTAACTTACGGGAAATGGTGTGATGGTCACAAGGATATGTATTGTATTTCTCTCTGCAACTTTCGTTATAAGAACTGTTGTCTCTTATGAACATCTAGCGATTTCTGCAAGACGTACACACAGAAGAACAGAAGGAATGTCCGTTACTGTTGTCGAGTTTTATCCAAAATAGGAATATGTCGAAAAGGCTTAGTCAAATTTTCTAATATCGTATTTCATGGCAGTCCGTCCGTTCCGAGGTTTTGGAATTATTTCATATGGACAGACGGACTTGACGAAACGACCTGCGGACGTGTGATAAACAGAGAAATGAATTACTTGTTGCGAGGCAGTGCCCAAAGGCAATTTGACAAATGTATCAGGGTAAGCAACATTATTGAGTCACTTTCCTGACGTTGATATATTCATCATCCATTTTTTTTTCTCTGTACGAATATCTGTTTTGTGGAAATCCTGCCAGAACCTTAAACTTCGACAATATTTGTTCATTCCCTCTCCATTTCGTCATAACATTAATTGTAAATATGATGACGATGTCGTTGTAACCTAACCTAACCTAACCATGAGACACACCGCCATTCAAGGAACTGCAGAGAAGACTGACCGCACGCATCCAAGAATGTTTGTGGCCATTATGTTGGAAATACAAATAAATAAAAAAATCAAAACAGCAGATCAACGGCTTGTGGTTTTATCTCGTCCGCAGCAGCCAATTGTGAAAATAAACGTGCAATTTGTTCTGAATGGAAGTCCGCCCCACTTAGCGGACAGCTTGTCATGCTGTAACCTGGCCATTGAACTGTCACGCAATCTGGTCACGGAGGATTACCCCGCCGCGTGCATTGTCTGTCTGTCTGTCTGCCTGCCTGCCTGCCTGCGAGAAGGGGCCGCGGCTCGCAAAATTAAATGAATTTTGTTATGGACGCTGTAGAAAATTTAATAATATGGACTTTCATTGTTCTCAACATTCACCAAATATTACTAGATTTATTCAATCCGTGAGATGGGCGGAGTGTGTAGCACGCATGGGATATTTGATAAATACCGTGAAAGCTGCCTATAACGGAAGGGCAAGAGGCCGAATTTTTGTCGTTTTCGACAGGTTCCGTTTCATGTAGGCACTAGAAGTTTATATCCTCGGGACTGTAAACGTTTTCCTCTAAAGACGAGTTTCCTTTATGTCCAGGTTCCGCTTACGACACATTTCACTGTACATAAATTGTAGCCGGGAAACCTGAAGGTATGAAGCGACTAGCAAGAATAGGTATAGATTGGAGGCATAGCGTAGGAATCTTCATGAAAAGCAGGGTGTGAGTGTGTAGAATGGATTCGTCTAGCGTAGCATAGATTCCAGTGGCGGGCTGTTAACACGGTAATGAACCTGGAGTATCTGGGCGACTACACGAAGTGACCTAGCCAGAGTGGAACACTATATATGCATGCCATACCATATCTTTGCCGATGTTGCTTCTGGCCTTAACTTTGGTGTTAAGCTGTTCGGTGCCCCGCAGTACCTACATGCACACCAGATATCTGAGCAACGGTTGTGAATGTTTTTGCCACTCGAGTTGGCGGTTGCAGCACGCTCTTAGGGGCAATGAAATTAGCAGCCAAACTGGAATGTTTTAACTGGCCATGCGTAACAATAAGGAAATCACGTGCAAAGCGCTTATGATACCAAAACAAAAAATCGCCGGCATGTCAATTGTAATATAGATCTGATCTGATCTCAAGTGGCCGTTGACGTTGCGAAGACAAAAATTCCGTTCGGAGTTGTGAGTTTGTATCGACACAACTCGTGAAAACATACTCCGCAGAGCGTCGTGTACGTCTCATTAAGTGTTCCTTAGTTCGATTCATTATCATTCCGCGTTTCTGGAAATTGCCATCCTGTACGCCTTCGTCTGTGTCATCTCGAAATTCCGTCCATATAAGCGGCACTGTTAAAAAACTAATTATTGTTTGTACATACGCGTACAGGCTAATCCTCTTCACTATGAAGTTACGCGTGTTTGAATCAAGTAGTAAGAACTTTACTACTTGATTCAAACTACATAAGGTTTTATTTATTTATTTATTCATTCATTCATTCATTCACTTATTTAGCCGATCCCAGTGGCCGCGCAGTCTAAGGCGTGCGTCTCCGGCTGCTTGCTTGTGGGTTCGAATCCCGCCGGGGTATGGATATTTGTCATTTGCGATTGTTGCATGTTGTCAGGTAGAGGTCTCTGCGTAGGGCTGATCACTCGTCCAGAGGAGTCCAACCGAGTCGGGTCGAAGCATAACAGAAATATATATTTATATTTATTTATTTATTTAAGGGTGTTTTCAATGTATCAGCTTACGGTATGAAATGTCGCGTTACTTGAATAGTGAATCAAGGCGATTTGGAAGGAAGCTGTTCTTTTCCCAACAATTCTTCGCTATCGCGTAAAATTTATATCTCTAAAGCTAACTCCTTAAAGCACCGTAATTACCGTATGAACATAGTGCTTTATTATTCACAAATGCTGCATTTTGCCCACGCAGCTTTTGTGTATGTTACGTGTGAGTCCCAGAACAAGCGGCGGCTTTTATTTCCGTAAACATCATTAAACAACTGGCTTTTCAATTGGAAGCTCTGCGTTTTCTGTCGGGTAGAGAATAATTTTTAAATATTATCAACATAAGCTTCGTGTTTCAGGGGTCAGATGATCGCAGATATCTTATGCAGTATTGTTTATACATTTTCATCTAAAAATTATCCAGGTAACATTCTCCTGAAATTTAACCCGTCGTGTTTGTAAGATTATACGAGAAAATCCATACAAAGAGCAGAGGATCTTGTCTTTATATTTCAGTTATTTACTTCAGGCTGGACAACCAAGTATCATGGTTCGATTCTCCGTAACGCACTCTGAAGCGGCCAGACCGGCTCTGGAACTCAGCCACCTTCATATTCTGTGGGTACCGAAGACACTGTCCCCGGAGATAAAGCGACAGAGGAGTGCAGCTGACCACTTGACCACTTACACCCCGTGTAGTTCCTAGGTTAGAAATGACTGCAGCTCTAACTTCACCTGCCATATGCCTTCGTGAGGTGCACAGGGATAACTGTAGTAGGTTAGGTTAGGTTAGGTTAGCTTAGGTCCCTTTGGTCAACTGGGCCTGCTGCCTAATAAACACGTTTTCTTACTTATTGTATCGTCCTGTCGGTTAGATCAGTTTCGTAATACTGGTGACACTGACCGTAAACTGGAGTCCTCCAGAGAATCTGTGGCATGTCTATACAATTTTGTGGGTGTTCATTCTCGTTCTCCCCTGTGGCATGCACAGGTGTCTTGATATGAAAACAGTCGTAAATTCCAGCTGGACCCAACTGAGCAACTTACCACAAAGGCAAGGATTCTGACTTGGTGTACGGAAGCACCGTTTCGAATCTGAACCATAGAAGTAGCTATTTCGATAGAGGGAGGCTATTCGTAAGATTTCAGCTTCTCATAGTTGTGAGTGTCAATATTGCCTCTTCTGAGATGCGACGCCGCGTGGTTAGTGTACGGGATCTGTCTTTGGGCTAGAAACTCTGAAGATGGAGGCAGAAGACTGCAATCTTGAGACCTTTGTATTTCCTTAAACCTTGAGAGCGAATGATTATGTAGTACTTCCCAATGTGGCACGACCGTCTCCTTCCAGATCCTTCGCACTTGTCATCCGTAATCACAGTCAGGTCTAATTTGACAGCTACAGAACTTGTTCAGTTAAATCGGAGTCGTCGAACGATGTTGGAGTCAATAACAACGCCTGGACTAACAAGTGTCAATGGACTCGTCCATGCAGTATGTCTTTCTGATGCACTCCGGAAGAGTAATCCGTCCTTCAGCATCCTGTTGACCTCCGCATCGCCATCAGCTCCGAGACAAGGGAGCGCAGTATCAGAAAGAAAGTTTCGAAACAGTAATACACTGACAAATTTCCCATATGAATGAGAAGCGTTGCTCGATCGCGTTCACGCAAGATACGTCAGACGTATGTTAATGTCACTTATTCTGTGCGATTTCCTTTATGATGCAGAACAGTTTTTATCGAGATGACCGTCTTGCTGGATGTCAAGTCTTGCCATTTGGTAGATTTAGAAGTGTAATTATACTTTGTGTTTTGAACTTCGTCAGTTGTAATCACGGCCCGAAAATAGGTTCCGGTTCGTTAGTCATAATCATCTCACCATTCGGCGCCGTACAGACTGGAGTATTCACAGTGTTCGACAATAAGGAATAAATGTCTAGTGTTATGTATAAACGGTTAACGCTTGATATTCTGTCACTGTGTATTTTAGTTACGAATTGGAGCAGAAAATGGCAGCAGTGGAAAGTAAACGTGAGTCGGTTCTAGCTAGGCTACCTTTGCTGAAAAATGTTCGCATATAACAACGCCCCTTGTTATTCAACCAAGTTATCTTTCGATATATATTGAAGTAGCAGATGCTAGCTATTTTATCGCGCAGTTCGTCTCTCAGTAAAACACGATGCCTTCCCAAATACAGCAGTGATATTTGCAACAGCTTTATTGTCACATTTAACGCGGTTTACGCTAGTCAGTACAATAGTATATAAATCACTGTTTGCCCTTGTCTTCCTTCCAAGACTCAATCGTGATTGAAGCATTAAGGTTGCATGCCGTATTTATTCACACCACACGTGGCTGGAATCAAGTATACAATGAAAACTCTTTCATTACCGGTCTGGCATTGCTCCAACTAAATTCCTGCTGATATTTTACTTTCTTTTCGATGTATCCAACAACTATGGATGCAGTCGCAGTTTGCGATATTTTATCTCGCCGTAATCCAACACTTGAACACTTGAGACACAAAATGTCAGACAAGTAGTTATAAAGAAGGGAATATCTTGTGCCGTATTGTGTGCCAGGAATAAGATGTATGGTAATCCCTTGTTTAGCAGAGGTTTGCTTAACATGACTTTCATTGTGCGCGACTGACATGGAAACATTCGTTTTACGCGACATTATGTCGAGTTTCTATTATCCACGGATTAACATATCCAGATCTAATGCGCAGATCTGTACACACCTGAGAACACGACGTAGGCTAACGCAGGCTCACAGTGATGATGTGACTGGCTTTGAGATCACGGCTTACACAGTCTCACAATGGTGCCATGGCTGGCCATGCAGGATAGCATAACGGACACTGCTTAGACTCGGAGGAACTTCCTTGTCGTCTGAAGTACTGTACTTTAATTTATAATGTTTTTGTTACGTGTGAAGGATCGTCTGGAAATAAGTTTACAATTCACATATATTGGATTTGTTAAGTCCCAGCTGGTGCCAGAGATTTGTCCCTTTTCCGAAAGGTCGACACGGCTCTAGAAACCACCCAGCCCCCGATTCATTGCTCTTTCCACGGAAGAAAGCGGTCGGAGCGAAAGCTGCTTACCTCAATCTAATCTCGATGTTAGGATTAAAGGGCGCTACACCTCCACTCCCCCTTGTGTGCATGACGTGCACAAGGACAAATTTACCTTCAACCTTTGCCATCCTTTCACATGCCATAAGAATAGTTACGATTCATTTGTGCCCCTGTCGCACCGCTTTCCCACATAGTCCCCAACACAACTGGGGCATTTATCATATAGTAGGACAAAGTTTTCTAATCCCTGTTAATAGAAGTCGGTGCCCTCTGTTCCCAGTCATCATGTCACAACTGTTTCCACCTTGCAACCATCTTAAATGTGTGGTCGCGAAGAATTTGCTTCCTCGTTAGACACAGATGATAATTGACGGGCGCCATGTGAATGTATGCTGGCTGTTTAAGTGTTCTTATAGTTACGAAATTATACGCCACGACTGCATATTTCCTGTCTGACCCTCGTACATTAGGTGCCAAAGTACCTCAGGTATGCATGTAATACGTTATGTATAGTATGTGTTGTGCGTGTTAGTTCTGAAGATTAATCTCCTCTGTAGCTGGGCCTGTTTCACAGGCTGAATCCCCCTAAACCCTACTTCCTCAAGGACGCAACGTGGTTTTGATATTCAGTGAGTGCTACAAGTACCTAACCCTAATGTTAAACAACGGGTCACACCCAACCGAAATCCAAATTAAAGTTGGTATGTAGGTGCAACTGAAGAAAAAAGGTCGAGGGACGAAGCACGAAGCTGTAGGCTTTTCCAAACACACGTTATTCACGTGATTTCGTTGTTATTTTAGGAATACGTGCCACAAAATCCTTAATTTTCACGTATTGTTTATATAAATATAAATTGTATTCAATAAACGAAACGAACTTATGAGATTTGTGATTCTCAAGATGGGGAGCATTAGCATTGCAGTCTTCTGAAATGTGGCGCCTTTTGTTTTAGTTGATAAGTATAGACCTTTTAAGGGGAAGCCTCCACCGAAACCTCGCTACTACGAAGCAAAACAGTCACGTGACAAGACAGCGATGTTAAATGAAAGAAGAAATTCAAAGCGAAATATAACTTCAGAACCCCGGGGTGCCGCAAAGTGAAAATAACGAAGTCTGCAGTAAGAAAAGATAATTTCAGTACTATTATTGTAAACTGCTTAAAATAATTCTTATTTCTGTTCTACAGTTATTCATTCTTTCGAATATTTCTGAATTGTTGCAGTATTGGTCCTGTAATAAATATATAAATATAATATGTGATTTATGTAATAAAATATATAAACGTGTGCTTTGAAAATTATTTTTTATAAAACTACATATTACTTTTTGAAGTTCATTTTTATATGCGTGAATTGTGGTTTTGCTATGTGGATGTGTCATGAAATGTGTTGTTTGCCTTGTATGCGTTACTGTGTTGATCATATGTTTTTGATGGCATTTATTTATTATTACCCTCTCTTATTTATTTATTATTTTTATTTATTTTTTGGTGTATCTTCTTAGCTGCATGTATATTTTATTAGTGTTTTCGCAAAAGATTTTCGAGTGAGAAACATTTCCTCAAATTAAATTCGGAGACGCAAGTCTCGGTATACCTGTGTGGTTCCATTCTTTTAACATGGCGTGTCCAGGTATTTCTGTTATTTATAACATTATTTAAGTTAAACGCATTAAATTCTTTTCCATTCCGTATATTCCCATTAGCGTGATCCTACCTCATTTATGAAAATTGTCATCTGCGCACTTGTCCAATCTTTGTCTTTTCAACCCTTTCCAGATGAATTCCGTCATACTGTTTTTTTCTGTGACGCTGCAGCCCAAATCGTTCCTAGGACATCTCATTGTTGAGGTTTCTAGATCACACACATTTAGACACACATACACTCGGTGAGACTCCTCTGATTGTGTTATCAACTCGTCACAGAGGCCAATACCTAAATAGCACACGACAAACACAAGGGACAAGCGTCTTTCCTCGGCAGGATTCAAACCCGCGATCCCAGCAGTGCAGCAGCTGCAGATCTACGCCTTAGATCGCACTGCCACCGGGACGGGCCCAATATATTATTACCTATTGCCGTAGTAAGCCACAGAGAGATTCATTTCGCGCGGCCGCCATGTTGTTCTTTTACCTTCTACAAGAAGAATACGTTGGTAGAGTTGCAAATTGCAGTTTTCTTCTTACAAGAACCGTATAGACTTATAGCTGTAAAGCGTCTGGAACCAATGTATAATTCCCGTACAGTGGTTGCCCATGGTAATTTCCCTGAAGCATAATTCTGAGCCGTCAGTTTACCTCAGGACTAACTGAAGGATGTGCGAACTGTACCTTCAGCACGGTCCTTCAGTGCCACAGCAGTCACTTTGTCTTTCAGTTTCATTTCCGACACACACATTACTTTTAAGTATAAGAAGGAGCTGCAGTATGGCTAAGAACTCTTTGTAACAGGTATCCATCTTTTACTTCAGAATTGACAACTGGCTGGCTGACCGCATCAAAACTTTGTTACAGTACAGAATGTGTGTGACTGAGACCTCCCGTCCTTCTGGGATCTGGCGCCGCGTCACTGGTTGATTTGTGCCGACGTTTCGAAACAACGTAGCGGTTTCATCTTAAAGGGTCGAAATGTCTAATGAAGGATACCGGGCGTGTCGGGGCTCTGAGGAAGATATTGAACATAAGAGGAAGGACATGACAGAGGGCTGTAGAAAATCGCGTATTTGAAAGTATCATAATTAGTCGTTCTTGTCGTATGTTTTTGGATGATTATATCAACAAAAATGCGAAAGGCACATTATGGGAGGTTATAGAATTTCATATTATGCAGTACAGCGTCGATTGTCCGAACGTCAATTGTCAGAACTACCGCCGGTAACAAAAAAAAATTGACCGTGTACTTTCCAGTTCCTGGTTACTGCACTGAAAAATCCTAGATTATTTTAAAAAATGAACTTCTCAAATTTTGCATTACTTCTTTCTACCGAATAATGGCTTGTGCTAGTTGTTTCTGTCATACAAATGTGTGAATTTATTGTTGAAGTTGTGTAAAACTGTTAGGTACGTTCAACATAAATTAAGTGTGCGTCATTATTTTAATGCTTGCTGGTTATCATTTTCGAACCGTTTTCTAAATCGATTACGGTATTTGATGATAATTTTTTCATGCGTATTTCATTATCCGAACAGTTTGATTAACCGAACTTCCTCGTTCCTAATTAGTTTTGATAATCGACGCTATACTGTATACAGTATTGCAAGAAAGATATGAAGGGAATAGACCACTTGGAAAAACTAGGCATATATAGGAGAATAATATTAAAATGTATCTTAAAGGAATAGGGTGGGAGGATTTTGAATGGATTTGTGTGGCTGAGAATAGAGATTAACGGCCGTCCTTGTGCACAGTATAATGAACCCTCGCCGTCCACAAAATGCGGGGATTTCTTGACGAAGTAAGCGACTACACGCTTCCGAAATAGGGACTACTGTATATGTTGTTCTGTTTGGTGAACGTTACGAATTTGCAGGAAGGAACGTACTAAAAACTGGTTCACCACTCTCCTCGTCTTTGTTTTGTACCGGAACTATACCCTCAAGTTCTCTTACATCGCATGATCGTGGCAATTCAGACCAAGGGCGGTTTTCATAAAAGCGATAAGCCCGGCGGGAAATTCACTAGTTAAATTAACCATATTCACATACCTCTCATCTAACCCGGTGTTCGTTGCGTCGCTGTCGTCGTATGGACTCAGGTCTGTGCAGTTCGAACGCCCGAACGTGTTCCCTTCCTGTCATGTTATACTTGCAGAACACCGTGGTGTCTTGGCATTGTTATAATGAACCATAGGCAGTCAGTTCAGTTTAGGCTTACTGCATCACGTACGGATACTTCGATGACCTGTAGTAATTTAAAGTATAGCTGACATAGCTATATATAGACACTCGACAGCTTACACAGTAGACACATTCAGGAAGATTCGGGGCAAGTCGAACTGCACGCCAGTCGGAACTGAATACACGCACGGTCAACTGTGTAGGTGTATATGTATATATTGGAATCCAGTTGCAGTCCAGGCTGCAACAAACTGGAACATGATCGGCCGCGGCATGACCGCCCCGCCGCCCGTGTTATCGCCCAACAGTACTCTGCCCCCACATTCACCTCTCAGTGCGGTCATTCCTGCAAGGAAAAATTCTTCGCGCATTTCGAAAATGTTGTTTCAACTTTTTACTTTTTCCTAAATAGGTTAATTCACGGAGTGTCTGAATGCCCTTTACTTGTTTTGAACTCTTTAACGACGCTGTCAATACCACATATTACAAAGCGTTGACTGACGGTGTGCTCGGGTGTTGTTATCGGTATGTTGGCTACGTTACGGACTGGACAACTGAGTAATCTTTTGATTCCTGGCGGGCAAACGGCTTTTCTGTCCTCGCCACACTGTGCAGACCGGCTGTGGGGTCCACCCATCCTCCTACTGAGTGGGTGCCGAGACTTTCTGGAGGGTAAAGCTGCCGAATCGAGGACCTGAACATTTTCCAAGCTTTTGGTGACGACAATGGGATTTGAACAAGCGGCGTCTCAAATGCGAATTAGATATACAAGTGACGCAGTTTCTTTAAATAAGGTAAATAATAAGAATCCTATTGCCCTATGCTCCTACTGTACAGCGGTACATATGTTAACCATGCAGTGCTCGTGGTTATTTTATGTGGCGCCGGTTTGTAACATTAAGAAATTCAGTGCCCTGCTCACAAAGTGTACTGCTGTCATTTCTGAATGTCAGCACAAAGGAGCAATTATTCCCCTACACCGTGCAACATTAAGTGATTCTTTGGTCGAAGCGCCGGTATGCCTACTAAGCTGTACGAATTGAATGTTCAAATATCATTCAGGTTACTCTTCTTTTTTAAAGATGTAAGTGTAGTTAATACAAGACAGTACATATGACGTAACAATGAGGCGCGTTCTTGCGACCATTGTTGCAGTGGGAAAGCAATAAGCATTACATATTGTGAGTGTGGGTGTAGCCTTAGTTGTCCAGCATGCAATGCGCTTGTGCCATATTGCCATCTGTGACCTCCCCCGCTCTACAACATTTTCCCACATTAACTCACAAACGGCGCGATTTTCAACAAAAAAAAAGTTACTGAACACAAAATGCATTTTTTTATTTCCTCTGCAACTTTTGTCTGAAACATTTCTCACTTAAGAAGAAATGAGCGAGATATGATAAAAAAATGTGTGTTGGTCTTGCTGTGAAGTGCCGCTATTCTTGTCTGATTTTAATGAATTTTCTGTACTTAAATATCAAATTTAATGAGAATCCATCCAACAGGAGCAGAGTAGTTCCATGAGGACAGGCGGACGGACGGACAGACATGACGAAGCTAATAGTCATTTTTCGCAATTTTTCAAATGCGCCTAATAAATATGAATTTTGTTAAGAAGAATAAATGATGTGTGAAACAAGGAATACACTCTTTTTTCCTGAAGAGGGAGACAGCAGGTTTGTCCGAAAGGTTGATAAATTTCTACCAGAATACACGGCGTGGCGTCCCAGTATGCAGTAGACATCGTACTTACTGCAGTGTGGACCACAGCGCCACAGATGGCAAACATGCTTAAAGCGGAATAACATTGTGACAGGGGCAAGAGAATTTCTCTTCTGCAAAACGTCTTCTGGGGCCCACCCAGCCTTCTCGTCACGGGTACGGGGTTCTTTTACGGGGGTAAAACGGTCAGGGCGTGAAGTTGACCTCTGACCTCTATTGCGGAAGTTGAGAGAGAATGGAGCTATACCTCTGACCCCGTATGCCCCTTCGTGACGTGTACAGTGACAACTTCAGACTTACTTCGGTCACCGTAACGCTTGCAGAGATACGCGATCAAAGTAAAATGTTTCTTCTCCACAACCTCGAAAAGTTCACGCCTTCGTAAATGTTCAGTGAGTTTCGCTTGACACGTTCGCAGAAGCGCTTGTACGTTGTGGTCACCATCGCCGTCTACCTTCAACCAGTATTGGACTTTATCTACAAACTTTAATATAATTCCCAAATAATAAAATTCCTTGGAAATCTGTTTATAGTCTTTTTCGAGTTGTCACATGCGCGGACAGACATAATAATGATTCACTTCTGCAACTTTGCGAACGCATTGCTAACGGATGCTGTAACCAGAACTGTGCAGTCTTAATAATTCGAATATTTTACTTACCCCTACTTGATACAGCACTCTGATGCCTCTGCCATCGTTGACGTGATGGAAGTGCGGTAGGTGGTGGTAGTCACCTGCAGGTGCAGTAGTTTCTTCCAGCTGTTGAATGTCCTGTTCGTCATATAGGTGATGATGGTGGTTGTGATGGTGCTGGAATACTACTAGTGGCAGTCTAGACGATCTCACAGCTCCTACGACAGCCATACCCACGAACACCACTGCCAAAGTTCTGACACTCATCTCGTGTTGTTGACAACAGCGGTTTGTCGACACTGTCGTCATGTTTTCCTTCACTTGTTAGAGCCGGCACGAACAGAATTACAGGTACAGTCAGTACCTTCCCTTTTGCGAATAGTATTGATCTGTTTCTAAATCCAGCTCAGTACTGACGACACTTATAATTTGAGACTCAATGTAATGCTATGTTGTGAAGCATACTTATTGGATTTAGAGTGAAAGGTTCACTGTCTTCCGTTTTTGTGTGTGAAAGCGCACTAAGTGACTGTGATCAGCTGATTGTCGTCATAGGTCCGCTCGCCGTTCTTCAACTCCGCTGCTTGTAAACAGCAGCAGCAGCAGCAGTCCGGTAACTTTCATTCAAGTTTGCGGTTAGCTAATCAAGTTTGTTGTCCCCGGATATTTCCTTAGCGCATGCGGCTCTGTTGCTGTCTTTATTATCTTAAGGTACGTAACCACACTTTTCGTGTTACTCTGCTAGTTTTATCACAACACCTCACTTGCGAATATTTTAAGTTTTCATTCTCGAGTTGATTTTTAACCCAACAGACGTAGCAAAATTACGTTCCAAATTAAGTCGCTAACGCATGTCTTTGTATAAAAAACTATTCTTATGTATTAATTACTAACAAAGAATTGTAGTGCAAATATGAACTCTACTTTATTATTATTAGTAGTAGTAGTAGTAGTAATAGTAGTAGTAGTAGTAGTAGTTGTAGTAGTAATGGTAGTAGTAGTAGTAGTAGTTGTAGTAGTTGTATTTGCTGTTTCTTATTTTTTGGAGTAAACCATGTTAATTGTCTCGTATTCCTTTTCTCAGACTGTTTTATCAATATGATAATTATATACTTACTAATCAGCGCAGTAAACTGCTATACTGAACGTTATTATACCTAGATTCAAGCTGACCACCAAACACTTTTAAAGTGTTGTAGAAAAGCAGTGAGATTTGGCCTACTCAAAACTCTACGAAACCCCCGTCCTTGCTTGAAGATCCCAGATCGTACCTTCACTGAGTGACGAGTCCTTCGCTGGTCATAACTTTGCACTCGCTGTCTGTCCTGTCGTATCCTCGTGGCTCTTCACAGCAAGTTACGGAGCAAACAGTAGCGGCTTCGTGTAGTGACCCAGATCGTTCCTTCCTTGCGTTGAAGTCACCAATTTTATACGTAGGCAACCTGCCGTTCACTTACGCACAGCGTCTGCTGTGTCTCGTAGCATATACGTACGTCCGTCCTTGCCTGAGTTGCCGGTCGACTGCGCACCCAATCTCCGCTACTACAAGGTTTTATAGGAAAGGTTTTCTCATGAATGACTTGGGACGAGTCCATTACGAGGAGGGAAGCGCACCTGTGACCACTGAGGATACAGGTGGGGCGGGAGGAAGGTGAGAGGCTCACAGGAAGATCAACAAGAAGAGAGAAAGAGAGAAAGTGTTTTATACTGTTTTTTGATGTAAGATGAATGTGAATGCTGCGCACTACGCATCAACCTCCTTCCTCTCTCCTCTGTTGCGGGCCATTCATATCGTGTGATTGCTGTTCGCAAATACTCGTACTACCATAGTAAAGACGCTGCTGTGCTGTTTACAAACCTTGCCCATATGTTGTTAGTGGAGAGTCGCATCTCTCACACTTCCATAGTCACAACCAACCAGATTTATGAACTGCCCAAACAGTGACACAACAGGACCGTCTGTCGCTGCACGTAACGATGGCCTTAACAAAATCCGCTGACGTGTTCATAATGTATTTTCTTTCTCCGTATTGTCTGTGCCTAAGAATCACACCACGTAGGCGTATAGGGGTGTGGAGATAAAGCTCCGCACATTTTTAACACCCTGATAGTGTATGGAGGTAGGTGGTCAGATTTACACTTGGACTGCTTTACCCTACGGGAAGACACCTCCTTCCCCCTCACACACACACACACACACACACACACACACACACACACACACACAGCATAAGTTTACGTACGACACTGCCCATGAAATACTGGTACTGCCTTGTGATTGCAAGTTTACCTGATTTGTTGGTACGTGAATGCTTGTATCAGGAACACCTTATCTTTCTGAAATAAAAAATACCTAATTTTGTATTAGTGTTATTATTATTATTATTATTATTGTTATTCCGTTTTGTGTATTTGTATTATTTTCGTGTTGTAGTTGTGTTCTTGTGCTGTTGAGCCCGCGCGTTAACAAACGCCTATTGAATTTAATTTGGGTTATTATTATTATTATTATTGAAAACAAGCCTTGTTTACTAGGACAACGCGTCGCATATATATATATGTGTGTGTGTGTGTGTGTGTGTAATATTACATATCTGTGTTTATGTAAATAGCCCCAGTTTGTTTTATATTTACACTTTTAATATTTAAATTAATGTAAATGTTAAAAAATAATTCCTTTGTCACAGCGCATTGTATAGCAAGGTAGGTCAGTGACATTCCCATGGCGCTAACGGGCAAAGTTGTGTAGTTTCAAGGAAGAAAGGAAACACGACTTATAGCTCTTTGCCCTTCAGGAGCTCAAATAAAGAGCTGTGCATACAGACCGTGTGGCGAATTTGTAGTCTCATACCAACTGAGGTGTGACAGAAAACTATGTTTATCATACATACACACATTCATTTACATGCATACATACGTACATACATACACATGCTCATATACATTCATACACACACACACACACACAGTCTCGTATACATACATGCACACACTCATACACACACACACACACTCATACACACACACACACACACACTCATATAAATACATACGTACATACATACATACAGGCTCATATACACACATACATACACACACACATACATACATACATACATACACAATACATGCATACATAGATACATACACGCTCGTATACATACATACATGCACTCATATACATACATACGTACATACATACACACATACATACATACATACATACATACATACACACATACATACATGCATACACACACACACACATACATATATATATATATATATATTGAATTTGTTTGGTTGGGGCGGAATGGCACTATGTCTGCTGCAACTAGTGCTTCTTATTGTCCCTCTGTTCATACCCCATGTATGGCATTTGTTGACAAGAAGAAAATTTTACTAGTTCCACTTTCTGAATCAAGAATTCCAGGTGTACTGCAGTGGGGTCAAACCCAAGTACCTGCAGTGAGAAGGTGGTGACTAACCCCTTGAACTTTGACACTGAATGATTTGTTCGTATACAGGGTACATTACATAAATACATACGTTCATACATACACACACATACATAAATACATAATACATGCTTTCTTACATATTGTTTTGTATGCCGTGGGATACTGGACTGAATCCTTTTGAGTATTCGTGTGTCGGAACATGTAAAGCAAACAGTACGCGTACTTCCTGTGACGTCACGAAGTCAGGCTGGTAGCTCGTAACAATTACACCTTTTGACATGACTCGGAGTTTAATGTCATGTTAAGTGGGTGTCTGATCACCAGGACATGGCGCACGGACGGCCTTTACATGTTGAGGGTGGATGTTAGTATGTTAAATAAATAGTCGCTCACGGCCGATAAGGGGTAGTCTTTCTCCTTGTGAGTCTGGCGGAAGGATAGTAAAACCTCGCCACAATAGACGGGCCTGTAGCGAAATGCGAGGGAGGGCCTTAGACATAGGCGCAGACTGTGCTGTGTTACGACAGAACAGCGCGGAGCGTAGAGTAGGGCGTGACTGACAGTGGCAGGTTTACTTAAGTCCGTGAAGTTCAGATTCAATTTCGTGGAAACACCGACAGTGCGCGGTCTCTTTTGGACACCTCAATAAACTTCCGGGTTTCATCACAGATGGGTAAATTCTTGACCAACTGAGCGACTCATAAATGGCTTTGCTCTCTGGGTTGGGCTAGTCATTTGGTTAGTTACTTAGTTAATCATGGATTCAAAAGTGCCAGTAAGCCTGTTACACAAGATGTGCCCAAACAGCCGCATAAGTACATCGAGTATTCTGGGAGGTTGCTTGTTTTGAGGAACTTGAGGAATAGTCCGATGACGGAATACGTGGCTTCTCTTTATATACGTAATTCCAACTACTAAATACACCTGCCGTTCACAAATATGCGTTGTAGTGTGTAATACACTCCCTTACATGTTTCGGCTTACATAAGCCATCCCGAGGGAGAACCAAGCACTAAGGATAAGAGACACATGAAAATATCGGTGTACATCTTAGTGAAATATGTAGAAGTTTTAAATATAGGATATTGCATTGAGATGTTATTATTTTAGGATATATTAATGCATATAATTGCTGTTTGTATATGTATCATTTTTAAAAATTGGATTTTTATATTATACAAGTTTGAGGACGATATATCCTTGTGCTTGATTGTGCCCGAGGATGGCTCATATGTTCCGAAACATGTAAGACAGTGTAGGCCCATACCACGAGGTAATACAATGTATATTTTGTAACTGTGACTGCATTTGTAAAACGAAAATATGCCGTCCAACACAACGCTGTAACGTCATATCACACAGTGCTACATGTTTAGGATTGCATGAATCATCATCAGTCAGTTCATTTTACAACAATGATTTGACATTAAAGTGTTGTGTTTAACGGACGGCACATTTTCCTTTGTTTATGATACAAAAAAACTCAGCGTGATGCGTCAGAATTAAACTGTACTTGCCGTTAGTTTAAATTACACGAATAAAGTGATTAGTGCAAGGAATGTGATAATATTACGGTAATACGTATAGCATCTCATTGTTGAAGTAGCGATAAGTAAAATTTGTGTTGGGCTGTTTGCATGTGGCTAGACGTTTTCCTTTAATGCATGTGCGTCTAATATACAGTCCGTTAACTGCAGTTGATCCAGAGACCTGCCTTGTGTATCCCGGCATAAGCGTAATAAAGGAACATACGTTAGAATTATGATGTGTGTGTAAGTGTGTGTTTTTGTGTAGATAAGATTAGCAGGGCACGAAGCACACCCACAGTGTATGAAACATACATTTTAGCCGACTATCTGGAAGGAAGACGTTACTTGAAAGACCTATAATTAAATGATAAGGTAATATTAAAATGGATTTTAATAGAATATAATGTGAGGATGTGGGATGGTTGTCTATACTTCAGGATAAGGACTAGTGATGGCGCACGATTAATGCATCTGAAAGTCGCGTGACAGGTGGACAAACAGTTATGTTGCTAGGATAGCGACCTGACCTATTAACGCGGATATTGTGTCAGTAATTGTTTGGTCACAGGTATTATTTTTCACCAGACTTTAACAGCTGTCATTTACTCACTCGATTTTGTGCTGAGAAAACTGTCTTTTGTGCCTGCGCTTATTATAATTTATGAACCGCTCTTCCCATATAGGTGAATCGTGAATACGACTCCTTTCAGTGTGCCGCCAACTATCCAGTATTCCTGGCTGTTTTTTTAGAATATAATCCCTTAATGCACATTTGGACTATGAAGAATGCCGTCTAAGTATTCTTGCTGCTTCCAGATTGAGTGTATCGTGTTACTTATGAGCACAAGTAGGCCCACTTCATGAATTTCTCAATTTGTGAAATTCTTGGAAACTGCTTCCCAAAGTATAAATTACGTTTACGTAATGCAAAGCGTGAAATGGTAATTAGATCCTGCTGTAATGTTTGCATACTGTAACATTACGAGCGCCAGATCTTCCACCGGCAGTCCTCGCAGCGGGCTATTGACCAGATACCGAATGTGCCGACAGTGGGACACGTGGCACGTACTGACCAGTTGCCGGGACGCGGGACACGTGACGCTGGCTGACCAGTTACCGAAGTCCCCGCACTGGGACACATGACACTGGCTGACCGGTTACTGACAGTCCCCGCAGTGGGATACATGACGCTGGCTGACCGGTTACTGACAGTCCCCGCAGTGGGATACATGACGCTGGCTGACCGGTTACTGACAGTCCCCGCAGTGGGACACATGACGCTGGCTGACCAGTTACTGACAGTCCCCGCAGTGGGATACATGACGCTGGCTGACCGGTTACCGACAGTCCCCGCAGTGGGACGTACGACACTGGCTGACAGCTTACCAGTTTGTTATGAGATGGGGATGTAGGCCTAATGATGTATTTTTTACAGGATGGAAGATATAGGCCTAATGGTGTATTTGTTACAGGATAAAGTATGTAGACCTAATGATATTATACTTCTTACAGGATAGAGGATGTAGTCCTACTGATACTATATTTGTTGTGGGGTAGAGTATATCGATATTATGATTGTTACGGGGTAGAGGATATATTTGTGTACTGCCACTGTGTTGTCTGTTACATGTCGGAGGATGTAGGCCTACTGATATGCTATTTATCTGATATTAAACACATTTTACGCTGTAAATGACGATTTAGGTATTATAAAATTAATGCTGTATGTAGGCCTTAATTTGTATCAAGGATCTGAACAGGAATTCCCGTCCAATCGCAAGACAAAGACCAAGGAAGAGCAGCTTTGACGTAAATTGTTTATATGCGTCATTGAATGACGTAGGACGGTAAAATCAACATATGTATGTCATATAAAGTAGATGTTAAGTTTGATGCTTGAAAGTTAATGTCCAACATGAATTGTAATCGGGTGTTCGATCAAAGAAATCCATGAATTCGAGTAACACGATTAAGCATGCAGTGCACAGTACATCCTGCTCCAGCATTAAAACAGCACTGCATTTTGCCTATCGATTGTGTTTGTGGGCTTTTGTGCCTCACATAATACACAATGATTCTTTATTCATACCGAATTCATTTATTACGGTAAAGCAAGCCCTCTCGAGGGCTTTTACAGGCCCTTAGGGCTCCAGAAGGCTGAGGCTTCCAGATTTCGAGTCAGTCGGCACGAGAAGATGGTGAGGTTTTCAGCCCTACGCACCGGCCGCCTTTACCCCCTGGAAATATTCCTGGTACTCATTTTTGTTCTTGCGACCGGAAGAATTATGTCAATGAAAAATTCCACGGGCACCGTCGCGACGTTTCGTATTGTAGCGCAGTGCCTGCCTGCCTCAGCAAACTGCATCCATTATTGCCTCTGTAATGGAGACACAGTGAGAGTGGAATTGAATTTTTAAATTTATTTATACAGACGTTAAGGCTTTATGTGGTTCAGGTGTGACAGCGATTTGAAATGTAATAACTGTCATTAAGGACATGAAATTAATTATTAATGCTTCGAAGGAAGGGCCCAACAGGTTGGTTGAAGTGCTAATGTTACTGTAGAAGCCCGAAGGTTGGTAAACCCTAGGTTTTACCAGTAAATCCTAGCACTTTCCATAGTGAGGTGGTAAAAGTCCGAAAATTGCTTGGAAACGCTGCCATTTCGGGCTTTTACCAAACCATGTCGGTAAATGCTGGCATTTGCCTACATGGTTTGGTAAAATCCCGAAAAGGAAGCGTTTCCAAGCAATTTTCGGACTTTTACCACCTCACTATGGAAAGTGCTAGGATTTACTGGTAAAACGTAGGTTTTACCAAATCTGGTAAAGCCTAGGTTTTACCAGTAAATTGATGGAAACAAACAACACAACAAAGTGGTCGGAGGGATTACGGTTTGTACAAGCAATAAAAAACGGAGCATATCATGAGGGACTCAAATGTTCACCTTACGATGCTATATTTGGTGTTTCTATGAAACTAGGAATTGCGAACTCTGTTTTGTCACCAAATTTAACTATTAACATGACCACTGAGGAGGACTTAGAAAAAGTTATAAATATTAATAATGAATGCAGGGTGATATAGAAGATGAAGACACTGACCACGAACCAACTCTTGATTTGGAATTGCAAGGTAATGATAATACAAGTGCAGCAGAAACCTGCGTAACAATGGAAGTGGAGACCGAAGTTCAAAATAAAAAAATAGACCCAGAAGCAATCTTTAAAACCCCTGATGGGACAACTGCGACTATCAGCAGAGCTCAAAAAGTGAAAATGTTTGGGGAGGCTGCCAGGGAAGGACTTGAGGAGCAGGCAAAGGAAATGAAATCAACTTCCTCTAAAAAGTTCCAAAAACCTGCTGTCGGACAAAATGTTAGAATAAAAATACCAGATATTGACAGAGCGAAGATGGATCCAC